>Ga0335081_10001150_pt1 | contig 42227 bp, 37 predicted proteins | sample Lox_Sample_35_FD_206713 | JGI IMG/M metagenome (GOLD analysis project Ga0335081, IMG submission 206713) | Soil microbial communities from Loxahatchee National Wildlife Refuge, Florida, United States - Lox_Sample_3.5 | ecosystem: Environmental > Terrestrial > Soil > Wetlands | place: USA... | reverse complement strand
TTGCCCGCCTCCTCGTTGAACCGCTTGGTTTGCGCGTCGCATACCGGGGTATCCAGCGACGGCACCACGCTGATGATGCGAACCTTGTTGCCGGTGTCTTTCAAGCTCACCGGCTTCAGGCTGTTGTCTACCACGTTGAAATCCGGGGCGGTGTCGCCGGGTTTCAGCTCGGGCCCAATCAGAGTTTTAGGCTCGCCCCGCAGGGTCGTCGCTCCTGGTCTTTCCATAATTCCTCCCTGTATGCGTTGAATTCAGTATTGTATCAACTCGTCGAACCGCGCCGCCTCGGAAACCGGCAGTTGACACGTGTAGTTGCGGCACACATAAGCGCTGGCGCGGCCGTCCAGTTTCTCCATCGCGCCGATTGCCGGAATCGCGGCGGCGAAAGAGCGGCGCGTTTCGGGAGAATCCACCAGCAGCGCCACGCGGTGCGGTACGAAGCGGGAGTACAGCGTGCGCAACAGCTCTTTGGTATCCTCGCCGTTGCGGTCGCCCACCAGGATGATTTGCCGCGCCTGGCCAAACCGGAACTCACAGGCCGCCAGCATCTGCGGCAGAGCCACCGGCGCTGCCCGCACGCGAGGCGCGAACGCGCCCAGCGTCCGTTCCACGGCGTCCCGGAATGAGTCGCGGTTGGTCATCTGCGCCAGCCGCAGCAGGTTCATTACAGCCACCGAATTGCCGGATGGCTCAGCGCCGTCGTAATCCTCCTTGACCCGCATGACCAGCGCCGGGTCGCCGGCGGCGGAGCCGAAGAAGCCACCAAGGTCAGCATCCTCGAAAAGTTCTATCTGTTTCTCTGTAAGCTGCGCCGCGAGTTCCAGGTGACGCCGGTCGAACTGCGCTTCGTATAGATCGAGCAGCCCCTGCGTGAATGAGGCGTAGTCGTCCAGGAATCCGGGGATGGCTGCTGCGCCCTGCCGGTAGCGCCGCAACAGGATTCCGTTTTGCGGATCGTACATGCGGGCGATCACAAACTCGGCGGCGCGGCGCGCTGCCTCGGCATAGCGCGGCTCATCGAGCGCCGCGCCTCCCAACGCGAACGCCGAGATCATGAGCCCGTTCCACGATGTGAGGACCTTGTCGTCGAGGTGCGGCCGCACGCGCATGTATCGCGCGGTCAGCAGCACGCGCTCCGCCGCTTCCAGCCCGGCGCGCACTTCCTCGGCGGACCGCTCGAAGTGCAGCGCCGTTTCTTCGATGTCATTGGCCTGGAACAGAATGTTCTTCCCGGTGAATTCGCCGTGCGGATCGTTGGCGACGTTTCCCCGTTCGCTCACCCCATACCGGTAACACAGCCAGTCCGACGCCGGCCTTTCTACCAGCGCGCGAATCTCTTCCGCGCTCCAGGTATAGAATGCGCCCTCGCCTTTGACCTCCGGGTGTGCGGGGTCGATGACGCTGTCCGCATCTTCGGCCGAATAGAATCCGCCGCCGGCATCGGTCATATCGCGGAGCACGTAGTCGAAGATGCGCCGCGCGGCGCCGGCATACTGCTGGTCGTGTGTGATCTGGAACGCTTCCAGGTACGCGATGGCCAGTTGCGCCTGGTCGTACAGCATTTTCTCGAAATGCGGCACGAACCAGCGCTCGTCGACGGAATAGCGGTGGAAACCGCCGCCAAGCTGGTCGTGCATGCCCCCCTTGGCCATCTCCCGCAGCGTCAGCAGCACCATTTCGAGAGCTTCTTCGCTCTTGGTGCGGGCGTGGTAGCGCAGCAGAAAATTGTACACGGAGGGGCGCGGAAATTTGGGCGCGCCGCCGAACCCGCCCAGGTGAGTGTCGAACGTGCGGCGGAACACAAAGTAGCCGCTGTCCAGAACGCCTTCATCGATGTCCGGCGCGCCCGGATGGGTAGGCTCTACAGCCGCCTGTTTCTGGAGTTGCGCCACCACATCGCGCGCCGAATCCATTATCTGCTCGCGCTGCGTGCGCCACGCCGAAGCAACCTGGGTCAGGACCGACGCGAAACCGGGGTGGCCGTAGCGATTTTCCGGAGGGAAGTACGTTCCGCCGAAAAACGGCTGCAGGTCCGGCGTGAGCCATACCGACATGGGCCAGCCGCCCCCGCCGGTCGTGGCCTGCACGAACGTCATGTAGATGCGGTCGACATCGGGACGCTCTTCGCGATCCACTTTGATGGCAACGTAGTCCCGGTTCAGCAACGCGGCAATCTGCTCGTTTTCGAAGGATTCCCGCTCCATCACGTGGCACCAATGACAGGTCGAGTAGCCGATGGAGAGGAAGATCGGTTTGTTTTCTTGCCGCGCCTTGCCGAAGGCCTCACTTCCCCATGGGTACCAGTCCACGGGGTTGTGCGCATGCTGAAGCAGGTACGGACTCTTCTCTTGGGCGAGCCGGTTGGTATGCATGGGGTGTCTGAGTGGCCGTGGCGCGGGCCGTCCCGTTAGCGAGACGGAAACGGCACGTCTTCATAGTACACCGGAGCGCACCGGCTCCCTCCTGGTGTTCGTCCGTGCCTCCGCGACGAATTACGAACGCCTCAAAACGCCCGAATCGCCCGCACTCGCCTCGGAAAATCTTTATCGTCGCCATGTTGGCGGCCGGAGTCCGCGAAGTCGATATGCGCCGCCATGTCCGCCGTTTGCTGCGACGATGTCCAGTAGTTGAAATTGTCAGCCGCCCCAGCCGCTCGATACAGCGCCGCACCGGTCGCTTTCAAATTGCGATACATCAGCGCCAGTTCGTCCCTGGATGGCAGAAACCACCCGCGCACGCCGTTCACGCTGAGGTTCGCGCACAGGCCGGCAGCCGTGCCGGGTTCTGCACACGCGGCTTGCATGTCCAGCGTGTTCTGCTTGCCCGTGCCCACCGCGGTGCCGCGAGCGCCTGGTATGGCCTTGCGGAAACAGCCCCACTTCGCGCCCTCGCTTTGGTCGAAGGGCGCGGCTTCCAGGTAGCGCCAACCATCCCTCGCATAGTTCGGGTTCTCGTAGAAGATCAGGCCTCCGGCAGGACCGGTGTCGCCGAGCGAATACCCTTCCTTCGACAACCACACGCTCATCTCGCCGGCTCCGCGGTTCGCCCACAGGCAATACGGGATGAGTTTGACGGCCTTCGCCGGCAACGAGGGGTTACTGACACTCCTGGCCTCGGTTTCAATGACAGTAACTCCGCCAAAGAATTCCCGGTCAGCCCTTGGCTTGAACTCACTTCTGGCGTCGAACAGCAATTCCAGTACATGCCCCCCGTCGACATCCGGCCATTCCGAACAGTAGACGATCGGCCCTCTTTCGATGGCCATTCTGCCCCTGGCTTCCCTCACACTCGGGTCGGCAGCAACCTTTCGCACTTCCATCGGAAATTCGATTTGTGCAACGTCGCCATCCCGCCAATCCCTCTCAAGGGAAATGTAACCTGATCTGTCCACGGCCGCCGAAACCGCCTTGCCGTTGACCGAAACCCTGGTCTGTTTCTCGACCTTGTCCGCGTACGAATACAAGCCGCCGGGCACGGGCTGATTTCTAACCCAGCCGGGAACGCGCAGCTTGATAATCGCTTTGACTTCGTCCGTGGCCGATACGGTTACCCGCGATGTTCCTCCCCAGGGCATTTCGCTGTCTACAGAGAGCCGCAGGTCCTTGTTATCGACCTTGAAAGACGCTTCACTGGAAACATACAGATTGATGTAGATCGCATCTTTCTTGTCTTGCGCGTATACAAACCCGGGCATGGACGCCAAGAACCTGACGAGATTCGGCGGGCAACATTCCAGCGAGGCCCGCTCCCAGCGAGTGTCGCGCCCGTCGCCGGCGCTAGCCAGCCGGTTCACATAAAAGAACCGGTTGCCGGTAACGGAAACGCCGGACAGAGCATTGTTGTACATGCCGCGTTCCATGACGTCGATGAACCTGCTGTCTCCTGTCGCCAGGAACATCCTGTGATTGAACGTAATGAACATCAGAACCGCGCACGTCTCGCAATACGCCGAAAGGTTGGGCAGCGAATAGGGTTCCCCGAATCCTTCATTTCCGGTAGATCCGACGCCGCCGGTGACGTACAGCTTCCTTCCGACCGCATCCTGCCACATTCGTTGCGCGGCATCGAAGTAATCCTTGATCCCGGTCAACACGCCGACGTCCGCCAGCGAGACCATCAGCGAGACGCAATTGACTGCATGACCCACTGCTTCGCCCTGTTCCAGAACCGGCTTGTACGACTGATTGTGCCGGCTCCTGTTCACCGAGTCCTCCAGCCCGCGAATGTCGAGATAGTGCTTCGCCAGGTCCAGATGTTTTTTGTCGTGGGTTACCCGATAGAGCTGCACGCAATTGATGGCGTCTCTTTCTCCTCCGGAGAACGGCGGATGGTGCAACTGGAAATTCTCATACAGCGCGTCGGCATTCTTGATGGCATTGTCCAGCAGGTCCCGCTTTCCCGTGACGGCATAGTAGGTCGCGGCGATCTCAAAACCGCTGTTGCCCCCGCCCGGCGACTGCTTCATGGTCTGAATCCGAGCATCCACCTGTGCCTGCAGCTTGGCGTCCGGGTGTACGGGAAGCGACAGAACCGCCGCCTCCAGAACGCCGCCGCCCAGTCCCCTTCCCGAACCCGATTCCGTGAGCTTCCGGACTTCGAAAGGAATCGTCACTTCCGCGTTAGTAGCGATCCTGGGCTTCCAGAACGCGTCGTTCATCTTCACTTCGGAATAACGCTTGGGTTGGATGGGATAGTCCGCGACGGGCGTATACGCGGCGTCCGTGATAGACACATCCGCAGCCCTGAGCTTTGCCGGCTTCGCGGATTCAGGACCCTGTGCGGCATAGGTCAGCAGGGCGGCTCCCGCCGGAGCGGCCCTCAAGAAAAGTCGTCGAGGCACATCGCTGTTCATGACATTTCCTCACTCTGGCCGGCCCCTTTCCGCTGGAACCGCCACTCTTCGCTTTCTGGTCACCAGCCAGTGTATACCGAAGGCCTCGGGCAATGGCAGATTGGTTCGGACTCGTTCTGCAGCGTTCCAAGCGCCAGGAATGGAGCGGTGTGGCCGGTCCAAGCCGCCCTTACGGTCGCGGCTCTGAGGGACGTATCGTTACACTCTCTTGGCTACGACCAGCGTGATGTCGTCGGTTTGCGGGGCGCCGGCGGCGAACTCGGCCAGTGACTTCGTGACGGCCTCGACGATTTCGCGAGCCGGCCGGTCGCGGTGCTCGGTCAGCACCCGGGTGAAACGCTCCTCGCCGTATTCGTCCTGGCTGGCATTGGTGGCTTCGGTGACTCCGTCGCTGTACAGCACCAGCATGTCGCCGCGGTCCAGAGATGTCTTCTGCTCACCGTAGGTGATGAAGGGCAGAATGCCGAGGACGGGGCCGCCGCCTTCCACCATCTGCGCGTCGCCGGAAGCGCGCACGAGGATCGGCGGATTGTGGCCGGCGTTGCCGTATTTGAGCTCGCCGGTGTTGGTGTCTAGCACGCAGAAGAAAAACGTGATGAAGCGGTTGGACGGGCACTTGGCGCAGGTGGCCTTGTTGAGCCGGGTCATGAAGGCGGCCACGTCGCCCGGGTCTTCGGCAAGCACGTGCACACGCGCGTGCAGCGCCATCATCATCAGGGAAGCCGGCATGCCTTTCCCGGAGACGTCGCCCAGCGCCATGGCCACGCGGCCATCGGGGTAGGGAAAGAAATCGTAGTAGTCGCCGCCGACGGTTCGGCAGGCCGCGTTGAATCCGGCCAGGTCCGTACCCGCCACTTCGGGGGCCTTGTCGGGAAGCGTGCCGCGCTGGATGTCGGCGGCTTGGGAGAGCTCGCGCTTGATGATGCGGTCCGCCTGTTCGATTTCGGCCAGGCGGGCGTTCTCGACGCGAATGGCGGCGATGTGCGCCATCACGGAAAGCAGATTCAGGTCGTCCTTGGTAAATTCGCGCAGCACGAACGGCGAGTCAACATAGATCAATCCGATGATCCGTTCCTTGGTCTGTAGCGGCACGGCCATCATGGTGTGGACCTTCTGCTCCACGATGCTCATGCGGCCTTTGAACGCGTCGTCGAGCTGCGCGTCGCGGACCAGGATGGACGTCTTTTCGTTGATGACGCGGTCGCGTACGCCGCTGCTGATGCGGAAGCCCTCGCCCTTGTATGCCTTGGGAACCAGCGAATCGCCTTCCAGCAGCAGAAGCACGCCGCGCTGGGCGTTGACGGCCTGAATCGCGAGATCGAGGATCACGGGGAAGAGTTCCTCGAGCGGGCGATTTTCGGAGAGCTCCTGGCCGGCGCGGATCAGCGCCTGCATGGGCGCGGAGACCTTGGCGCCGCCGCGATCCATCACCATGGTCTGGTTGGCGGACAGGGCGCCTTCCAGGCTGGTAACCACGGTGGAGGTAGTAGGCGAACTGGAATCTCCGCGTTCAAACACTACGACGCCCGGAGCAGCCCCGGCGGCTTCGGGGGCGAAGACGACCACCAGGTGTCCGGCGGTGACGCGATCTCCGGGCTTGAGGATAAGCTTGGCTTTGAGCGGGATATTGTTGACGAAGGTGCCGTTCTTGCTCCCGAGGTCCTGCACGGTCCAATCTTCGCCCTGGGATTCAAACACAAAATGCTGGCGCGAGAGACCGGCGTCTTCGGGGAACGAGAGTTCCGCGGCGCTGGACCGGCCGATCGAGAGCCGCTCACCGGTGAGAGGAACCGTCTTCATTTGACCGTCGGGACACTGAATGAGAAGTTCGCGGTGCATGAGCTTGTCCTTGGATCGGGTGGACTACTCATTATAGGCCCCTGGCGGCGGCGCCAAACCGGCTTGCAAGCAGACGGTTGCAAAGCCCCCTTCCGGTATATATTCAATAGAAGCTTATGCGTAAAGACTTGGTGACTCGCATCATTCTGGCCGCCCTGGCGATCGGCGGCCTGTGGTTTGCCTGGGCGCAGAATCAGCCGGCGCAGCTCACTTTGCAGAAGGTGACGGACAACCTGTACGCCATCATCGGCGATGGAGGCAACGTGGCCTTCATGCCCACCAGCGAGGGGGTCATCCTGGTGGACGACAAGTACGAGCGGGACGCGCCCCAGATCACGGCGCAAGTGAAGTCGGTCACCGACAAGCCCGTTCGCTACGTGTTGAACACCCACCAGCACGGCGACCACACCGGCGGCAATGCGGCCCTGATGGCGGCCAATGCCGAGATCATCATCCAGAAGAACGCCCGCGCTAACATGCTGGCCGGCAACATGCCGGGGCTGCCGCGCATCACCTTCAGCGAGGAATCGCAGGTGTTTCTGGGCGGCAAGGAAGTGCTGGCGCGCCACCTGGGACGCGGCCATACCAATGGCGATGCCGTGATCTACTTCCCGTCGGAGCGCGTGCTGCACACCGGCGACCTTTACGTTTCGGGCGGCGCGCTGTTTTGCGACACCTCGGCTGGAGGGAGCATCAAGGAGTGGGAGCAGACCATTCAGAAGTCGCTGCAATACGATTTCGACACCGTGATCCCCGGTCACGGCGCGCTCATGAAGAAAGCCGATCTGGCGAAGTGGGCGCAGACCGTGGCCACGGTGCGCGAGCGCATCCGCAAGGCCTGCTCGGGCGGCGCGGCCGATGCCCTGACCCGCCTCGATCTCACGGACCTCGGCATGCAGACCCCCGCAAACAGCCTCTTCGCGCGCGGCATGCCGGGCATGTGCAAAGAGCTGGCGGAGTAGAGGACCTGTGGGGCCGGACTGGAAAGCCCACGGAATCCGCATCGTGCGCGCCGGCGAGCTGGACACCAACACCCCGCAGACGCCGGGCATGACGCGGGCCGCGGCAATCACGCACGCTACCGCCGGCGCGAAGAAGCTGTGGGCAGGGACCGTGGTGGTGGAACCGGACGCGAAGACCGGCCCGCATCATCACGGCGAACTGGAAACCGTGCTGTACATCGTGAAAGGCAGGGCCCGCTTCCGCTGGGGCGACACGCTGGAGTTCGTGGACGAAGCCGGCCCGGGCGATTTCATCTACGTGCCGCCGTGGGTGCCGCACCAGGAGATCAACGCGCTGCCGGACCAACCCGTGGAGGCCGTGGTGGTCCGCAGCGGCCAGGCGCCGGTAGTGGTGAACCTGGATATCGAGAGCCCGGAGGGAAGGACGGAGCTGCCGGATGGGTTTCATCAGAAGGTGTAGACGGCGGTCATCCGTCCGGACTCGACTGCCGCAGAATCCTCCGCGTGACGAGGCTGCCTTGCGCCTGATGCGGGAACAGGGGCCGGCCAAGAGCGAAGAACAGCGGAAGGAACAGAATGCCGGTCAGCCGCGTCAATACCAGCACGCCCAAGACGGCCGGCCGGAGCTGATCGACGAGCTTCGCGGACTCTTCAGCGTCGCGTCTGTCGAGGTCCGACATTCGTAGCTTCGCAGGATCGGCGCGGGAAGAAGATGATTAGGGAAGTTCTCCGGCTCGTCCCACACTGCAACCGCGCTCAGCGTGCTTTTCATCTGTGATACTCTGAAATTTCCACGTGTGCCAGCGTGCGTCAGCGAAGCTCTTGTTCTGCGGACTTACCCGTTCAAAGAAGCGGACCTCGTCGTCAGCTTTTTGACCAGAGACCAGGGGAAGTTGCGGGGCGTGGCGAAGCGGGCGCGGAGGCCGAAGAGTGCTTTCGGCGCGGGGCTGGAGCGGTTATCGCACGTGCGGATGGCGTACTTCCAGCGTGAGACCCGCGAGCTGGTGAACCTGGATTCCTGCGAGTTGATCCGATCGCAATTCGGGCTGGTATCCGAGTACTGGACGAGCGTGGCGCTGGACTACTTCGCGGAAGTTTCGGATCAGTTGTTGCCGTCCGCGGAGCCGAGCGAGACGTTTTTCCGCCTTCTGCTGGCGGCGCTGGATTCCTTGCAGCCGGCGGAAGCGGCCAGAGCATGGCGGGCCGTGACGTATTTTTCGCTGTGGGCGTTGCGGCTTTCGGGTTGGCTTCCGGAGATGAACGTCTGCCTGGGATGCGGGAGCGTGCTGGGCGACCGGGAAACTTCCGAGCGGGCCTTTTTCAGCCGCGGCCAGGCCGGGCTGGTTTGTGGACATTGCCGCGGAACGCTGGCCGCGGGCACGGCTTGGGAGTTGAGTGTGGAGTCGCGGGCGCTGGCGGCGGAGATGTTGCGGAGGCCGGTGGCGCAGATATCAGGGGCGAATTGGGACCAGGCGACGGCGAGCGATTTGAGACGGTTTCTGGTGCAGCAGATTGAGGCCCACGTGGAGCGAAGGTTGACGACAGCGCGGTTGCTGGAAACGGAGTTGGGCGCGGCGAGTTTCTGAATCCATGCAGTCCTTCCAAGAGATCATTTTCAAGCTGAAACAGTACTGGGCGGAGCGCGGTTGCATCATCCAGGAACCGTATGACGTGGAGGTCGGGGCCGGCACCATGTGCCCGGAAACGTTCCTGCGCGTGCTGGGTCCCAAACCTTACAACGTGGCGTACGTGCAGCCCAGCCGGCGTCCGGCGGACGGGCGTTACGGCGACAATCCCAACCGGCTGTACAAGCATTCCCAATTGCAAGTGATATTGAAACCATCGCCTGACGATGTCATCGAGCAGTACCTCGGCAGTCTGGAAGCGATTGGCATCGACCTGCGGAAGCACGACATCAAGTTCGAAGAAGACAATTGGGAAGCGCCGACGCTGGGCGCGTGGGGCATCGGCTGGCAAGTCATGCTGGATGGACTGGAAATCACCCAGTTCACTTATTTCCAGCAGTGCGGAGGAATCGACCTGGACCTGGTTCCGGCCGAGCTGACGTACGGGCTGGAACGGCTGGCGGCTTTCCTGCAGGTGAAAGACAGCGTGTACGAAATCGAGTGGACCAAGGGTTTCTCTTATGCGGACGTGCGGTACCGCGACGAATTGCAGTACTCGGTGTACAATTTCGAGGCGGCCGATATCGCAACTCTGTGGAAGCTCTTCGACCTGTATGAAGGCGAAGCAGCGCGGCTGCTGAAGCTGTACGATCCGAAGGCGCCGGACAAGGGGCGGTTCCCGCTGCTGCCGGCGTACGACCAGGTGCTCAAATGCTCCAACCTGTTTAACACGCTCGATTCGCGCGGCGCGATCAGCGTGACGGAGCGGGTGGGAGTAATTCAGCGGGTGCGCAAGATCGCGGTGGGAGTGGCGCAGGCCTGGGTGGACCAGCAGCAGGAGGCGGCGGCGTGAGCCTGCCATTCCTGCTGGAGATTGGGACGGAAGAGATCCCGGACTGGATGATTCCGGACGCCCTGGAGAACCTGCGGCTATTGTTTGAGAAGCTGGCGATCCCGCACGAATCGGTGACCATGGACGCCACGCCGCGACGGCTGGTGCTGCGCGCGGAGGGATTGCCGGAGCGGCAGGCGGATAGCGAAGAGCGCGTTACAGGACCGGCGAAATCGGCGCCACCGCAGGCCGTGGCGGGATTTGCGCGCAAGCAGGGCGTGACATTAGGCGAGCTGGCCATCGAGACGACGCCCAAGGGCGAATATTACTGCTTCACGCGGAAGGTGGAGGGCCGGCGAACCAAGGATATTCTCGCGGAGGCGCTGCCCGGCGTCATCCTGCAAATCTACTTTCCCAAGACGATGTACTGGACCGCTAAGGGCGGACCAAGGTTTATCCGGCCGATCCGATGGATGGTGGCCCTGCTCGGCGAGGAGATCGTGCCGTTCGAGATCGCCGGTGTGCGGGCGGGAGCGCTGACGTCGGGGCACAGGCGGCTGGGAGCGCGGGAGATCGCGGTTACCACCGCGGATTACCAGCAAAGGCTGAGGGACCACTACGTGATTCTTTCGGCGGAGCAGAGGCGGCAGAAAATCGGCAAAGAACTGGAAGGGATTCGCGTGAAGCCGGACGCGGCGCTGCTGGAGACGCTGGTTTACATCACCGAATATCCAACGGTCATCACCGGCAGCTTCGATCCGCAGTTTCTGGAACTGCCCGAGGAAGTGCTGATCACGGTGATGCGGCACCACCAGAAATATTTCTCGGTGGAGGATGCCCACGGACAACTGACGCCGCAGTTCGCGGCAGTGATGAACATCGATTCCGACCCGGAGGGCTTCGTGCAGCGCGGCAACGAGCGCGTCCTGCGGGCGCGGTTCAACGACGCGCGGTTCTTCTGGGAGACGGATCAAAAGAGGACGCTGGCTGAGCGAGTTGCCGACCTCAAGCACGTCACTTTCCAGGCGAAACTCGGCTCCTACTATGAGAAGACGAGGCGCATGGTGAAGATCATCAAGGACCTTGGCGGCAAGCGCTTGTCGATCAGGGCCGCCAAGCTTTCCAAGTGCGACTTAACCACTGAATTGGTCAAGGAATTTACGGAACTGCAAGGGGTGGTTGGTGGACTTTATGCGCGCGCGCAGGGCGAGCCCCCGGAAGTCTGGGAGGCGATTTACGACCATTACAAGCCCGAAAGCATGGACGACGCGATCCCGCGCAACCTGGCGGGGCAGTATGTCTCTCTTGCGGACAAGCTCGATACCCTGCGCGGTTGTTTCCAGCTAGGCCTCATTCCCACTGGTTCACGCGATCCTTTTGGCCTGCGGCGTGCGGCCCAAGGCGTGGTGAGGATCCTCGTCGAGGGTCGTCTCCGGTGCAGTCTGCTTGATCTCTTGGAAGGCAACCGGGCGCTAATCAACTTCTTTGCCGAGCGCGTCAAGTTCTACTTCAAGGACCATCGCGGTTTCGCATACGACGAAGTGAATGCATGCATGGCGGCCGGCTGGAGCAACCTGCTGGACCTGGAAGCGCGGCTGCAGCGTGTGCAGAGACTGCGCCCAACGCCCGATTTCGAGCCGCTGGCGGCCAGTTTCAAGCGCATCCGCAATATTCTGGAACAGGCCGGCGTGGGGCAAACCGCGCGCCCACCGGTCGATGCCGGGCTTCTGGAAACGGGGCCGGAGCGCGATCTCTATGACGAATACCGCCGAATCGCGGGCCAGCCGATCGAGAGCGTCATTGCGCGGCTGCGGCCCAAGGTCGATCTTTTCTTCGACAAGGTGTTGGTGAATGCGCCGGACGCTCGCGTCCGCGAGAATCGTCTGACGCTGCTTGGTACGCTGCTGGCAGAGTTTTCCACCATAGCGGATTTTTCTGAAATCGTTACTCATTCATAGGAGCAAAGCATGAAGAAGCACGTATATTCGTTTGGAAACGGAACGGCCGACGGTGATGGAAAGATGAAGGACACGCTCGGCGGCAAAGGCGCCGGACTTGCCGAGATGTGCCGGGCCAAGCTGCCGGTGCCGCCCGGCTTCACGATCTCGACGGAGGTCTGCAACATTTACTTCCAGAACAACAACACGGTTCCGGCCGAGATCAACGAGCAGATGCTGGAGGCGCTCAAAACACTCGAGGAGCGCATGGGGCAGACGCTGGGCGACGTCGCGAACCCGCTGCTGGTGAGCGTACGATCGGGCGCCAAGTTCTCCATGCCGGGGATGATGGACACCATCCTGAACCTGGGGCTCAACGATGAAACGGTGAAGACGCTGGAGGCCAGGAGTCATAACCGGCGCTTCGCGTACGATTGCTACCGGCGCTTCATCCAGATGTACGGCAACGTGGTGCTGGATATCAGCAAGCACGATTTCGACACGATCTTCGACGGGCAGAAGAAGAAGGCGAAAGCGAAGCTGGACACCGAACTGACGGCCGAGGATCTGCAAGAGGTGATCGCCGGCTACAAGAAGCTGGTGGAGAAGAAGACCGGCAAGCCGTTTCCCCAGGAAGCCATGGAGCAGCTTCACGGCGCGCGCGACGCGGTGTTCCGCTCATGGTTCAACGACCGCGCCATCCACTACCGCAAGATGAACCAGATCCCCGACGATCTGGGCACGGCGGTCAACGTCCAAGCCATGGTCTTCGGCAACCTCGGCGAAACATCGGCTACCGGCGTGGGCTTTACGCGCAACCCGGCAACCGGCGAGAAAGCGTTCTACGGCGAGTTCCTGGAGAACGCGCAGGGCGAAGACGTGGTGGCGGGCATCCGCACCCCACACCCGATATCCGATCTGAAGACCTGGAACGAATCGGTGTACCACCAGCTCCACGAAATCACCACCATGCTCGAGAAGCACTACCGCGACGTGCAGGACTTCGAGTTCACGATTCAGGACGGCAAGCTGTACATGCTACAGACGCGCAACGGCAAGCGCACAGGGCCGGCTGCGGTGCGGATCGCGGTCGAGATGGTGGGCGAGGGCCTCATCGACAAGAAGGAAGCCGTGCTGCGCGTCGATCCGCAACAACTGGACCAGTTGCTGCACCCGGTGCTCGATCCGAAATCCAAGCAGTCGCTGGCGCTGCTGGCCACGGGACTGCCGGCTTCACCGGGCGCGGCCGTGGGGACTATCGTCTTTACGGCGAATGACGCGGTAGAGAAAGCCAAGAAGGCGCCGGTTATCCTGGTGCGCAAAGAGACCGTGCCGGACGATATTCACGGCATGGAAGTAGCCAAGGGCATTCTGACTTCGCGCGGCGGCATGACCAGCCACGCGGCGGTGGTCTGCCGCGGCATGGGAACGCCTTGCGTGGCGGGCGCGGAAGCGTTCGCCGTGAGCGAGCAGAAGAAGGAAGTAAGCGTCACGGTGAACGGCAAAGCGATGACGCTCAAGGAAGGCGACTGGTTGTCGCTGGATGGATCGACCGGCGAAGTTTTTGGCGGCCAGGCCAACACGCTGGATGCCGATCCGTCGTCGGGAGTGCTGGCCTCGTTCATGGGCTGGGCGGACGAATTCCGCGGCGGGTTCGGCGTGCGCGCCAACGCGGACATCCCGCGCGACGCCAAAGCGGCGCGCCATTTCGGCGCCGAGGGCATCGGGTTGTGCCGCACCGAGCACATGTTCTTCGCCGAGGACCGCATCGAGCACATGCAGGCCATGATCCTGGCGCGCGACGAGAAGACGCGGCGCAAGGCTCTGCAGAAGCTCCTGCCCATGCAGCGCAAGGATTTTGCCGGGCTGTTCGAAGCCATGGACGGCTTCCCGGTGGTGATCCGCACGCTCGATCCGCCGCTGCACGAGTTTCTGCCGAAGCGCGAGGACCTGATGGTGGACATCGCCGTCCTGCCGTACGCCGATATCAAGAAGAAAAAGGAATTCGCGGCCACGTACGCGAAGTTCGGCGCGGAGGTGAAGAACCTCAAGACGGTGCTGACGGAGCTTTTGAAGCGGGTGGAAGAGCTGCACGAGTTCAACCCCATGCTGGGCCACCGCGGCTGTCGTTTGGGTATCAGCTATCCGGAGATTACGGAGATGCAGGCGCGCGCCATCTTCGAAGCCGCCGTGCAGGTGGCCAAGAAGGGCGTGAAAGTGATTCCCGAGGTGATGATCCCGCTGATCGGCGGCGTGAAGGAATTGAAGAACCAGAAGGACATCGTGGTGCGCGTGGCGGAGGAAGTGCTTGCCAAGGCCGGGATGAAGAACCTGCACTACCTGGTGGGCACCATGATCGAGATTCCGCGCGCCGCGCTGACCGCCGATTCGGTGGCGACCGAAGCGCAATTCTTCAGTTTCGGAACCAACGACCTCACGCAGACGGCAATGGGCCTGTCGCGCGACGACTACACCAAGTTCCAGAAAGACTACCAGGACCGGAAGATTTTCGCCAACGATCCGTTCGCCGTGCTGGACCAGGACGGCGTGGGAAAGCTGGTGAAGATGGCGGTCGAACTGGGGCGCAAGACCAGTCCCAAGCTGGAAATCGGGATCTGCGGCGAGCACGGCGGCGAGCCGAGCTCGGTGCAGTTCTGCTACCGGGTGGGAATGAACTACGTTTCCTGCTCTCCGTACCGGGTGCCGATCGCGCGGCTGGCGGCGGCGCAGGCGGCGATTTCGGGGGATAAGTCCGAGACGATGCGGACGGCGTAGGGGCAGACGAGATTCTCAGGGCAGGCGGGCAACGCCTGCCCCACTCAACTCTATCGCCTGTGGATCGTCTTGCGGGCGGCGAGTCCCAGGCCTACCAGCGCGCCGCCTGCCATCAACAGCGTGGCGGGCTCGGGAACGCCGGACGCATCGGTGTAGTCGTACTCGATGATGAACGTTCCCGCAATGTTGCCGGTGCCTCCATAGAACACGCTGGGCGGGCCAGGAGAGCTACCAACGAAACTCACGCCACCTGCTACACCGGAGAAGTTGAACGTCGCACCGGATCCGGAACCAATAAAGAGATCCAAGCCAGACGACAAGATCAGTGAGACATTGCCAACCGTGGTCGACAACCCCGTGTTCTGGGCCACAGACAACGCATCGACCGTTCCGTTGATTGGACCCAGCACTGCGTCCGCCTCAATCTGGATACCTCCTGGTCCGGTTATGATGAAGGGAACCGTGGCGGTCGCGGAATAGCCGAGGGGACCGTTGGTAAGATTGCCGACGTCGATTTCGGCTTCCGTGAGGGTCACATTGCTCAGAGTCAGTGTAACTCCGGTTAAGACGAAATTCGGCCCTAGATCGAAGAGCGGAGTATTACATCCGAAAGTGTACTGCGAGGTCGAACTTACTGCCCCGCTGGCGATGTTGCAGGTATAGAAGATGGACGCACCGAACAGATTTGTTCCAGCCAGGAAAAGGCAAAGAAGGAGTGACTTGGCCAGTCTCCTGTGTGCCGTGGACATCAGTCCTTTCCTCCTGCGTCGCGAATGGGCCCAAGTCCTTGCAATTCAATGCTAACAGAGCCAATGAGGGTGTCAAACCTCCCTCTGGTTAGCAGCCCGGCGATTCCACTGGGCATAAGGGGCCCTGGCGACGTCTCCGGCTCCGAGACGCCTCATTTTTTGGGTTGGAGCTGAATACGCAGCGACTTACAAATGTTGCGGACCGCGGCGGACGATCAGAACAGCGCACTAATAACTTTGGTAATCGACAACTTCCTGCGCGGGGCTAACGGCCAACGCCCTGAACCATGGCTTGAAAGGTCGGGTAGGCCTCCGGACCCTGCGCTTCCATCCACTTGATGAATGCGTTGCCGACGGTCTCCAGGTTGCGCCAGGAATGGGGGTTCTTGGAAGTAGCGCGGTATGCCGGTACCAACTCGCGCAGACGTTCCCAAACGAACAGCAACTCGCCGCTGGTCTGGAAGAAGAGATCCTGGTTCAGAACGCCCGAAGTGACGAAGCTGGCGGCCATCTCCCAGTAGCTCACCACCATGCGCATGTAGGCATTTTCCTGACTTCCCGGCGGGCAAATGCGCTGCATCTCCTCGACGGTGGCGGCATGAAAGTTGGCAGAGAACCAAGCCCTGGCGGCGCGCAGCTTCTCTTCGCGGCGGGCCTCATAGAGCCGCATAATGAGGTTGGCATCGTCGTAGGTAGCTTGGGTCGGCATACCCAATTATACCGGGGGCGTTCGCATTCCGTCTGGCGCGCCCGCCCCGCCCTCGTCACGGCGGTATAATCAATTTCAGACTCTCCCGTCGTAAAGCCATGGCCACGCTGGCGGAACAACTCGCACGGCAGACCAGGGAGGCGGAACTGTATCGCCCGCTCGACCGCAACCGCGTGGAGTGCTTTGCCTGCGGCCACCGCTGCCCCATTCCTTCCGGCTTTTCGGGCGTATGCAAGGTGCGACACAACCGGGACGGCAAACTCTACGCGCCTTACGGCTATGTCAACTCGGCGTTCTGCGACCCTATCGAGAAGAAACCTTTCTTCCACGCCCTTCCTGGCGCGCGGGCGCTCAGCTTCGGGATGCTCGGTTGCGACCTGCATTGCGGTTACTGCCAGAACTGGGTGACGTCGCAAGCGCTGCGCGATTTCCGATCGAGCCTGGACTTTCAAACAGCCGGGCCGAGTGAGCTGGTTAGCCTGGCGATCCGCCAGGGCGCGGCCTGCCTGGTGAGCACATACAACGAACCGTTGATCACCGCTGAGTGGGCAGTCGCTGTGTTCCGCGAGGCGAAGGCCGCGGGTTTGACGACCGGTTTCGTTTCCAATGGCAACGCGACGCCGGAAGTGCTGGAATACATCCGGCCCTGGGTGGACCTTTATAAGGTCGACTTAAAGAGCTTCGACGACCGGCGCTATCACGAGCTGGGCGGACGCATCGGGCCAATCCTGGAATCGATTCGCCGCATTCACCAGATGGGCTTCTGGCTCGAAGTGGTCACGCTGGTGGTGCCGGGATTTAACGATTCTGACGAGGAACTGCGGAGTATCGCCGAATTCCTGGCAGGCATCTCGCCCGACATCCCATGGCATGTGACGGCCTTCCACCAGGACTACAAGATGCTCGGTCCCGACAACACGCCTCCCGAAACGCTGCTGCGCGCGGCGAAGATTGGCCAGACCGCGGGACTGCACTATGTCTACGCCGGCAACCTGCCTGGTGAGACGGGTCGCTTGGAAGATACGCGTTGCCCAGCTTGCGCGACCACGTTGATCGCGCGGCGCGGCTTTCGCGTGCTGCGCAACCGGTTGAGCGCGGCCGGAAAGTGTCCGGACTGCGGCTCAGCCATTCCAGGTGTGTGGGGCGCGCCGCCGCGCCACGCACGCGAAGCCGCCGATCTGCTTCACATCCGTTGTGGGTGAACCATGCCAGCCGTGCATCCTTCGCCTTTCAGCGGCTCCTGGTATCCGGATGCGGCCGCGGACCTGGAGCGCCTGCTGGAAGAGCGGTTCCAAGAATCGTGCCGCCGTACCGGACCGTTCCTCTTCGCGGACGGCCTGGGGTTCGTGGTGCCGCACGCCGGCCCGGCTTATTCCGGAACCGTAGCGGCGGCGGTCTATCGCTCGATCGGACAGCAGCAGCCGGAACGGATCGTGCTGCTGGCCTTTCCGCATCACGGAGGGCTGCGCGGCGTCGCGGCGCCGGATGTGGAAACCATCTCCACCCCGTTCGGTGCAGTTCCTATCTACGGCGACTGGCCGGGCGGGTTCGTCCGTTTGCCGGAAGAGCGCGTCTGCGACCATTCTTTCGAGATTCAACTGCCGTTCCTTCAGAAGGCGGCGCCGAAAGCCAAAGTAACCCCGCTCTACGTCGGCAGCATGGGCGCGGACGAACGGCGCGAGGCGGCCGGCCGGCTGGCCGCGGCGTGGCGTCCCGGCGTGGCTTTTGTGGCGTCGTCCGATTTCACGCACTACGGCCGCAGTTTCGGATACGTGCCTTTCCCCGCCGATAGCGCCGTCTCCGTGCGGTTGCACGAATTGGATCACGAATGCATCGACGCCGCCGGCAGCCTGGATTCCGCGTTGTTCCTGGATGCGCTGGAGGAACGCAGCGCGACGGTGTGCGGAACCGGCCCTATCGCGCTGTTGCTGGACGTCATGCGTCGTCTGCCTGTCGAAGGCATTTACCAGGCCACGCTGGACTACCAGGCGTCCGGGGAACTCACCAGGGATTACCGCCACTCGGTGAGTTACGCCGCGCTGGGTTATTTCCCGCGATCCGCATTCGACCTCGCCGCAGAGGACTGCGGGGTGCTGCTGGACGTCGCCGAAGAAACTCTGCTCCGTGTGCGGCAGACCGGCGAGCGGCGGCCGGCGCCGGCGCGCCGCGGGTCGGCCGCGTTGCAGGCACGCCGCGGCGCATTTGTCAGCCTGCACCAGGGTGAGGAATTGCTCGGCTGCGTGGGGAATTGTGCGGGCCGGCAGCCGCTTGCCGAAGAGATCGGCGACCTCACGTTGGCTGCGGCGCTGGAGGACCCTCGCTTCCGGCCGGCAACGGAGGTGCAGGGCCCGATCGATCTGGAGATTTCGGTCCTCACGCCTTTTCGCCGGATTCGAGATATCGGGGAGTTTAGTGTGGGGCGTCACGGCGCGGTTTTGCGCATGCGGGGCCATTCCGGCCTGCTGCTCCCGCAAGTCGCGGAGGATCGCGGTTGGACGGCGGAGGATTTCTTTCGCGCGCTGGCCCGGAAGAGCATGCTCGGACCGCAGGCGTGGCGCGACCCCAAAGTGCGGCTGGAGATCTTCGAAGCCCAGGTATTTGCCCGGCCAGGACGCTGAATCAGGGCGTAGGCCTGGCGTGAGGAGATGGGTCTCCGTTGATTTCGTTGCCACCCTGGCCGGAGTGCCGATCGCTCTTCTCCGTTCGAGCGCTGCCTGGCATGAACTTCGCCGCGCGAGGGCCGACGGTGAATGTCAGTCTCACCATCGGGCGTGAGACGGCCAAGTTGACGCCGAACGGCGCGGGTTCCGGTGGGGGCGATTCGGGAAGTTCTTACGCGTGCCGGATGGGAAGATGAGGTTCCTGACGCCCAAGTGCGATGAGCGCGCTGTCCGCCGTTAGAAGGACGAGATTTTCAGCTTCGGCTACGCTCAGCAGCAAGCGGTCGAACGGATCACGGTGGGACTCCGCAGCTTTCACGATGGTCAAGACGTGCTCATCGGTTACCGATAGAACGGTGGCCCCCGCAGACCGCATCTCGTCACGAAAGCGCGACGGTGCGATCGGCAATTTACCCAGGCGGTGCTTGAGATCGACCTCCCAGATGCTGGCAACCGATACAGCACACGGCGAGCTGACCATCAACTCACGCGAAGGCTTGGAGAGCCGCGGACTGGCCGTGAGCCACCAGAGCGCCACTTGAGTATCGAGGAGCAGTCTCACTTCTGGCCCTCAAGGCTCGTGGCGATTTGTGCATCGAGCTCCGGGGTGAAGGCCGCGTCGATCACTGTCCTGAATCGCTTCAACTTGCCCCAACCGGCCAAATGGCTCTGCCTGGCGACAGGCACCAGCCTGACCATGGGTTCTCCGTTGTTGGCGATCACGATATCCTCGCCAGCAAGAGCGTCCTTGACAAGCCGCGAGAGCTGATTCTTGGCATCCAGCATATTGACCTTCATGCGTCCTCCACAGCCTATTATAGCCTTGCCTGGCCAAGTTAGCCAAGCTCGGCGGAACGATTTGGCCGCCGGGGCGGCTCCGAACACCCTCCTACGTGGGGTTGGGCGTGAGACGGCCGAGTGGATGCAGCTACATGTCGCAAGCGGACCTCTGGCGACTTTCCTGTCAGGCGAAACTAATATCGTGACCTGGGCACACGTTGTATTTCCGTTTCCAGGGAACGAGTGCAGCCTCGATATCCATCGCGGAGGATGATTGAGGTTAGATCACGGAAGAAAGCCCAACACAGCCATTTTGAAGATGCCGGTCAGGCGGCATTCGGACGTCGTTGGGCAAGGAGTGGTGGTTTCGCCTTTGCTATCCATGCCGGCATTTTCACGAATTCTGTCAACCTACACAGGGCGTTCGGCGCCGTTACGAACCGGCTTGCAACATGCCGCAACCGTAGCGAACTGGACAGGCACGCCGCTACAATCGGACCATAAAGCTTGCTCATGCCCCCGATCCTGCCGATCATCCCAAAATTCCGCCCCGTTCTGGACCCTGAGTTCGTTCCGGCCTCTCTGTGGAACCGGGCTTACCATGTCGCGGTGAAAGCAACCGGCGGCCGCGACCTGGCGGTCGCGCTCGAGCGGAGCGACGGCTCCGTTTCGGTCTTCCGCACCGCGATTTTGCCCCAGCAAGGGTCGAACGTGGCTCTCAACAACCGCTATGTCGAACGGCTGTTGAAATTCCTGCTGTGGCAGAAAGGCGGATACCGCGTGACCATCGCGGGAGAAGCGGGTGTCGTCGATTACCTGCGCAGCGTTTACGCGCCGGGCGGCGCCCGCGCGTTCGACTACGAATTTATGGGCGAGCGCGTATATGGCCAGCCTATGACGGTCGAGCACACCGCCTTTGAAGCCGCTCCGGCGGAGAAGGAGACCGCCGCGCCGTTGGGCCGCCACCTGGACGGGTTCCGCATCGGCTTCGACCTGGGCGCCAGCGATCGTAAGTGCGCCGCCGTGGCCGACGGCAAGGTGGTGTTCAGCGAGGAGGTGGCGTGGAACCCGAGCGCCCAGGCCGACCCGCAATACCACTACGACGGCATCCACGATTCGCTGAGACGCGCAGCCGCGCACCTGCCCCGCGTCGACGCCATCGGAGGCAGCGCGGCGGGAGTGTATGTCAACAACGAAGTGCGGGTTGGGTCGCTTTACCGGTCCGTGCCGCGCGAGCTCTTCGACAAAAGGGTGCGGCGCCTATTCTTCGAGCTGCGGGCGGCTTGGGGCGGAGTGCCCTTCGAGGTGGTGAATGATGGAGAGGTCACCGCGCTCGCCGGATCGATGGCCTTGGATGATAATGCCGTGCTGGGCATCGCCATGGGCAGCAGTCTGGCCGCGGGGTTCGTTACGCCGCAGGGCAACATCACCACCTGGCTGAATGAACTCGCCTTCGTGCCGGTGGACTACCGGGACGACGCGCCGGCCGATGAATGGTCGGGCGACCGCGGCGTCGGCGTGCAGTACTTCTCGCAGCAGGCCGTCGGCCGTCTGCTGGCGCCCGCAGGCATCGGCCTCCCAAAGGAGACGCCCTTGCCGGCGAAGCTGGAGCAGGTGCAGACGTTGATGGCGGCGGGTGACGCGCGAGCGCGCCGGATTTACGAGACCATCGGCGTGTATTTCGGCTACGCCATCGCCACGTACGCCGAGTTCTACGAGGTTCGCAATCTGCTGGTTCTGGGGCGCGTGATGTCGGGCGCGGGCGGCGACCTGATTCTCTCCACGGCCAACCAAGTGCTCCGCGAGGAGTTCCCGGAGATCGCCGAGCGCATCCGTTTTCACATCCCCGACGAGAAAGAAAAGCGGCACGGTCAGGCCATCGCGGCGGCCAGCCTGCCGGGCACGGAGACAACCCATGCACTTCTATAATCCCGACGCAGACTGCTTCATTCCCGACGGCCTCGCCCCCGAGCCGGCCCTGGCGCGCACCACACACCTCTGCATCTCCGCGCACCAGGACGACATCGAGATCATGGCCTATCACGGCATCGCTGCGTGCTTCGGCAGCAAAGACAAGTGGTTCACGGGCGTGGTTGTGACCAACGGCGCCGGCAGTCCGCGGTCCGGCATTTATGGCAATTACACAGACCTGGAGATGCAGAAAGTGCGCGTGATCGAACAGCGCAAGGCTGCTTTCGTTGGCGAGTACGCCTGCCAGATTCAACTCGGCTTCACCAGTGCCCAGGTGAAGAACGCCGCCGAGACCGGCGTGGTGGAGGATCTTAGACAAATTCTGCGCGCCGCGCGGCCCGAGTATGTCTATCTGCACAACCTCGCCGACAAGCACGACACCCACGTCGCGGTGACTATGCGCGCGATCACCGCGCTGCGAGGCGTCCGCGACGAGACCAGGCCGCGCAAGGTCTACGGCTGCGAGGTCTGGCGCGACCTCGACTGGCTGATGGACGACGACAAGCAATTGTTGCCGGCCTCGGCCCGTTCCAATATTGCGGCGGCGCTCGTCGGCGTGTTCGATTCGCAAGTGACCGGCGGCAAGCGCTACGACCTGGCGACCGCGGGCCGCCGCCTGGCGCACGCCACCTACTACGCCTCGCACGGCACCGACGAGGAGAGCGCGCTCAACTTCGCCATGGACCTGACCCCGCTGGTAGAGGACCCGAACTTGTCGATCGCCGGCTATGTTCTTTCGTTCATCGATCGCTTCCGGAGCGATGTGGAGCGGCGTATTGTGATGTCGGCTGGAGGGTCGAGGGGGCCGGGGGCTTGACCGGGCGTAGCCGGAAGCAAACAGGGCACCTGGAGAAATCTAACGCGGAGACGCGGAGGCGCGGAGAAAACAAACAAAAGTCAAAACCTGAGAACACGGAGACGGCGGAGGGACTTGGCCGTGGCGGCACGATGAAGGTTCGGGCCAAGGTCAAAAGTCGACGGAAAGGGACTCGTGCGTGCTTACGGCCGTGGCTCTGGCGTGGTGGCAAGCGCCAGGCCGATTCTTCGCAGGCCCTCCCGGAACATCTCCGAATCCACGCCCATTCCCACGCGGAAGTGATCCGGCATCTCGAAGAACCGGCCGGGCACGGCAGAGGTCTCATACTGCGATCGCAGGCGCGCCAGGAATTCGCCGGCATCGCCGTGGCGCAAGCGGAGGAACGAAGTGGTTCCCCATGGGGTGCGGACTGCTGAGACTCCATCGTGCTGGTCGAGGAATTCGGCCAGCGCGGCGCGGTCGGCCTCCACTATTCTGCGCGCGCGATCGCGAATCATGTCCAGGTGCTGGAACGCCGCGGTGCTCAGCAGTTCGCCGGGATGCACCCAAATCGAGGCGAAAACATTGTTCAGTTGATACATGGCTTGCGCCAGGCCTGGTTGCGCCAGGATCCATCCGCAGCGCAGGCCGCTCAGACCATACACCTTGGTGAGGCTGTTGGTCACCACCACTTCAGGGGCCAAGTGGAACGATGTGCGGGGCGTGCCCACGTACACCGCGTCGAGGTACACCTCGTCCACCAGAAGCCGCGCGCCCACGCTGCGCGCCAGGTCCGCCACCTCGCGCAGGATGGAATCCGGAGTCAGTACGCTCGACGGGTTGTGGAGATTGGTGACTACGATGAGCCTGGTCTTGGGGGTGAGCGCACGGCGGATCGCGGCGGGGTCGATGGCGTAGCCGCTTTCCTCGCTTCGGGTGAACCTTTTGACCTCGGCCCCGATGTTCAGGGCTGCATCCATCAGCAGCCCGTAGGCCGGGTGCTCGATGAGTACTTCATCGCCGGGCTCGAGGATGGTCGCCATCGCCAGGTAGTTCGCCATCGAGGTGCCTTCTGCCGTCACTACGCCATCCGGATCGACGCCGTACTTTTCGGCGATGGCTTGCTTCAGCGGCTCGTAGCCGTAGCTGTTGTTCCTGCCGTTAGCGGCCATCTGCGAGTAGTCGAATGGAAGCTCGCCCAGCGGAAACGATCCCACGCCGCTAGTCGCGAGATTGAAACGGGCCTTGCTTTGAGTCTTGGCCCAGTGCATGTAATCGGAGTGTTTGTGTCGCATGCTGCCAGTACGCACAAGCCTTAGCTTCTGCCGCCGGAGTGAACGGCGCGCCGGCTCCAAAACCAATATACGGGAACGCCCGTCAGCAGAATCATGAGTCCGATCGCCGTGTTGGCCGGGTTGTTGAAAACAGTGCTGGCCACGATGGCCACGCACGAAATCACAAACAAACCAGTGGTGTAGGGGTGCCCGGGCATGCGGTGAATTCCTTCCGGCCGCGCGCCCCTTTCGCGTCTTCTGAAGACGAACAGCGACGTCGCCACCATGGCGAACAGAATGAAATCCACTGACACCTCGTAGTTGAGAATCTGTTCGTATTTGCCGAGCAGCGCGATGGCCGTGGCTGCCAGCCCCTGCAGCACGATGGCGACGGCCGGCACGGCGGTGCGCTCGGAAAGGCGGCCGACGCTTTCGAAGAACAGGCCATCGCGCGCCATGGCATAATACACGCGCGGAGCGGTCAGAATGCCCTGGCTCAGGAACCCCAGCGTCGAAATCGCAATGCCAGCCGCGATCCACAGCGCGCCGCTATCGCCCATGGCCGCCCGCATCACCGCCGTCGCCGGAGTGTGCGTTGCGGCCAGGCCCGCGGGGCCCAGTACCTTCACGCAAACAAAATTGGCCGAGAGATACAGCCCCACAACACCAGAGACGCCCAGGAGCAGGCCGCGCGAAAGGTCGCGGCGCGAATCGTGCATCTCTTCGGCCACGAAACTGGCCGTCTGCCAACCGCCGTAGGCGAACGCTACGGGCGTCATGGCCGCTCCCACGGCCGCGATCAGCCCGAACGATACCGGTTGATCGAGGAGCGGCAGCGGATGAATGCGCCCGCCGCCCAGCAGCAACCCGAGCAACACCATGCCGGCGATCGCCAGGGCCTTCATCACCATCAAAGTACTCTGCACGTTGCTGCCGTAGCGCACACCGCAGCAGTTGATGACCGTGAGGCCCAACAGCGCCGTGGCGGCGATGGCGCTGTCGCTCCAGCCGAACCCGGTGATCTCGCGGTAATATCGCGCGAAGGTTACGGCCACGGCAGCCATACCGCCGGTTTGGGTTACGAGCAGCAGCACCCAGCCGTAGACAAACGCCACCGCCGGGTGATAGGCCACGCGCAGGTACAAGTAATTGCCGCCGGCGCCCGGCAGGCGCGTCGCCAACTCTGCCCAGATGAAAGCGCCGAGCATCGCCAGGACGCCGCCGGCGAGCCACACCCCCAGGATCAGAAACGGCGTGTGCACATGCTGCGCAACAACGTAAGGATTGATGAAAATGCCCGATCCGACAATGCCGCCCATCACGATCATGGTGGCGTCGAACAGGCCAAGCTGCTGCCTGGGTTTCGGGTCCAAAGCGTAGTCTACTACGCCGACATCATGGCGATCAGTTTTTCCCGCTTTCTGACACGCGCGACCTCCAGCGGCGTGCAGTTCTGCTTATCCCGCAGCGACAGATCGCCGCCCGCATCCAGAACGGCTCGCAGCATCCGCGCATTGCCGCGCGACGCGGCCTGGTGCACGGCCGTCCAGCCTTCGTCGTCTTGGATGTTCGGACTGGCGTTGTGCGCGAGCAGCCACATGGTCTGCGGAATCTGGCCCCAGCGGATCAGGTCGTTGAGCAGTGGTTTACCGTTAGCCGTGGCGCGATCCGGTACGGCGCCGTGCTTGAGCGCCCGTTCCGCCAGTGCGAAGTGTTTACCCCACACCGCAGCCGACAAGGCACCGGTGGGATCCGCGCCGCGTTCCAGCAACAATTCGAACATGGCGCCGTTCTTCGCGCCGGCAGCGAAGTAAGCAGCGTCCACGTTGTGGGCCCACGAGCGAGTCTGGGCGTTCGGGTCCGCGCCAGCATCCAAGAGAATGGTTGCTGCTTCGACTACCTTCGCTTTCGGCAACCGCGAGCCGGCCGCGCATTGCAGGGCGGTCAGGCCGCCGGCATCCCGTTCTCGGGAGAAGCCCGGGCGCTCGCGCAGGGCTTGCTCCACGACTTTGCAGTCGCCTAATGCCGCACCCGCAAAACCATCGATGCGCGCACCCGCTTCCCGCAATCGCTTCACATATTCCGGCTCGCCCACAAACGCGGCGATGACGATGGCGCGCGCGGGCGGCCACGCGCCGGTGAGTTCGGGATTGGCGCCATGTTCGAGCAGCCATTCGAGGCACGCCAGTCGCTCCGGTTCGGGCTTCGCGGACGCCGCATGCGGTTCGCTCTGCATCAGGTTGTGCAAGGGACGATAGTTGCGCCACACCGCATTCAAATCCGCGCCATTTTTGTGGAGCAACTGAAGGCCGGCCAGGAAGGCCGCACCGGCGGCTTGCCCGATGGCGCGCGGATTCTTCGCAGCTTCCGGATCAGTCTTAAGGGCCGCCCGGACCGCTGTCATGTGGCGCGTGCGTAACGCTTGTAACAGATCCATACAGTCGTCTCGGCAAACGTTCTGCTCATCAGGCCAAGCTGCTGCCTGGGTTTCGTGTCCAAAGCGTAGTCTACTACGCCGGCATCATGGCGGCCATTGGTATGGTCGTTCTCGCCAATCGATTTCAGCGGGTCGAAGGTTCGCGCACCTCGGCAGGATTTAAGAAAAAAAAGATCTCTTAATACATTGTCTGCGCCTTCCCTGCATGTAACTTCGTCCTGCTCTTATCCCCCGATTTTCCGGATGAGCGCCATGGCCGTGTCGGACAAGATCTTGGAAATGTTCGACAGCATCTGGAGGGTTTGCCGTTGGTTCTGCACGAGGCTCGGAACAGCGGGGTTGGCGGTTTGCGAGCCGTCGCCGGCCGCCTCGAGGGCTTCCGTCAGGATGAGGCCCTTCAGAATGAGGCTCGCGGCGCCGGCAATCTGCGGCTCCATCCTTGGCAGCCTGCCCGCAATCGCGCTTTGGAGCGCAACTTGTTCCGCGAGCCCGAAGTACGGCCGCTGGACAATCTGCCGCGCCTGTTGCCGGATCCAGGCTCGCGTCTGTGGCCCCAATTGGCCCATCAGTCGGGTGTGCTGCAGTAGCAAGTCAGGAGGAAGGGTCACAACCATGAAGCCTGCTCCTTTCGTTCTGTTTTCGGACTGGAACGTCCCGAATACCTATAGCGACATTCGTGGACGGTGTCAATCGGGAAGGCGCAGCCCCAATCTCGCCTGCTCGTACTTTGCTGAGAGATGGCGGAATAGCGGCTGACAACTACTGGTGGCCTGGTTCAATAGGCAAGAGCGTTTTCTCGAAATTCCAAAAATATTCACCTCTCTTCTCAATCAGTTACGGACTCCGACACCCGGAATCCCTCCACCCCGTTGCTACCGTGAAGCCAAGGCAGGTTTCTACCAGCCCTCATTACTCTTATGTCTACTCAACGTCAGATCGAGGCCAACCGCCTCAACGCGCAGAAATCGACCGGACCTCGCTCCGTCGAAGGTAAGGCCGTGTCCTCCCGGAACGCCCTCAAATCCGGCCTCGATGCCGAATTCCAGTTCGTCCTTGGCGAAACGCGCGAAGAGTTCGCCGTATTGCAATACGAATACATCCAGCGCTTCCAACCCATCACCCCGGAGGAGCGTTTCCAGGTCGACACCCTCATCCGCGATGAATGGATGCTGCGCCGCTTCTTCCGGGTTGAATCCCATCTCTGGGAATTCCACACCATGCGCGCCTGCCGGAGCGAAGGCGTCCAGCTCGGTGAGGCCTGCAACAACGGCAGTACGGTCTTCACGAGGCTGCAGCGCCGCATCACCCTCGCCGAACGCTCCTACAAAGACGCCTACCAGGAACTCGGCCGCCTCCAGCAGGCCCGCCGCCCCCATCCCGACGAAGCGGTTGAACTACCGGAACCCGAACCCCGTGAAGGAGACGCCCAAGAATTGGGTTCCTTCCTCCAATCCCCAGCCGAACCCGTCGCCGAGGCAGCCGAACCCTCAGCAGCCGATCGGCAACCCGAACAATCCAAGACCGAAACCCAGGAATTGGGTTCGTTCCTCACGCCGACTATCAGCCTCCATCCCAAACCCATCCCACCCATCCGCAAACCCCCCGCCGCCACCGAAATCCCCAACAAATCACCTCAACTCGGCGAGGAAGCGTTACCCGGATGACTGGTCGACCGCCGAGGCCAGGTTCCTCCACCTCCGAACCTCAGGTTTGACTTCAGTTCCCGTGTTCCTCGGCGTCTCAGCGTCTCGGCGGTGAATCTGTTCTTGCTTGTAATCATTTTGTAATAGAATTACCATGCACTCTGAAAGGGACTCCATCAATTTGGCCACGCCGCCGCAATCCCACCTGGAAGCCGTGCTCCAGCACGATATCGACCTGATCCGGGCCAAGATCCTCGAGATGCTCGCACTGGTGGAGCAAGCGCTCACCCGCGCCCTTCAGGCGTTCGTCAAGCGCGACCGGCAACTGGCCTATTCGGTCATCCTCCGCGACCAGGACGTGGATGCCCTCGACGCTGCCCTCGACCAGCTCTGCCTCGAATTCATCGTCCGTCATCAGCCAGCAGCCGGCCATTTGCGCTTCGTCTATTCCGCCAGCAAGATCGTCCACCTCCTCGAACGCTGCGGCGACTATGCCGAAAGTGTCGCGCGCCAGGTTCTGCTTCTCAGCTCCATGAACTACGAGGTGCCGGTCGACCAGTACCACGAGATCGCCAACCTGGCCATCCCCATGCTGCACAACGCCGTGCACGCGTTCGTCGACCGCAACGCCGATCTCGCCCGCTCCACCATGGCCGTCGAGCCGCGCGTCAATCAGATCCGCGACAACCTCAACGCCGAGCTGATGGATTGGCGTGAACAAGGAAAGCTGCCGCTCGAAGCCCTGAATCCGCTCACTACCGTGGCCCGCCGCTTCGAGCGCGTCTCCGACCAGGCCACCAATATCTCCGAGATGGCGCTCTACTCCGCCACCGGCCAATACCTGCGCCACCTGGTCCGCGAGGATTTTCGCGTTCTGTTCGTCGACCAGTCGAACGCCTGCCTGAGCCGCCTTGCCGAGGCCGCCGCCGCAACCGTCCCGGCAAAGCGCTTCACCTTCGAAAGCGCCGGCCTGACCGCCTCCGTGGTCGATCCCCAGACCATCCGTTTCCTGGCCGACAAGGGCGTCGACATCTCCCATCAGCCTTCCACGACGGTCGAACAGGTTCCCAATATCGAGCAGGTACAGGTGATCGTCGCGCTTTGCCGCGAGGCCGAGGGCGTCTTTTCCCTGAAGCCTCTCAAGTCTCTCGGGCTGCAGTGGCTGGTGTCCGACCCTTCCAGGGCGCGGGGAACCCCCGAAGAGCTTCAGGCCGAATACGAGCTGGCCTACCAGTCGCTCGCCAATCATATCCGGGACCTCGTCCAGGCCATCATCGGCGACAACGAACAACCTCATCCAACGCAATCATGAGTCACCGCCTTTGTTCTTTATCTCTGCGTAGTGCCGCGCTCATCCTCGCCGTCGTGCTGATGTGCGTCTCCACGGGGTGTTCCCGTTCCAAAACGTCGGGCAAGACCATGATCCAGGACACCGGCTCCGATACCATGGTCAACCTTGCCCAGGCCTGGGCCGAAGAGTATGCCAAGGTCGAGCCGGCTGTATCCGTTGAAGTATCCGGCGGCGGTTCCGGCACCGGGATTGCCGCTCTGGTCAGTGGCACCGTCGACATCGCCAATTGCAGCCGCCGCTTTGAGCCGCAGGAAGTCGAGCAGGCCAAGAAGAACACCGGCAAAGACCCGCGTGAGTTCATGGTGGGCTTCGATGCCCTGGCTGTCTACGTTCACAAGGCCAACCCCCTGAACGAAATCACCCTCGAGCAGTTGGCCGAAATCTACGGTGAAGGCGGCAGGATCACCAGATGGTCGCAGCTTGGCGTGAAGATGCCCGACGGCTCGGATGAAATCATTCGCGTGAGCCGGCAGTCCAATTCCGGAACCTACTTCTACTTCCGCGAGGCGATCCTCGGAAAGGGCCGCGATTTCAAGCTGGGCTCGCGCGACATGCAAGGCTCGAAGGACGTCGTGGAACTGGTCACCAACACGCCCTCCGCCATCGGCTACAGTGGGATGGGGTACAACACGCCCGGCGTCAAACAACTCCGCGTCGCGAAAAAAGCCGGCGATCCGGCGGTTGCCCCCACCGTGGAGAACACCTTGAATCATACCTACCCCATCGCCCGGCCGTTGTTCATGTACACTCTCGGCGAGCCAACCGGCGCCGTTAAGAAATACCTCGATTGGGTCCACTCCGAGGAAGGCCAAAAGATCGTACTCCAGAGCGGCTACGTCCCCCTGCCCAAACCGGCCAACTAGTATGCCTCGCGTATGTAGGGCAGGTTGCAAGCCTGCGGACCGATTGTCAATCGGTCCAGGCGAGCGAAGTTCGCCCGGCATGGGGTCCGCCCTGTTAGCCCAGGGCGCCAGCCGTGGGAAGATGTGCCCCGTGGGGCAGTCAATCCTGGCTGCGCACCCGCTTTCCAGCGGGTGCCACCGGCTGCAAGCCGGTCGCGGGCCGGATTTTCAAATTCTCTCCCACTCTCGGCGAGCCTACCGGCGCCGTGAAAAAATACCTCGATTGGGTCCATTCGGAGGAAGGCCAAAAGATCGTCCTCCAGAGCGGCTACGTCCCCCTGCCCAAATGAGATTTGCAGCACTGAGCAACAGCCTGGTGGCGCAGGCTCTTGTGGGGCAGCCAATCCTGGCTGCGCACCCGCTTTCCAGGGGGTGCCACCGGCTGCAAGCCGGTCGCGGGCCGGATTTTCAAATTCTCTCCCAGGCAGGACTCTAGCCGCATGTCGCCTACTCCCACCAGGCGGCGGGTGGAGACCCTCGCCGAAGCCTTCATCGAAGCCCTGATCCGCCTGTGCGGCATCAGCGCCATCCTGTTCGTCTTCGGCATCTTCTTCTTCGTCTTCCGGGAAGGCTCGCAGTTCCTGTTTCATGGCTTCAACTTCCGCGAGTTCTTTTTCAGCCAGGAGTGGTATCCCACTTCGCAAAGCCACGTCCGCTACGGCGTCCTCGCGTTGATCGCCGGCACCGCCAGCGTCACCGTGCTGGCCATGGCGCTCGCCGTCCCGTTCGGAATCGGCGCGGCCATCTTCATCTCCGAGTTTTGCGGCGCGCGCGCCCGCGAATCTCTCAAGGTCACCATCGAGCTCCTCGCCGCCATTCCCTCGGTGGTTTGGGGCTTCATCGGGCTGACCGTTATGAATCGCCTCATCATCGACCTGTTCCACACGCCCATCGGCCTGAACGTGCTGAACGGCGGCGTGATTCTGGCGCTGATGAGCGTTCCCATCATCGTTTCCATCGGCGAGGACGCCTTGAAAGCCGTGCCCGATTCCTACCGCGAAGCGGCGCTCGCGCTCGGCGTCACCCGCTGGCAACTGATCTACCGCGTCCTGCTTCCCGCCGCCAAGAACGGCCTGCTGGCAGCAGTGCTCCTGGGCGTAGGGCGCGCTGTAGGCGAGACCATGGCCGTCCTCATGGCTACCGGCCACGCCGTCACCATTCCCACCAGCCTGATGGATTCCGTTCGCACCCTGACCGCCACCATCGCCGCCGAATTGGGCGAGGCGCCGGTCCATTCGAATCACTACCAGGTTTTGTTCATCATCGGGATTCTGCTGTTCTCCATCACCTTCGTGGTCAACCTGGCCGCGGACCTGATCGTACGCGGGGTGCGCCGCCAATGAGCTTCCAAGCCACCTCATTCACCCGCAGCAAGCAGCGCAGCGAGCTCGCTGCCAGGGCCGTCTTCCTGATGATGACCTTGCTCATGGTCGTTCCGCTGCTGATGATCGTCGGATACCTGTTTTACCAGGCCTGGCCCATCCTCTCGCTCGATTTCCTGCTCAGCAATCCGCGCAACGGGATGCGTGCGGGCGGCATCTGGTCTCCGCTTCTCGGCACCATCTACCTCGTCGTGATCTCGCTGGTCATCGCCACACCCATCGGCGTCCTCGCCGCCGTCTTCCTCAATGAATACGCGCGCGAGAACTGGTTCACCCGCGTCATCAACCTGGCCGTCGTCAATCTCGCCGGCGTCCCCAGCATCGTGCACGCCCTGTTCGGGCTGGGCGCATTCGTGTTGTTCGCCGGCCTCGGCAAAAGCATCCTCGCGGCTTCGCTCACGCTGGCCATCATGACGCTGCCGGTGATTATCGCCAGCACCAAGGAGGCGCTCGCCGCCGTACCCATGCCGTTCCGCGAAGCCTGCTGGAACGTCGGCGCCACGCGCTGGCAGACCATTCGCCACGTGGTCCTCCCCAATTCCATCGGCGGCATCCTCACCGGCGTCATCCTCCAGGTATCGCGCGCCGCCGGCGAAACCGCGCCCATCATGTTCACCGGCGCCGTCTTCTACAAGGCCATCAAGGAAGGCGACCTGTTCGCCTACGGCCTTCGCGACCAGTGCATGGCGCTCTCCATGCACCTGTTCACCATCTCCACTCAGGTTCCCGGCGTGCCCAAGGCCCTGCCATACGGCGCCGCGGTGGTCCTGCTTGGCTCCGTCCTGGCGGTCAATGCGCTCGCTATCGTCGTGCGATTCCGGTTACGCTCGCGGAGGAAGTGGTGAGCGCCGAGCACATGATCGAGATCGACAATCTCCGCGTCCGCTACGGGCGCCGCGACGTGCTGAAGGGCGTCACCCTCAACGTCCGCCGCAATGAAGTGCTCGGCGTCATCGGCCCCGCGCAATCCGGCAAAACCACTCTGCTCCGTGTCATCAACCGCACCATCGACGATGTCCCCGATGCCGTGGTCCGCGGCTGCATCAAAGTAGATGGCCAGGACGTCCGCCAGGTCAAGGACGTGCCCGCCCTGCGGCGCAAGATCGGCATGGTTTCGCCCCTTCCCGTCGGCCTGCCGCTGTCGATCTTCGATAACGTCGCCTTCGCCCCGCGCATGGCCGGCGTGCGCGACCGCCATGAGCTGGAAGCCCGCGTCGAGCGCTGCCTCCGCCAGGCCGCGCTCTGGGACGAAGTCAAGGACCGCCTCTCGAGCCTCGGCACCCGCCTGTCCGGCGGCCAGCAGCAGCGGCTGACCATCGCCCGCGCGCTGTCTCACGATCCCGAGGTGCTTTGCCTCGACGAGTTCTCCATCGCCATCGACCCCGTCACCACCATGCGGATCGAGGATGTGCTGAAAGAGCTGCGCTCCCGCATTACCATTGTTCTGGTGACCAACCTGGTTCAGCAGGCCCGCCGTCTTGCCGATCGCACCGCGTTCTTCTTCAACGGCGATCTGGTCGAGTTGGACCGCACCGAGGCCATCTTCTCCGAAACCCCGGCCGATCCACGGACCTTCCAATACGTGCGAGGGATTTTCGGATGACACCCGTCACCGCACCCGCGCACAGCATCGAGACCCGGGGCGTCAACCTCTGGTACGCCGACTTTCAGGCCCTCAAGAACATCAACCTGCGCATCCGCCAGGGACAGATCGCCGCGCTCATCGGTCCCTCCGGCTGCGGCAAAACCACGCTCCTCCGCTGCTTCAACCGCATCAACGAGCGCTACGGCTACGTGAAGACCACCGGCGAGATTCGCATTCTCGGCCAGGACATCTACGCTCCCGAGGTCTCGCTCATCGAGTTGCGGAAGGCCGTCGGCATGGTATTTCAACGCCCCAACCCGCTCCCCATTTCCATCTACGAGAACATCGTGTTCGGCCTGCGTGTCCACACTCCGCGGCGCCGTCTTCGAAAGTCGGAGTTGGACGCCGTGGTGGAGAAAGCCCTGCGAGAAGTCAACCTCTGGGACCAGCTCAAGGACAGCCTGCAAAAGCGCGCCACCGACCTGCAACTGGCCGAGCAGCAGAAGCTCTGCATCGCGCGGCTCCTGCCGTTGAAACCGGAAGTCATCCTGATGGACGAACCCTGCTCCGCGCTCGACAGCGAGGCCACGCTTGCCATCGAGGAGCTCATGCTCGCCCTCGCCGGCCGCTACACCATTCTCGTGGTCACCCACAACATGGCCCAGGCGCGCCGTGTGAGCCAGGAATGCGCCTTCATGTTACTGGGTGAGATCATCGAGCACGACCGCACCGAGACGCTCTTCCTCACACCCCGAGACCCTCGCACCGCCGACTATGTGGAAGGGAGATATGGTTAAACTAGCGATCAGCAGTCAGCCGAGACCGGTCTTAGCTGAAAGCTGATTGCTGATAGCTGATAGCTTCTTATGCCCCGCAGCTCCATTCTCCGCAAGCTTCTGCTCACGGCCGTGGTCCTCATCCTGGTCGCGCTGGGTAGTGCGGATTTCTTCCTGACCCGCTACACGGCTGACCGCGAGGTGCGCCACGCGGAGCAGTTGATGGAAGGACAGGTCCGGATTCTGGCTCCCGCGCTCGCTGCCGTCCCGCTGAGCTCGCTCGCGGCTTGGACCAATCAGGCCGCCGCGCAATCCCGCGCGCGCGTCACCATCATCGACCGCGATGGCGTGGTCTTAGCCGATTCTGAGCATGATCCTTCGACCATGGAGAACCACGGCCGCCGGCCCGAAGTCCTCCAGGCGCTCGCCGGGCAGACCGGCGCCGCGGTCCGCCACAGCGCCACGCTCGATGTCGACCTTTGCTACCTCGCCATCCCCGCCGCCCTTGCGGAGAAGCCCGGCATCATCCTCCGGCTGGCGGTGCCGCTCCAGCAGATCAAGGTCTCCATCGCCGAGGTCCGTTGGCTCATCGTCCGCGCGTCCCTGGTTGCGGGCCTGTGCGCCCTGTTGATCGCGTACTTCATCTCTCGCGCCTTCACCAACCGGATCCGGCGTATTCAAGCGTTCGCCGGGGAGTTGGTGAACGCCGACTATTCCGGAACCATCGCCACTGAGGCAGACGACGAGCTCGGTTCGGTGGTGCGCTCGTTGCGTGGCATGGCCGACCAGTTCCGCGAGATGCTGCGCCGCCTTTCCGATGAGGCGGCGCGGCGCAAAGCCATCCTCGCTAGCATGGTCGAGGGCGTGCTCGCCGTGGACGCCGAGCTCCGCGTCACCTTCTGCAACGACTCTTTTGCCCGCGCCGTGAACGCCCGCCAGCCGCTCCCGGAGGGCGTTGCGCTCCTGGAAATTGTCCGCGAGCCGGCCTTGCTCGATCTGTTGAAGCAGGTGCTGGCCACCGGCGAACCGCAGCGCCGCAGGATTTCGATCGTGGCAGCCCAGGGGCGTGTCTTCGACGTGCAGGCCGCGCCGCTCGAAGATCGCCCGCGCCGCGGCGCCATCGCCATTCTGCACGACGTCACCGAGCTCGAACGCCTGGAGCGCGTCCGCAAGGACTTCGTCGCCAACATCTCCCACGAGCTGCGGACGCCCCTGGCTTCCATCCGCGGCTACGCCGAGACTCTGCTCGATGGCGCCTTGGAAGACCGCGAAAACAACCGCAAGTTCCTGGAGACTATCTACTCCAACACCATCCGGCTGGGCGACATGGCGTCCGATCTGCTCGCACTCTCCGAGATGGAAGCCGAGCGCGAGCCGCCGGCCGCCGAGAAGCTCTCCGTGCGCGACATTGTCCGTGCCGCCATCCGCACGGTAGAAGCCGAGGCCAGGACGCGCAACGTGGAAATCATCCCGCTCGAAGTGCAGGACCTCCACATCATGGGCCAACGGTTCCGCCTCGAGCACGCCCTGCTGAACCTGCTGAACAACGCCATCCGGTTCAATCGGCCCGGAGGCGAAGTGCGGGTCGAGGCAAGATCGGCGAACGGCCGCGCGCGGATCACCGTGACCGACACTGGGATCGGGATTCCGTTCGAAGATCTGCCGCGCATTTTCGAGCGCTTCTACTGCGTGGACAAAGCTCGGTCGCGAGAGACCGGCGGCACCGGCCTGGGTCTCGCCATCGTCAAGCACGTAACCGAGAGGATGGGCGGCACGGTAGCGGTGGAAAGCCAGTTGGGCAGGGGTTCCACCTTCACTCTCGCGTTTCCGGCGGAGGTTCCCTCACAGGGCGAGCCAGATTAAAGGGACCAGCCCCGCGGCCGCCAGCCCGCCCAGCAGGCTCAAGCTCAGAATGCCGGTCTTCCGGTCGGACATCGAGTAGGCGTAGATCCCTTTCACCAGGTTGTTGCTGGAGGCCGCGATCAGAATCGCCCCCGCTGCGACGTTGAGCGGAGAAGCGCTTCCAGCCGCTTGCGTCATGCCCATGATGAACGGGTCCACGTCGGTCACTCCCATCAAGGCGGCCAGAGCGAACACTCCGGCTTTGCCCAGGTACTGCGCCACCAGGTGCGTCGCGACCAGCATGGTCACGAAGAGCACCGCGAAGAAAAGGGCCGCGCGTAGCTCCAGGGGGTTCTTCGGCTCGAACTCCCGCTGCATGTCGCCGGTCTTGGCATCCGGAATCCGGCTCCAGAAGAATCCGCCAACCAGGCTGGCGCCCGCCAGAACCAGGAAAGGCACGCCCAGAATCGTGATCAGGCTGCGGTTGAAGATCGTCACCAGACCGGCCAGCCGCAGGTACATCATGCCCGATGCCACCAGCGTCGTCCCCGAAAACAGGTGCGGCCGATTCTCGCGTTTCGCCCGCTTGGCCAGAACCACGGTCGCAACCGTCGAGGAATACGCGCCTCCCAGCAGCGCCGCCAGCATCACGCCGCCCTGGCCTTTCGTCAGTTTCTGGATCACGTAGCTGCCGTACGACACCGTGCTCACGGCCACCACCACAATCCAGGCTTTGGCCGGGTTGATGTCGAACGGTCCGAATCCACGGTTGGGCAGCACCGGCAGAATCACCGCGGTCAGCAGGAGGAACTTGGTGAACGTGAGGACCTCGTCCGGCGCGATGCGCTTGGTCAACCCCTCCAGCGCTCCCTTCAGCTCCAGCAGCAGCATGCTGGCAACGGCGACGGTGGTGGCGATCCAGAACTGCTCGCGGTAGACCAACGCAGCCACCACGTACGTCGCCAGCGCCGACATTTCGGAGGTCACGCCGGCGGTCCCCGCGCACTGCAGCTTGTTCCGGTAGGACAGCATCAGGAACCCGGCCACCACCGCGAAGCCCAAGGTCACCGGCAGGATCTGGCCTTCCGCCAGAAACGAGATCCCATAGGCGATGAGTCCGATCAAGGGGTAGGTGCGCACGCCGCCAAACGAAATGTGCTCCGTGCCTGCCAGCCGTTCTTCGCGCTCCAGACCCGTCAGGAACGAAAGAAATAGCACCACCAGGATCTTGACGCCTTCCGGCGGCAGCATTCGATAGAGATCGGTCAGCAAATCAGTACAAGCATATCCGATTGCGCCGCGGGGAGACAGGGCTTTGTTGGAGTTGTTGGCGTTGAACGGCGAGCCGGACCGAACGGGTCAGCGCGAGGAAGACCAGCAGCGCGATGCCGGCAGCGAAGTAGCCGCCGCCGCCGTACGATTCCGCCTGGGTCAGCGCCGACACAATGGCGCTCTCAATCCAGCGGCTGATTACCGACACGCCGGCGATGCCGCATGCGATCAGCAGAAGAGCTTTTGCCACACTCCAACGGTATTCCTTCCGCGCCGTCGAGCACAGCCCTGGCCGTACCAGGGAAATGCCTGGTTTAATACCGGTACTTTTTGGTCACATCAGGGTACATCTGCGAAAATTGTCTTGCCGCCGTTATGGCCCCAACTCAAACCCCGGGAGTCCAGCCGAGCCTCAAGCAGGTGTGTCTCGAAGCGTGGCGGGAGCGGCGCATTGACGCGCTCGCGCTTGGCGCGGCGCTAGCCATGACGCCGGTGTCGATCGCGGTCGCCGAGTTGATGCTGGGGGCCGCTCTGCTTGTCCGGATCGTGGCTGCGGTCCGCTCGCGCAAGTTCCCGCGTGCGCCGTGGATCATCGGCGTCTGGCTGGTGTGGGCCGCGCTCGAACTCGTAAGTTGGTTGCATTCGCCGAAGTCAGCCGACGGGAAAGGAGAGATCCGGCACTTGCTCTTAATCGCCGCGCTCTTTTTCCTCGTGCCGTCGCTGGAGAAGGCAAGCGACAAGATCGCTGTTTGGCGGTGCATCTTCGTCACCGCTTCGGTTGGTTCGCTGGTGCTGGCGATCGGATTCGTGTTGCGAATGATCCGGTACCGTTCGGAAATCGCGGCCGGCGGCGACACCTCGTTCTATCTGCGCAGCGGGGGGCTGTTGCACCACTGGATGATCTTCGCGGTGATCGAGATCATGGTGTTCGCGGCCCTGCTGGAGTATTACGCCGCTTACCGCGAGCATCGGCGGTGGCTGGCGCCCGCGCTGGCTGTCAATTGCCTGGCGATCGTCCTCAGCCTGACCCGCGCTCTTTGGGTCGGGTGCTTTTTGCTGTGGACCATTCATCTGGCGTGGCGAAAGTCGCGATGGATCTGGGCCGTGCCTATCGTGCCGGCGCTGGCTTTCCTGCTGGCGCCTTCCGCGGTGCGGCACCGGGTCGTCCAGTCGTTGCAGCCGGATTACTACTCCAACGCCGAGCGGCTCCAGATGTGGCGCGTGGGTGCGAGGATGATCCGGGAACATCCGGTGTTTGGGGTAGGCGCCGGACGAGTCGACGGGTTGTACACGAGTTACCTTGCCGCGGGCGAGCCGGTGCCGGCCTATCATGGACACCTGCACAACGATGCACTGCAGCTAGCCGCTCAGTTCGGGCTTCCGGTGCTGGCGGGGGCGCTGCTGTACCTGGTAGTCTTGCTCAAGGAATTGCTGCAAGCCTACCGGCGCGCGCCGGATCGGGAAACTCGTTTCCTATGCCGAACGGCACTGCTGGGGTTGGCGGGGTTCGTTCTCGCGGGCCTCACGGATTACACGTACGGCCACGCGCTGGGCTTGATTCTATTCAGCTTTGTTACTCTGGCGCCGCTGGTGAGGCAGACTACTCAACCAGCCTGAACGTATACATCTTGCCGATCGAAGCGCTGTTCGCGGAACCGACCGCGCCGGGCGGCAGGAACCCGTATTCGCCGGCTCCCAGATTCGGCAACAGCACCTTATAAACACCTTTCGAAACCTTCTTCCCTTCGAAGGGGATCACGTCGCGCGTGGCGCCGCCCGATTCGTGCATGACGCCGCCGGTGACGGTGCGAAACTCGCGCGAGTCGGTGTTCTCGTGGAGGTGGATCAACTGGTACTCAGTGATCGCCACTCCTTCGGGCGCGTCAATGATGACTTCGACCGGCGAGGTGAGCGAGTTGCGGCTGTGAGGGTTCTGGATGTGTCCGTTGACATCACCCTTCACGACTCCGACAGTGGCGATGTGTTTGAGCACGCCGCCGGTCTTCCAGTTCACCACTTCGGGCAGCATTTCCTCCCACTTGCCGCCCTTCCTGTAGTACGCGCCGATGTCGATGTCCTTGGGGATGTCGGAGTCTCCGGCCGAGGGACCGGAGGCTGCGCCGCCTGCGGGCGCCGGTCCGCCGCCGGCGGACTTGGTAGCCATGGCCTCCAGGATCTTCTCCGAGACGCCGGCTTCCTTGAGCTTCACCAGGTCATCGGGACTCAGCGAATACTTGCCGGGCTGGTTCTGGACCATGCTGACCACCAGGCTCTCACCCAGTCCGGACTTGACCATCTTCACGACTGACTCGTTACTCAGAGTGTCTTGTGCGATGGCGCACAATGCCACGGCGAACATGAGACGCAGGACTTTCATTGCCCCTCCTTCCAGTTACCCAGGTCGGCGGTTAACCGTTTGTCATTAAACGGACAGTCGGGCGTTACGCTCGATGCCTACAGGTATAGAGCGTACAATGAAAGGCTTTGAATCGCAAATTAAAATGCGGTGAAGGAGTTCTAAAACTCCTGGGGCGGGCCGCAGCCGGCCTTCGGCCGGCGGAACCCGCTGGAAAGCAGGTTCGCAGCCAAAATTGGCTGCCCCACCTGCTTCAGCGATGAGGAGTTCATGAGACTGCTGGCGCGGACAAGGGGCGCCGCCCCGGCGAGTCTGGCGACTCGCCTGGACCGATTGGACAATCGGTCCGCAGGTTGACAACCTGCCCTACAGTCAGTGACGGGTGACGAGGATCAGGATGCCGATGATCATTAACACGGCGAATACCAGCAGCGTGATCTTGGCGGCGCTGTAGGGGCGCTCGCCTTGCACTTCGCCGGTGCGGGCGTTGACGGCCACCTGATACACCTTCTGCTGGAACCGGTACGCGCCGATCCACACAGGCAGCAGCAGGTGGCGGAACATCACGTTGGCGTAGCGCGTCTGGATGCTCTCGATGCGCTGCTCATCGCCGCCGATGTCCTGGCGCACGTCCTGCTCGATGGTTTGGCGCATGATCCCCTTGGCTTTTTCGAAGCCGGCGGGAAGCTCCAGTTGATAGCGTTGGGCCTTGAAGCCGGACAGATAGGCCGGCTCGTAGGGACAGAGCGATTCCAGGTCCCACGGCTCGAGCGCTTCCAGCCGAGCTTCCGAGACGGAATGTGAAGCCGGGATCAGAACGCCGTCGAAGTGGCGCGCCACTTCGCCGGACGCCGGATACCAGCGGGTGTATTGAACCTGGCGGGTGCGTTCGACGGTGCGGCCTTCGCTGTCTGTTTCGGTGTAGGTCTCGGTTTCCCAATAGTGCTCGCCGCGCTCCCCGGCGTAGCGGCTGTCGGTATCGGCGTCGTAATCCCAGAAGGGCAGATAAACGCCGCCGATGCCTTCCTGGCGGGCCATCTTCTTCAGCGCATTGGGGGCGAACCAGCGCGTTTGGAGCCATTGGCGGACTTCGGCCAGCGCTTTGTCCTTGGGCACCTTGGCGGGCAACAGGCCGTCTGGAGCGATCAAAGGATCGGCCTCCTTGGGTTGGGCGACCAACCCCGCGCCGCAGAACGGGCACGATCCGGCAACTTCGGGGGGCTCGAACGCTACCACGCTGCCGCAGCCGTCGCAGGTTACCTCCAGGGCCTGGCCCGTGAGCCGACTCAGTTTGGAGCCGGCGCCGGCGGCGAGGAACTCATCGAAGGAGTGCGGGCGAACCGCCGCGCTGGCTTCCGCAGGCAGAGCCTGCGTCTGCCCGCAGAAGGGGCACTTCATCCCGCCGGTGGCCGGGTCGAATTGCATATCGGCCGAACATCCGGGGCAGGGAAATCGTTCGGCTGTTTTTTCGGAGGGCATGGAGAGAGCAGCTATCAGCTTTCAGCGATCAGCTTTCAGCGATTTACTGCTGCGCGCCGCCGCATTCGGGGCAGAAGTGCGCGGCTCGCGGGATGGACTTCCCACAATTCATGCAGAACTTGGCGGCTCCGCCGGCGGCGGACGCTGATGGCGGCGGTGGTGGCGGCGCGGCTTCGGGCGGCGCGGGCGCGGGGGGCCTGGCGGCGTTCATCATCTGCTGCGCCATGACCATCCCGGCTCCGAGGCCAGCGCCCATGCCGGCCGCCCCGCCGCCTTCGTTGGCGGCCGCGATGGGCATCGACTGCGCCACCTGGAACTGCGTGTAGCGGTTCATATCGCCGACCATGTTCATGCCGATGCGCTGATCGAGCAGGTGCTGCAGTTCTTCGGGCAGCGAGATATTCTCCACCACGAAGCTGTCCAGAAACAGGCCCAGGTCGCCGAACACGGGCTTGAGCGCCGCCAGCATATTCTGCGCGAGCTGCGACTGGCTCGCGGCCATATCCAGGAAGGAGACGGCGCTATTGGCGAAAGCATCGGTCATGCGGGCGATGATGGTGTTGCGCAATTGGCCTTCCAGCTCGCTGGTCTGATAGGTCTCGCGCGTGCCGCTGACTTTTTCGTAGAAAGTCTTGGGATCCGAAATCCGATAGGCGTAGATGCCGTAGGCGCGCATGCGAACGGCGCCGAATTCCTTGTCGCGGATGGTGATGGGTGTGGTGGTGCCCCATTTCTGGTTGATCTGCAGGCGCGTGGAGTAGTAGTAGACGTCGGATTTGAAGGGCGACTTGAAGGCCTTGTCCCAGTTCTTCAGATAGGTGAGGATGGGCAGCGTCTGGGTGGTGAGCGTGTAGAGGCCGGGGCCGAAGACGTCGGCGATCTGCCCTTCGTTCACGAAGATGGCCATTTGCGAATCCCGCACGGTCAACTGTCCGCCATTTTGAATCTCCATGTCTTCCATGGGAAACCGATAGGCCAGGATGCCGTCGCCGGGCTCCGTCCAGTGAATGACGTCGATGAACTGTTTGGAAAAGAAACTCATAGAATGTTAAGCGCTCATCCCCGAGTATACTGCACGGCAGGATTTGTTTCCCACAGCGCTAAAGCTAAACAAGGGCTGGCGCAACGCGTCTTGTTTGTAACGCGTCCAGTACGCTATCACTGTTTCTATGGGAAGCCTTTGGCGGGAGGACGGCCGTTGAGGCGCGCGGTGCTGGTAGTGTTTTGCCTGGCGGCGGCGCTGCGGGCGCAGTATCCGCCGGAGACGCGGTGGCTCAAGATTCAGACCGCGCATTTCGAGGTGGTTTTTCCGAGCGAGATCGCGGCTGACGCGGAACGCCTCGCCAACGCGCTGGAAACCCTATATGCCCCGCTGAGCCAATCGCTCGGCACATCGCTTCCGCGGCACACCACGGTGCTGCTGCCCAACCAGGGCATCACT
>Ga0335081_10001149_pt1 | contig 42241 bp, 36 predicted proteins | sample Lox_Sample_35_FD_206713 | JGI IMG/M metagenome (GOLD analysis project Ga0335081, IMG submission 206713) | Soil microbial communities from Loxahatchee National Wildlife Refuge, Florida, United States - Lox_Sample_3.5 | ecosystem: Environmental > Terrestrial > Soil > Wetlands | place: USA... | reverse complement strand
AGTCGAGCACGCAGATCCCTCGCGGCCTGAAGGCCGCTCGGGATGACAAAAATAAAGGGCTTAGAACGGCGCAGCTAAAGCTGCGCCCCTTCAAAGCAGCCCGAATCCGACTTTTTCAGCGGCCTGTTCAGGCGTGCCGCAACAAGAACGAAGGAAGCCGGCTTCAACCGCTGAGGGACCCGGTTCCTCAGGGCCTAAAAGGCCTGATCCATTTTATGCCCGTCATGACACGGCTGAAGCCGTGCGCTTTCATAGCCGGATACGCGAGCCCCGAAACGCCCGCCATCTCTATTGTGCGCCTGTTTGCCGCGATGCGATATCCCGCTTTAGGACCTGGGCGGCGGCATTCGCCGGTTCCAGCGCCAATGCCCGCTCGATCTCATTCTGCGCTGCCTGCACCTGGTTCTGCTTTAAGTCGAGCCGCGCCAGCACCAGAAGCGCTTCGACATTGGGTTTCAATCGTACCGAGTTCTGCGCCTCGACGCGAGCATTGCTCCCATCGCCTTTCTTCTCCAGCAAGATGGCCAGTTGCGCGTGGGCTGCCGGGTTGCTGTTGTCCGCTGCGATGGCGTCGTGGAACTCGCCTTCCGCCTGCTCGGTCAGGTTTTGCGCCAGCAGCGCCTTGCCGCGCTCCAAGTGATAGGCGCAGCGGTCACGGCCGCTCATCTTTGCCAAGCGGGCCTGGTCGAAATTGTGGATCTCCACTTCGATCTGCCGGTAGGAGGCTTCGTCATAATTGCGCTTAATGCGCTCGAGGGGGACGCGAGGCTGGTTCGGCGGCAGCAGGGAATTGCTGGCGGAAGCGGCATTCGCGGGCGTCGGCACTCCGCGGTTGATCGTATCCAGCAGCGACTTGGCTTCGCCATCACTGGGGCGCTGCTGCAATTCTTCCTTAAGCTGCCGGCTGGCTCCTGCGCTGTCGCCGTTGCGAAACAGAGCCACCGCCAGGTTGAAGCGGTAGTCTGGGTCATAAGGATCGGCGTTGACCGCCTTGGTGAAATATTCCACGGCGGCGGCGCGATGTCCGCGACGCGCCTCCACCACTCCCAGATTGTTGTAGACCTCAGTCAGCGGCAGCCGCGTCAAGAGATAGTTGAAAGCGGCGAAAGCCTTGTCGTAGTTGCCGCGATAGAACTCCGACATACCCAGCAGGAAGTTCGCCTCGCCGGCCACGGGATCGGTCTTGGGAATGCGCGCGAACCACGCCGTCGCCGACTCATACTCGTGGCTGTCGAAATATGTCTTACCCAACTGCAGCATGGCCACCGTATACGTGGGATTGAGCTTCACGGCTTGGTGCAAGTAATGGATTCTCTGCTGCTGATCGGCGGACAGAATGCCGCGAATGTAGTTTTCGAACGCGTCCAGCCGGATGGGCGGTGAGGCTTCGAGGAATTGTTCGCGCGTCAGGCTGGAAACGTTGGGCATCTGCTGCATCAACTGCCATGCCAGTGTGGTTTGCAGAGTGATGAGATCGGTCAGCGGCCCGCTGCTTTCCACCTGCGGATACAGATGCAGCTTCCGCATGTCCAGCAGTTGTGCGGTCGCGAGGAAGTTCTTGCCATCGAAGTTGTAGCTGCCCATCACCAGATAGTCGGCGCCCATCTGTTCGGCGATGCGATACATGGTGGCGCGTGACGGCAGCACCGAGGAGGGAATTCCCGAACGATCGAAGGCATAGGCGCGGTCGTCGCGGCCCATCACATAAAGCCGCGGGGACGCCATGCGCTGCGACAGGACTTCCGGAAAGGCCTCGGCAATCCACTCCAGGCCGGGAGCGGTCGATTGATTGTCGAAGGGCATGACCACCAGGGTTGGCGTGGCGGAAGAAACTTGTCCCGCCGCCGGGCAGCATACCAGGCAAAGCGCAGCCGCGATTGCAAAAAGGTGAGCGCGTCGGAAACGGAGCGGTCGCAAAGTAAGTCGATTATAGCCGCTTGCAATCGGTCAATTCGAAGCCGCGCGCCAGCAACCAGAGTTGTTGCTTAGGTTTCGCAGCACGTAGACGGTTGCCAAATCGGGAACATGGCGCGGCGGTCACGAAACCTTTGCCAGTAACTCCGAATCTAAATAGCGGCTGTAGGGTTGGCATTTGTAAAGTCATTTTGCAAGCCTTCGGGCCATGCGGCAGTTTAGGCAAACTGCCGCCATCTGGGAGGTAGCAATGAAACTGTTTGATATGTTATTCGGCTGTTCACATAAGCGTTGCAGCTTCCCCATTACGGTGCGAGGCAAGCAGCGCCGCAGCCCCGCCGCCTCGTTGACGGGGACCTACATAGTTTGTCTCGATTGCGGTCATGAGTTCCCGTACGACTGGAACGAGATGAAGATGGTCGATCAGAGAACGGCAGACCACCCTGAAATCGTCACCGTCTACACGGGGCCCAAGGCTGCATAAACAAGAATTCGGTTGAGCTTAAGCAGCCAGCAGGCGCTCGGGGTGAGCGCTTGTTTTTCTTGACCGCCGACATCTCCACACAACCTCTGCGTAGCGCAGCACGTCATCAAATCCACTGGAATGCTGTTTCGCGAGAACCACGAACATCGGGTGATCAATCCCTGGCTGATCGCCATTGCGGTCATGTCGAGCACGTTTATGGAAGTGCTGGACACGACCGTGGTCAATGTCTCGCTGCCGCACATTGCCGGCAGCCTTGCGGCCACAACGGATGAAGCCACCTGGACACTGACGTCCTATCTGGTGGCCAACGCCATCATTCTTCCCATGACCGGCTGGCTGGCCGGCCGCTTCGGTCGCAAGCGTCTGCTGATGATCTCGGTCAGCGGCTTCACCCTCGCGTCGTTTCTGTGCGGGCTCGCGCCCAGCCTGCCGTTCCTGATCGTCTGCCGCATCATCCAGGGCGCCTGTGGTGGTGGACTGCAACCGCTTTCGCAAGCCATCCTGATGGAATCGTTTCCGCCAGAGAAGCGCGGACAAGCCATGGCTTTTTGGGCGCTGGGCATCGTGGTGGCGCCCATGCTTGGCCCGGTCGCCGGCGGCTGGCTCACCGACAACTACAGTTGGCGCTGGGTCTTCTACATCAACGTGCCCATCGGGGTGCTGGCGCTCTTCCTCACGGAGATCTTCATCTTCGATCCACCCTACCTGCGGCGGCCCAAAACCGGCATCGACTACTGGGGCATTGGCCTGCTGGCCGTCGGCATCGGCAGCCTGCAAATCATGCTCGACAAGGGCCAGGAAGACGACTGGTTCGGCTCGCATTTTATCGTCACACTTTGCGTGCTGGCCGTTATCGGTCTCGGCGGCTTGATCATTCGCGAGCTGACCACCAGACACCCGGTCCTTGATCTCGGCGTCTTCAAGTACCGCTCTTTTGCCATCGGCACATTTCTGATGACGTTCATCGGCTTCGTGCTTTACGGCAGCACGGTGCTGTTGCCGCTGCTCATGCAGGTGATCCTCGGATACACGGCACTCCACGCGGGGGTAACCAATCTGCCGCGCGGCCTGGCATCGTTTTGCATCATGCCCTTTGTGGGGCGGCTGACCGACAAAGTCGACCATCGCAAGTTGCTGGGAATCGGCCTGGTGGCGTCGGCTTATGCCATGTGGGAGCTCTCCAAGTTCAGTCTGGATGTGGCCTCGAGCAATTTCTGGTGGCCGCTGCTTGTGCAGGGCGCCGCGCTAGGGTTTGTCTTCGTGCCGCTGACCACCATCACCAACAATCCCATTCCCAACGAGCGCATGGGCAACGCCACCAGCATCTTCAACCTCATGCGCAACCTCGGCGCCAGCATCGGAATCGCGATGGTCGAGACGGTGCAGTTCCGCACCCAGCAGAGGCACATCAACATTCTCGGACAGCACGTAACGCCCGAGGGCGCCACAGCCCAGCAGATGATCAAGATGATGAAGGGCTACTTCATGAGCCAGGGCGCCAGCGCCGCAACCGCGACCCAGCAGGCGTATGAGGCAGTGTGGGGAATGGTGCAACGCCAGGCGGCAATGCTCGCCTACAACGATACGTTCCTCTTCCTGGCCGTGATCTTCGTCTGCATGATCCCGCTGCTGTTCCTGTTGCGCAAGCCGAAGCCCGGCAAAGCCGCGATGATGCACTGAGTGCCGAAAAAACGGATGACGTTTTGGAAGACTGGCCGCGCATTTTGGCCCTCATCCAACATTTAAATTAAGATGCTCGATGTCATTCTGTATCCAGTCACGGCGCGTGGCATCCGAGTTCCGAATCGCACCCGGCAACCCGGGGTAGACTTGGCTTTCCGATGCACGCTACAGTACGGACGTTTGTTGGAGAGGCGAGATGAAGCGAGCGTGGTCTCGCGATTGGGGTTGGATCTATCGACCGATTGCGCTACAGGGTTGGATTGTCGTTGCTGTAGCCGCACTGTTCTGTATGAACGTGTTCCTCGCCATCGACCGCCACTCGCACTCCGTTAGCGACACCTTGTACGGTATCTTTCCATTCTGGGTGCCGACGTTCGGAATCGTGGGCTGGATCGCGTCACGCACAACCGGCCGGCTGAACCGCTGAACCTGACGGCGGTTTGCAGTGCTTCTTTGGTGTCAGGCCGCCTGCCGCGCTGGGGGGAGTGCAAATTCATTGCGACATAAAGAACCTGTGACTCACGTCACGGGCTCGTGTGATCTACCCGGCTGACGGAGAAGCTCGATATAGGCGACAGTGTCATTGGGGCCGCCAGCGAGCTCGCGCATCGCTTGGCACGGCATTTCGGACCATGGGTTTCCGTCTTGATTACGTATCTTGTCTGTTGACGATCTTGTCCACGGTGTTGGTGGGCCGTCGCATGTGGCAGGGGTGGGTTGTGGCTTCGGCCAACAGCGCGGTCATTTGCGTGATCGCAGTGCGAACAGCGCAGGTCGGCTTCGTCCCCGCTAATCTCTTCTGCCTCGCCATCTATGGATACAACATAACCAGATGGCGCCACCACTGAGCAGGCTGGAAAAGGTCCCTTCTCGGGAAGGCATGAGTCAGAGCACGAGTCTTACTCGTGCCGATTCGCCATTTATTTTGCGCCAGAGCCGGCTCTAGGGTTTGTTAAGAAACCTGTTGTCGATGGCATCGGTGGAACAAACTGCGAGCAAACGAGTGCCGAAGGCACGGAATAGCTTAGCCCAGCACGTAGCCGAACCGGGGCCCCCGATTCGCGCTTCTTTTGCGCGAATTGGGGTGGGAGGCGGAGTGCTGGGTCGAGTGGGAAGAATTATCAGAGTCGCGTAGCGACGGCAGGGTTTTCGTAACAGACTTTTTAGCCGGCGGCATAAGTCAGGGCAATCCGAGTTGGCAGCAACTTGCGAGGGTCGTGCCCTGGCGCATCTCCTCCGAAGCTCAGCGCTTTTCGGCAGGCTGCCAAGCCCGCAGCCGATCCTCTCACCGATAAGTTACGATAGCGGCTGCTATCGCCAACCATGCCATTCGCGGAAACAAACACCACATGACGAGAGCGCCTTTGTGTCTTCGGATCCTTTCGCTGGCCTTGCTGCTCGGTTGCCCCGCCCTGCACGCCCAGGAACAATCGGCGAAGCAGACGCCGCAAATCATGACAGGCAGGGCGGTGACCTTCGCGACCTCGAAACGCACGCGATCCTTGGCGAAGCCGCGAAAACGACATGGGCGGACCTCCTCGTTCCAGCAGCAAGCTTCAAGTCAGAACTTTTCAGCAAATGCTCAGCCATCTGGCAGTCTGGCAGCAGAGCAAGCGGCCGCCGGCAACCCATTGAGCATCACCATCGGATTGCATGTCCCTGGGATTGGTCAAAACATAACTCACGACGGCCCACCCCCGGATACCGACGTGGCCGTCGGCGATTATGAGGTGGTGGAATTCGTCAGCAATCATTTTCAGGTCTTCGACAAGAGTACGGGCCAGCCATTAACGGCGCCGCTCGAGGACAACCGGCTGTTTCCCTGGAAATCGGATTGTGGACGCACTTCCGGCGGAGACGTAATGGTCGACTGGGACAAGGCACACCATCGATGGCTACTGGCTTATAACATCGGTGCACCAAGTTGGAAGGGGTTCTATCCCGCTTGCGTGGCGGTCTCAACCTCCGAGCATGCCGCAGGCACCTGGTACGCGTATGAATTCTCGTTGGGTACAGCCTTTGCAGACTTTCCGAAGTGGGCAATCTGGCCTACCGGGTACTTCCAGACCAATGATAATGGCCAATACGGACCTCTAGTGTGTGCCTACAACGACGCAAAGTTGCGAGCCGGCGACCGGTCAGCGGAGCAGATCTGTTTCCGCCTCACCAACGCAGATTTTCACCTGCTGCCGGCCGATGTCGATTCCAATATTCCCCCGCCGGACGGACAAGATGAGTTCTTCATCGGCGGCATGGGAGTGGGAAACGTTCCAACTCTGTATCTCTATTCGATGCACCCCGTGTACTCCGATCCGGAGCAGTCCTCATTCGTCGGCAGCGGTTTAAGCCATCGAATTCCCGGAATTCCCGCCTACACGCTGATGTGCGGCACATGCATCCCTCAATTGGGCACGAAGCAGTTGCTCGACACGATGGAGAACGTATTAATGCCGCGCCTGGTTTATTGGAATGACGGCCCAGTAGTGAGTGAGCCCGCGAACGGCAGTGCGTCGCCTTCGCAGCACTGGTACGTAAATCATGGAGTGCGGGCATCGGACGGGCAGGCCGGCATCCGCTGGTATGAATTCCGAGCGCCGGTGCCGGCAGTAGCAATCTCCAATTGTCCCGATGACTGCCCGGTCACACTGTTTCAGTCGGGAACTTTCGCGCCGGATTTAAGCCATCGCTGGATGGGATCGATTGCACAGGACAAGATGGGGAACATCGCGCTTGGCTACAGCAAATCCAGTGCAGACATGCATCCCTCAATCTATGTAACGGGACGCATGCCCTCCGATCCGCTCGGGCAAATGGCAGAGGAAGTCGAGCTCTTTTCAGGTACTGGGTCCGAAACCGGCCAGAGTCGATGGGGAGACTACTCCAACATAGCGATTGACGGTTCCGATGGCTGCACCTTCTGGTACGCCCAGGAATACTATGCCGTGACCGGAGGACCGTGGCAGACCGAGCTGACTTCGTTCAGGTTCAACGATTGCCATTGAATGAGGCGCGCGCCCCACTCACTCGCGCTTTTCGAATGAGGGGGCACGAAGACTGACGGCCGTAAAGCCCTACCGCGACGCCGTGCGGGTAGAACTGGGTGATTTGGATGCAAGTTTCATTTTTGTCACCACTAGCTGCCCTCAAGGACTCTGTCGCAACCAGAAAATCAATTTGCGCGGCGGGAAGAACGGAAAGAATTGCCGTAGCAATTGCCGCGCAGCGGCGGTACTGCAGTTAGCAAGGGTGGAAGGGGCTGTTACGAGACGCGGCTGTCCTTGGCATCGGTGGAACAAACTGCGAGAAAACCAGGGTGCCCTATCCTACTGCCGCCGAAGTGTCTTAATCCTGCTGGGTACATCTACCTTATCCGTGGCATTGGGACTCCGCCGGAGATATCAGGCCTTCATTCCATTTTGGGAATCTGCCGTTACCTTCGTTCTGCAAGATGCGCTTTCTTCGCAGTTCGAGATGCTCCCGCAAACTAAACTGGAAGGGCCGGAGGCATGCTTCGGCGCCGCGAGGCATCACGCCGAATCGCGGCTGCGATCTTTGAAAACTTGACTGAATGCGCCGCAGGAGCCGTGTTCGCTTGCAGTGGTTCTTATGTTACTGGCCTTTGGGTCGCTTTACCAAGCGCTCCCGAGTAAGCTATTTGTTTGCAAGAGTTTGCAGATGGCTGAATGCGAGCAAGCCAGATGAGCGATAAGTCGTTATTTATCAATATTTTGCGATATCTCCCTTAGAATCAACGTGGAAAAAGGAGGGGGGGAGGGGGTACCTCGGTTACCGTACCAAGCTTACAGAGCTGAAAAACCGGCTGCCTCAATTGGTGAGGCGAGTGCCCGCGCCGTAACCTTTTGGCCGTGTTACAACTGGGAGCTAGCTTGGTATGAACAGCAAACGGGCCACGGTCATCTTCCTTGCCGCGCTGGTGTTGCTCGCGCTGGTACTGACGATCATCATCACGTGGCCGTTCGTCAAGCCGTTCGCGTTTGCCGTGATCCTGGCGGTGGTCTTCTACCCTGTGCATGATCGCATTCTGCGTGTCACCGGGCAGCGCCGCGGCTGGGCCGCGCTGCTGTCTTCGCTCGCGGTGGTGCTTCTGTTCGGAGTTCCGGCTTTCATCATCACCACGCTGGCGGCAAACGAAGCTCTAAGCGCCGCGCACTATCTCAGCCGGCGCAGCGCCGCGGAAGGCGGCATCACGCAATTCGCCATGCTCCTGGCGGCGCGGCCGCTCCAGTTTATCGGCCGCTGGGTCGATCTTTCGCGCTATGATTTGCGGGCCATCATCGCTTCCAATATGCAGAAGCTAAGCCTGGGAATGGTCAGCTTCGGCGCTGCTGTGCTTAGCAACCTGGCGCGCTTCACCATCGATGCGCTGATCACGATCGTCATTCTCTTCTTCTTCTTCCGGGAAGGCAAAGACTGGGCGCGGCGCGCCGGTAAGCTGACGCCGCTCTCGGAGGCGCAGGTGGCGCACCTGTATCGCAACATCTCCGACACGATCGTCGCCAATGTCTATGGCATTCTGACCGTCGGCGCGGCGCAGGGAATCCTGACCGGGATCGCGATGCGCATTGTCGGCATGCCCTCGTCGATCCTGCTCGGGCTGGCGGCCGGCTTCTGCTCCATCATCCCCGTAGTTGGGTCGTCGATTGTGTGGGCGCCGGTGGCGATTTACCTGCTGGTCACGAGCACCATCTGGAAGGGCATCTTTCTGGTGATTTGGGGAGTGGGCGTGGTCAGCAGTGTCGACAATTTTCTGCGGCCCTGGGTGGTTGCGGGGCGCGTCGAACTGCATCCCATGGTGCTGCTGTTCTTCATCCTGGGAGGGGTTGAGGCGTTCGGTTTTCTGGGATTGTTTCTGGGGCCCGTCGTGGCTTCGGTGCTGGCGGCTGTGTTCGGGATGTTGCGAGAGGAGTTGAGCGAACCGGAAGTCACGCGAGGCACCGGAGCCGGTTGATGGCTTCGGGCACGTCAGTCGCCGGTCAGCGGCCGGTACATATCACCCTGCTGCCGCTCGCCAATGTCTCGTAGCGCTTTCACCGCGTATTCCTGAAAGTGCGGCGAGTTGCGATGCGTCTCCAGCGCCGCGGCATCGCGGTACTGCTCGTAGATGAAGAAGCGGCGCGGGTCATCGACATGCCGATGGACCACGTACATCAGGCATCCCGGCTCCTGGCGCGACGCAATCTGAAGTTTTTCGAAGATCACCGCCACCTCGTTTTCATGTCCGGGATTCGCTACCCAGGTCACCGCCAATACAACCATCGCGTCCTCCCAATTTCAGCCAGCGGCTTTGGCGCTCATACTATCCAGCATGTGCACAAACTCCGGCAGGAAGATCGTCTGCTCGCGGTCCGGTCCGGTCGAGATGATGGCAATCTTCGCGCCGCATTCCTTCTCCACGAATTCAAGATACTGCTTCGCCTTCGAGGGAAGTTGATCGTAGCAACTGATGCCGAAGGTGCTGCTCTGCCAGCCCGGCAGCTTGGTGTAAACCGGCTGAATCTTCTCATAGCCGGAGATTTGCGCCGGTATCTGCTGCGTCTCCCTGCCCTCAAAGTTGTAGCTGACGCAGACAGGAACCTCGGCCAGCTCATCCAGCACGTCGAGCTTGGTCACCACCAGCCAGCTTGTTCCGTTGATCATGTTGGAGTAGCGCAGCAGCGGCACATCGAGCCAGCCGGTGCGGCGCGGGCGTCCGGTGACGGCGCCGAACTCTTTGCCTTTCTGGCGCAGCGCCTCGCCGATGGCGTCCTTCGATTCGGTGGGAAATGGTCCTTCGCCCACGCGTGTGCAGTACGCCTTGGTCACGCCGATCACGGTATCGATGGACGTCGGCGGAACGCCGGTGCCAGTTGCCGCGCCGCCCGAGGTCGCACTCGACGAGGTCACGAAGGGGTACGTCCCGTGATCGATGTCGAGCATGGTGCCTTGCGCGCCCTCGAACATCACCGGCTCGCCGCGGGCGATCGCCTGGTTCAGCAGCAGTGCAGTATCGGCAACAAACGGCGCCACGCGATCGGCAATCTCGGAGTACTCCGCGAAGATCTTGTCGGCATCCAGCGGCTCGCTGTTAAACAGCGCATGCGCGATGGTGTTCTTCTCGCGGCAGGCGTTGTCGATATGTTTCTGGAGCAGCTTTTTGTCGAGCAGATCCTGCACCCGCAAGCCGCTGCGCGCCATCTTGTCCTCATAGGTCGGACCGATGCCGCGCGACGTGGTGCCGATCTTCACCCGCCCCGGCGCGTTCTCGGCCGCCAGCTCGATCAGCCGATGATAAGGCAGTATGACGTGCGCACGGTTGCTGACGAAGAGATTGCCGTCAACCGGCACGCCGTTTGCGCGCAGCGCGTCGACTTCCTTCATCAAGGCAAACGGGTCAAGCACCACGCCGTTGCCGATCACACCACGGCAGCCGGGACGCAGCACGCCGCAGGGAATCAGTTGCAGGATGAATTTCTTGCCGTGAATGGTGACGGTGTGTCCGGCGTTGTGGCCGCCGGAGTAGCGAGCCACGACCTTGAAGCGCTCCGAGAGCACGTCAACGATCTTGCCTTTGCCCTCGTCGCCCCACTGCGCGCCGACGACCACCGCCGTCTTGCCTCTGCTCAAATTGCCACTCCGCGTTTAACTGATTGGGTAGACCGGTCGGCTATTCGCTATATCGCAGCGGACGTCAGCCTGAAGGCCTGCTCTACCCGGCGATCCGCACACAACTCGCCTCTGACTGGAAAGCAAGCCTGAATAAAGGGAAATTAACCGAGACGGGCTGTGTAACTATCGATTCTACAGAAGGAACTCTAACCGGTGCAACGCGGATGTAACCGAGGTCCTTAGTTCTTACCGAGCGCACGGAGATTAGCCATGTCAAACTTCATCCGAATCACGCCGTTCATGCACGTCGATGATATCGATCGCGCCGTTGCCTTTTTCACAGAGATTCTTGGGTTCAAGATCGGCGTCCGTTTCGAAGACTACGCTTACGTTTATCGCGAGAACGTCGGCTTCCGCCTCTTGCAGAACCGCGGCTCCGATGGCGCGCCGCCAGGCAATCGCCGGTTTGCGTACTACATCGACGTTCACGACGTCGATCAACTGTATGCGGAGCTGAAGCCGAAGCTGGACACATTGCCGCCGCGCGATGTTCATGGGCCGGCGGACAAACCGTATGGACAACGTGAACTGCTGGTGCTCGCCCCCGACGGGAATCTCATCGCGTTTGGGCAGGCGATTGCGAAATAATGATCCGTCCGGGCCATGGCGCAAACATGCCCGAAGTGACGCGAGAATGCGGTTCCAGGAAGATTGTCATCACGAGGAGGGCGGAACAGGGCTCCCGACAAGCGCGTCTTTTGCGCTTGTTGGGACAGTTCAGCCCGACGAGGGATCTGCTTTTCGCCGCGAACAGCAGATCCCTCACTCGCAAGGCGGGCCCGTGACGACAATCTTCCAGGGCGAGGAGCGCCGGGAGAGAACAGCGTCCTCGATGACTTAGACTTTATTGAATGCCCGAACTTCCTGAAGTCGAAACCATTGCTCGCGGGCTAAACAAGCGCATTGCGGGTGACACGATCGAATCTGTCTGGCTGGGCTCGAAACCCGAGCCGCTGAAATCTTCGCCCGCGGAAATTTCCGCCGCGTTGGAGCACTCGCGCATCGCGCGTGTGCGGCGGGTAGGCAAGCACATCGTCTTCGATCTGGAAAAGGGGCCCAGGTTAGCGTCCAAACGAGGGACGCGAACCTGGGGCACCGAGGCTTTTAGTGCGCAGTGGGTCGTGCACCTCGGCATGACCGGCCAACTACGGATCGCTTCGCCGGAAACCGAGATGCTCAAGCACACTCATGCCGTGCTCAAGCTCGCCTCCGGACGCGAGCTGCGCTTCGTCGACCCACGGCGATTTGGGCGGCTCGCAGTAAGGAGAATTGATCCACAGAACGGCTCGGGTTTCGCAGCGCCGGGCGATGAGCCGCTGGAATCGCAGATCGAGCGCTTCGTCGCGCTGTTCCGGCATCGCAAGACGCCGATCAAGAGCGCGCTTCTCAACCAGAAGCTGCTGAGCGGAGTAGGCAACATCTACGCCGATGAGTCGCTATTTCGTGCCGGTGTGCGGCCCCGGCGGCGGGCTTCGTCGCTGACCCGCGACGAACTGGAGAAGCTCCATCGCGGGCTGAAGGACGTCCTGCGCCAGGCGATCAAGCTGGGCGGCTCTTCGGTCAGCGATTACGTCGACTCCGAAGGCCGCGAAGGATTCTTCCAACTGAAACATCGCGTTTACGGAAGAGAAGGCAAGCCATGTTTGGTGTGCAGAACTCCCATCAAGCGGGTTATTATCGCTGGACGCAGTAGTCATTACTGTCCGTATTGCCAAAAATGAGTTTTCACCACAGAGGCACAGAGGATTTTAGAAGTTACGGCTCCATCCGCGACTGAACCAGGACGTTACGTTATTGAATGCAGCGTGATTCAGTTCTATGGGGTCCGGTACTCCATGGGAAAAAGGTCTCTGTGCCTCTGTGTCTCTGTGGTGAATTAAGAACTTGAGGCCAAACATGAGCGTTTACTCGATTGCAGTGGATTTGGGCGGAACCAACCTGCGCATCGCCGCAGTCAGCGACGACGGCAAACTGTTGGAGAAACTGACGACCGGGACCGAAGTCCAGAAAGGCCGGGATTTTGTCATTCGGGAGATGACGGACGCCATCCGATCGCTGATGTTGAAGTATCGCACCGCGGGCGAACTGGCGGGCATTGGCATTGGAGTGCCGGGATTCATCGACATCGAGACGGGCATCATCGCGCGCTCACCCAATCTTCCCGATTGGGCCAACTTTCCCGTGCGCGAGGAGATCGAGCGCCTCCTCCAGACCAAGGTCATTCTGGAGAACGATGCCAATGCCGCGGCCATGGGCGAGAAATGGCTGGGCGCAGGCCGCAACACCGACGATATGGCGATGTACACGCTCGGTACTGGCGTAGGTGGTGGCATCATCCTGGGCGGCCGCATTTTCCACGGCATGAGCGGAATGGCGGGCGAATTGGGGCATTACACGGTCGAGCCCGAAGGCCATCCCTGCGGCTGCGGCAGTCACGGTTGCCTGGAGCAATATGCCTCGGCGACTGCCATCGTGCGCATGACCCGTGAAGCCATCGAGAGCGGCAACGCGCCCGACCTCTCCGACCTGGCGCGCGGCAACGTCGAATTTACCTCGCGCAGCGTCTACCAGCTCGCGATTCAGAACCATCCCTCGGCGCAGAAAATCTACCAGCGCGTGGGGCGCGCCTTGGGCATTGCCGTGGGGGGCATGGTGAACGCCTTGAATCTGCCGATGTACGTGATCGGCGGCGGCGCCTCGAGTGCCTGGGACGCCTTTGCCCCCAGCATGTTTGAGGAGTTGAAGGTGCGCTCGCTGATCTATGGACTTACGGCGCCAGACCGCACCGGGCCGGAACAGAAACACACCACCGTCACGATTGCGCTGATGGGAAGCGATGCCGGTCTCTATGGCGCGGCCCGCTTGCCGATGCTGGCATCGGCAGGGCAGTCGGAGGCTGCACGAAGCACGGCGCGGTAGTCGATGGCATCGTGGATTTGCGAAGCCAACGCGCGCTGAAATTTACGGCTGCAACCCAAACCGCACCGCATCGGCGGAGTCGATGGTGACCGACTCCGGTGGTTGCGAAAACCAATCCAACGGGCTAACCATCAGGCGAAGATTCGTGATCGCGGGACGGGGCGCCGAGCGCCAATGACTTTCGTCCGCATCGAAATAACGCGACAGGTCAGCCTCATCCCACGGATAAAACCATAGGTAAGAATCGATGTTCGGCTCGATGACCAAATTCCGCAGCGAGCGGCTTCCATCCGCGCGCGTGATCTCCAATTGCAACCGCTCCGGTTTGCGCAGCTTCCATAGCGGGTTGTAGCGAATCCTCATGCGCAACCGCAGGAAATCGGCGCCGCCCGCGGGCCAATCCGGCGTGCCCAACTCGATGGCGGCGCTTGGCTGCTGGATGGGATAGCTACGCGCCGGCAGCGCCAGCGGATAATCTTGCGTCGTGATTCTCGCGCTGCGATGATCATCACGCAAAAGCCCGACAACTCCAGGCGCGAGCGGCTGGTCGGCACGGTAGTTGCGGAAAACCCAGAACCATACATCGGGCGTGCGGGTGAAGTTGCTGACCTCGTCGATGGGCAGGCTCAATGTCGACCTGGCGTACTCGCGCGGGGCCGCATCGCGAAAGAACATCCCCACTGGCGCATTCGCGCGTCGCATGCCTGCGATATCAACTTGCGACAAGTAAGAGCCATTCGCCAGGAACGATTGCTCAACGTCGCCGGCAACGTCGCGATGCGCCGCTACCGCGAACATGTATTGATAGGGATAGATCAGTACGGCATCGCGCTCGCCGCTGTGCGGCTGAAGGTAATTCGCGATCGTTTGCAGCGTGTCAGCGAATTCATTTGGAAAACAGGCGTGGCTGACTTCGCGATAACCGTCGGGGCAGGTTGTGATGGGATGTACCATGCGCGCAAGCCGGAATCGCAGGCTGGCCGGCTGGAATTCGGGCAAAGGGCGGACGAACAGCAGAGAAGCGGCAATGGTGCCGATGGCCGCTGCGGCAGAGGCCAGTCGCGAGCGAAAAGAAAACAGAATCACGCCGGAGAAGAACACCATGGGATACACGCCGGCGATGATGTGAGGAAAGTCGGAGCGCACCAGACCGCTTTGCATCGAGAGCAGAGCAAAGACGAAGGCGCTCAGCAGAAATCCTGTGCGGGCGGCTATGACGGTGGAGCGATCCGCTGGCACAAACAGCCGCAGCAGAAACAGCACCGCGCCAACTGCCAGCGGCGCCAGTAAATGAAGAGCGCCGTCTTCAGACATGGCCGCGGGTTCGTTCCAGCGATGCACGGAAACGAGCGCGAGCGAAGTGCGCCAGAAGTGAAAATCGAGTAGACCGCCGTTGACGATGTTGATGAAGCCGACGAGGACAATGGCAGAGACCGCGAATGCGGCAACTGCGATCGCCGCCAGCCGCAGCTTGTGCCTCTCCCTGCGATGCTCAAACGCTACGCCGCCGAGCCCAAGAAACCATGCGGCGATTCCGTACACCCCTGTGTCGGCGGAGTAGTAGAACGCAAACGCGATTGCGGCCGCGCTGCCGCAGGCAAATGGAAGCGGCTTTATCTGGCCGTCGCGTACGGCGTACCAACCGCGCAGAAAAGCCGCGAACAGAAAAATCCCTTGAGCGGTGCGTCCGTCCCAGGACGTCCAGAAAACGCACAACACGAGCAGCAGCACCGCGCGTTTCCACGCCGGCTGTTCGGGGAGAAGCAGGCGAAGGGCGAGATAGCTGAACCCGATCGCGCACCACAGCAGCAGCGTGCGATAGCTGGTGTAGATGGAGCCGAGCGAGAGGCCGGCGAGCCGCGGCGGAGCTGCCATCAGCCAATGCGCCAGCGGGCCATACAGAAACACGACATCCTTGGCGAAATAGATACCGTGCGTGACCTTGTAAACCGCGTCAATCACCCAGTGGTCGTCGAAAGTGCCTGGGTGCTGGATCACGACCACCGTCTGCGGCGAGAGCCACGCCAGCGGCAGCGACGCGAGCATCAGCAGCAGGACGAGCACTGCGTCCCAGTTGCGCACAAACTTGAAGCGGGGCTGGATACCACGTGTGGCTGGCGATGAACTGGGCTTGCTCATCACAGCGCCGAGGTTCGCCATGGTGCAGCAATTCTAACGTATGGCTCTTGGCGTTTTGCCGTTAGCCAATAGCAGGCCGTCTCAAGTTGCTAATGGCCAAGAGCCAAGAGCCAGCCGCCAAGAGCTAATCGCCAAGAACCCTGTGTTAGATTGGAACACTTACACCGGAGCGAGCTTGCCAGGCAAAACAGTTGTCATCACAGGAGGCGCGGGATTCATCGGCGTGAACGCTGCGGAAAGTTTCATTCGCGACGGCTGGCACGTCATCCTCTTCGATAATCTCTGGCGCAAAGGCACCGACCTGAACCTGCGCTATCTGCGGCAGAAGTATCCCGCAAACTGCGAATTTGTGCTGGGCGACGTACGTTACGACGATTTCTCGCTCTTGCGCACGGTGGGACGCGCCGAGCTGGTGCTTCACCTGGCCGCGCAAGTTGCGGTGACGACTTCCATTGTTCGGCCCATCGAAGATTTCGAGATCAACGCTCGCGGCAGCTTCAATGTGCTGGAGGCGGTGCGCGAAGCGGGCAACAAGCCGCTGGTCATCTACTCGTCGACCAATAAGGTTTACGGCGGAATGCCGGACGTGGTCTGCGTAAAGGAAGCGACGCGCTATCGCTTCCGCGATTTTCCCGCCGGCATTTCGGAGGAGCAGCCGCTCGATTTTCATTCGCCCTATGGTTGCAGCAAAGGCGCGGCCGACCAGTACGTTCACGACTACGGGAGAATCTACGGCATTCCGACGGTGGTGTTTCGGCAGTCGTGCATCTATGGTCAGCGCCAGTTTGGTGTGGAGGACCAGGGTTGGGTCGCGTGGTTTTCCATCGCAGCGCTTTTGAATCGTCCGATCACGATTTATGGTGACGGGCTGCAAGTTCGCGATCTGCTGCATGTGGACGATCTGCTTGCGGCCTACAAGTCGGCGGTCAATAATCCTTCGCGATCGGCCGGACAAATCTTCAACATGGGCGGAGGGCCGACGCGCACGCTTTCGCTGGTTGAGTTGCTCGCCTTTCTGGAGAAGCGAATGAGTAAGAAAATTCCGATCAGCTACGCCGAGCCGCGTGCCGGGGACCAGCCGGTATTCGTGGCGGACATCCGCAAAGCCGAGCGCGAATTGAACTGGCGGCCCGCGGTCGATCCGCTGCCGGGAATCGAAAAGCTGCTCGATTGGATTACCGAGAACCGCGCGGATGTGGAGCGCGTGGTGGCGACGTTCGGGTAGAGCTGGCCTTCAGGCCAGCGTCGCTGCTGACGATCAATCCAGAGTCGGCTTAGCCGACGACAGAGATGTACCGCCGGCCGAAGCCGGCTCTGCAACAAAAGACGCGCTGAAGCGTCGCTCTATCCGATGCCAAAGTCCTACGTCATCATCCCTGCCTATAACGAAGGGCCGAACCTGGGATCGGTGCTGGAGCAACTGCAGCAACTGTCGTCAACCATGCCGCTGGGCGTGATCGTTGTCAACGACGGCAGCCGCGACAACACTCTGCAAGAAGCGGAGCGCTTTCGCGACAAGCTCGACTTGCAGATCGTCAACCATCCCGTGAACCTTGGGGTACCGATGACGTTTTATGACGGCTTGGTGGCAGCCGCCGCCAAGGCGCAGCCGGACGATTGCATTTTCATCATCGAGGGCGACGGCACCAGCGACCTGAAGATCATGCCGGAGATGGCGCGGCGAGTTCACACCGGAGACGACGTCGTGGTCGCCTCGCGCTACATTCCGGGCGGCGGCTATCTTAATTTCCCCTGGCAGCGCACCTGGGGCAGCTACGTGGTCAATCTCGTGGTCTCAATCTTCTTCCACATCCGTGGTATCACCGACTACACGATCTTTTATCGCGCTTATCGTGGCGAGGCGGTACAGCGCGCCTTGCAGCATTACGGTCCGGGCTTCGTCAGCACGAAGTCCTTCGCCGCCAACCTGGAAGTCCTGATGCGGGTACGGCCATTTAGCAGCCGCTTCAGCGAGGTGCCGTTGCTGTACGATTACGGCCTGAAGAAAAGCCAAAGTAAGATGAACCCGTTCAAGACGCTGCGTGAATATCAGGAGCTGATTGTCAAGCGGCTGCTGGGGAAGATTTGAGAGGTACCGCTTTCCCCCATTCGCCATTTGCCGTTCGCCAGAGGTACACGCCGCCTTTCGGCACTGCAGACGACTCGGTATTCGCTTTTGTCGCCGAACCATTCACAAGGACGATCTGGCGAATGGCGAACAGCGAATAGCGATTTACCGCGCCGTTCTGCGCTCCAGTAAGATCGCCGTTCCATCCTGATAGTCGATCTTCCATCCGGGATTGTGCATCAGCAGATACGCAACCGGGCTCGCACGACTGTACAGCACGTAACGGATGTTGTACTTGTCCAGGATCTCCAACGTGTTCTTGCCACCCATGGCGTCCAGATAGTCGGCAAAGACGCCGCTGTACTCGAAGATATCGATGCGCGAGTCGATGAATACGGGGAGGTGGCGCGCATTCCAGATCAGATAGCCTCCCCACAGGCAATCGTTGAAAACCCGGCCTTGAGGATGAAACTGTTGAAGGTAGCTCAATGCTTTTACGGGATAGTTGCGGACGGTGTCGCGCCAGAGGTATTGGGGTCGCGGAAAACGCAAGACACACCCCAGGACAATGGCGATCGTGAGAGCGGCGTTCAAGCCAATCTTGTCGATTTCAGGACGATACGGCGCGAGAAAATCAAGCTCTTTGGCCAGCATCGGCGTGACCACGATCGCGGCCAGAAACAAGAACCTGCTATAGGTCACGGCCGCATAGAAACCGAGGAGCGTGAAGCCAAGCTCATGCAGTTGCCAGCGCCGCTTGCGCACCAGCGCGAGAACAATGGTCGCGGCCAGCATGCCAAACAAAATCTTGCCGCGCACGCCATGAAAGTCGAGGCTCATCCACTCGTCGACGTGATTGATGTTGAGCCTCTGCTGAAAGGCGAAATTGAAGGGATAGAACACCAGATGCCAGGTGTAAGGGTTCAGGAACAGTCCGGCGACGCTTAGGCTGCCCACCAGCGCCAGCTTGCGAAACTGAGGCGGCGTCCAGCGCGTAGCCTGCAACCTGCCCCAGACTCCTTCGACCAGTCCGGAGGCGAAGAAGATGGCGAACAGCACCATGCCGATCAGCCATGAGCCGTGCAGATTCGCCCACAGCACAAACAGCGGCGGCAGCAGCCAGCCCAGGTCCCTGCCGCGCTTGAATAGCGCAAAGATGAAGAGCTCCGCCAACAGACACATCCAGCCGGCGAGTAGCGTGCGCGGGCCGAAAGAGACCGTGGCCAGCCATGCGGCCAGCCAGGAAGCGCAGAACGCGGCTTTGACATTTCTCGACTCGATGCAGGCGAGGGCGAAGACGCCCAACAGGATCAGCTCCACCTCCGCCAGCATCACCAGATAAATGCCACGAATGCCGAACCATCGCCAGGCAAAGTAATAGGCCAGCTCGCCCAGCCAGGCTTCGTTGATCCAGCGTGCGCCCGACGCGGTGAAGGAATAAAGATCGCGATGCACCACCGAATGCGTTTGCACGACGATTTCGGCATTGCGCAGGTGCCACCAGATGTCAGGATCGGCGATGCTGCCGCTATCGAAAACGAAGACCGAAGCTCCTAGAGTCAGCGCCAGCAGCACGGGGAAGGAGAAGGCGCGCTGCCAGAGGGTTCGGCTTGCGGCCAGCGGTAGCGAGAACGGGGCTGCGGCCATGCGCGCGGAGGGTGCGACCGAAGTGCTCACGCGAGAGATATCGGCAATCAAATGGGACGGCTGGAGAGCAAAACGTCACTCATGGCCGCAGACCTCGGACCTTGATAAGACATGAGTCAGGGTACGACCTTTAGTCGTGCCGAAGAAGTCCGTTGAGAATTTTGAGCTTTAGCCATTGCTGCTCCGGCAGGGAGGAAAACAAATCCGGTCTGCGCGGCATGACCGAGCTGTCTGCGTGAGTACCCTGTCGTCCTTGGGGGACTCGGATCATTTTTCCCACTTCACCCCGCACTCCGCCTCCGGCTCACTGGGCTAAGATCTTCCGCGCCTGCAGCGCTCGTTGTTCGCGGTTTCTGCTCCACTGCCAACAAGAAAACCGAGTTCTCACGCAGACGCCTAGGTCATACCGTCAAGACTGCCAAACCCATTGCTGCCCGAAAATTGGGAACGCACTTCCACGCTTTCCGCACCCTCTTGTTTCGCGCGCATTTGCCGATATCTCTTACGGAAGAGTTCTGGTATGAGGCGCTGCGCCCTGCTATCGCGGCCGCTGGTTCGCGACCTGCGCGGCTCGAGCCTGATCGAGACGGCGCTGGTGATGCCGGTGCTGGTGCTCATGCTGTGCTTCGCCATCGACATCGGCTACTTCTTCTTTGTGGCCGCGAACCTGGTCTCGGCGTCACGAAATGCGGCCTTGTATTCGGGACAGGGATACGTTTCTCCTACACAGCAGTTGCCTGTGGCGGGCACCGCGGGGCCGCTTAGCGACACTGCCGGAGTGGCCGGGCTGGCAGGCGGGGACCTTGCCGGTTTGGCTAACATGACGACCAAGACCAGCGTTGAAGTCTGCTCGAAGAGTATCGGCGTCACCCGGAACGGAAGCGGCTACGTCACCAACTGCAGTACCTATCCCTCGGGAACACTGAGCTACACTCCCGACCAGGATCCCGAGTCCAACTACGGCATGCTGACGCAGCGCGTGGATGTGGTCTACACCGTCAGCCCGCCGATCCCGATCGACTTCTTCAGCTTCACCATGCCGCCCCTGACCGTGCACTGGATGGCGGAGATGCGGGCGGTGGACTGATGCGCCGCAACCCTGAGCACGGTTCTCGAGCCTCAGGCCACGCAGCGCGCCTTGCCCCCGACGAGGGTGGAAACGCCCTGCTGGAGTTTTCCCTTTCCGTCTGGACGCTGTTGTTGATGACCTTCCTGATCTTCGAATTCTGCATGATGGTCTACACCTACAGCGTGCTGGGCGACGCCGCGCGTGAGGGCGTTCGCTACGCCATTGTGCACGGCACCGACAACAGCTCATGCAGCGGCCCAAGCAGCGGCTGCGGCGACACCAGCGGCAGCAACGTCACCGCTGTGGTGAACAGCTACGCTGCGGTTTCGTTCCACGACACCAGCGGAATGACCGTTACACCCTCCTGGCCGGACGGCACCTCGACGCCGGCCAGCCGCGTGGTCGTGACCATCACCTATCCGTACATACCGTATCTGGACCTGGGAGTTTTCAATGTGCCGACGATGACCGTGGTTGCCGAAGGACGCATTGTCTATTAAGAAGAGGAATGCCACGATGGCAATGAAGCATAAGACGCACCAGCTAATTGCGCTTGGACCTCGAGCACGCGATGCAGGCCAGGCCAGCATTTTTATGGTGCTGATCCTTAGCCTTTTTCTGCTGGCCGTGCTGGCTTTTGCCGTGGACTACACCAACCTCTGGTTTCAGCGGCAGCAGGCGCAAACCGCAGCCGATGCCGCCTGTCAGGCCGGGGCGATGGACATTTATCAGAGCGTCAGCGGGATCACATTGCCCAACATGGGTTTTGTGGTTGGCACCGCCGGCAATTGCAACGCCTACAGCTCGGGCGGCCCAACCATGTGCTGGTACGCCTCCAAGAATGGATTCGGTGGATATAGCGGCGGAACGGCAACGGTTTCGTGGTCGTTCCCCGGTTCTGTCTCCGGCGTTACCTCGCCGCCTTCATCACAGGTGCCGCATCCCTTTATGGAGGTAGATGTCTCGATGCCGGTCAAGACCTACTTCAGTAGCTTGCTCACTGGGAACTCGACGCAGGAGGTTGCGGCCACGTCGACGTGCGGCCTTACGCAGATGATGGGGGGTGGGCCACTCATGATACTGAACCCCAGCGTTTCCGGGGCCCTGTCGTATAGCGGCGGAGGTTCGCTGATCATTGTCGGCGGACCGCCGCGCAGCATTGTGGTCAACTCCAGCAGCGCGACTGCCGTTTCCTGCGGCTCCAGCGGCGTCATCGATACAAGCCGCGGAGGCCCCAACCTAACCGGTTCCGACGTCGGCGCCTATGGCGGCCCTTCGGTCGCTCCCGGCGCCTCGACCGGATGCTACGGCACAAACGGCAATACCGGTGAGGCGGCGGGATTCAACGGCGGCACAACCGGCCACTGGGTATGGCCGGCGATGCCCGTGCCCGATCCCTATGCGGGCGTCCCGGCCGCCAGCGGAATGAAGAATGTTACGCCGGCTACCAAGGCAACTCACAGCAGTGGCACTACCTATTACAACCTTGCGGCACCGGAGATGGATGGCTGTCCCGATACCGCTCCCACCAACTATGGGAGCTATAACGACAGCACCTACTGGACCTGCAATCTGAGTAAGTATGGGAGCCAATCGTGGTATTGCCGTGGCTGCAAAGAATACGGCCCCGGATATTATCCCAACGGCATCTCCGAGAATGGCAGCGATGTAATTACGTTCTTGCCCGGTGTTTACTACATGGACGGCAACCTGTCGATCGGCGGCAGCGACACGATTCGCATCGCCAAGCCCTGCGCGAACTCACAAGGCGTGGTGAATACCAGCTCGACCAGCGGCAACTGCAGCCCGTTGACACAAACCGCCGGCGCCAATGGCGAGGGCGGCGGCGGTGCCTGGACCTGGCACCAGACCGATGGGGTGATGTTCTATTTTCACGGGGCGGCCGCGCCCATCATCAGTGGCGCTTCGGGAGCGCCGTCGTCACCGCGCGTTGATACGACTCCAGCGACCGACCTCACCTGCAATGGCAGTGCGCCTCCGTCGTACCTGAACCTGCCAAGCAGGCTGAACACGAATGTCCTGCTGGCGCAATGCACGACCAATGGCACCTACTGGGACACGGCGGCGGACACCACCGACTCGGTCGGCAGCCTACGAGGTCTGCTGATGTTCATGGATCACGGCGATACCGCTTCCCCGCAACTGCAAGGTTCCGGAACGCTCGCCTATACGGGCACGCTGTACTTCCATTCCAGCAGCTACGCGACCATCTTCCAGGTGCCGGGAGGCACGACGAGCGGAACCTTGATCTGGGGCAACGTCGTGACCGACCAAATGCAGATCACCGGCAGCGGCGCGTTCACCATGGCGTTGAATCCGGCGCCGACCACATCCCTGATCAAGGTCTCGTTGTTGAAGTAAATGCGATGTCCGTTGTCGGTTGTCAGTGATTGCGGTCGCCAGCAATAACCGGAGACTTTGAATGGCGTTGCGGCTCATTCAACCGACAACTGACAACCGACAACTGTCTTACATAATCGCCGTTGGCGGAGCGGGCTCGTCGGGGCTGCCGGCGTTGGCCAGCGGCACGCGGACCATCACGATCGCCAGAATCACTAGCACGATGAATCCGGACACGACATTCGGGTGCTGGAAGATGACCGGCAGCGGCCACTGCTTGTACCGGAAAATGGCGACAACAATGCCCATCAGCGCTTCGCCGGCAATGAATCCTGATGCGGTAAGCACGCCGGCATTCTCCACGCGGGCCTTCTGTGCTTCGTTGAAGTTTTTGCTGTCGCGCATTTTGTCCGTAATCCAGCGGATCACGCCGCCGATGAAGATGGCGAATGTGGTCTCCAGCGGCAGATACATCCCGACGGCGAACAGCATGGGGCTCCTGACCTCAACCATGATCAGCGCGAAACCCATGAGGATGCCGACGATGATCAGCGGCCAAGCCATCTCGCCGCCGACGATGCCCTTGGCCAGCATCGCCATTAAGCCGGCTTGTGGGGCGGGAAGTTGACGGTCCCCAAAGCCGGTGCCGCCGCTGTTGAGGTTGGCTTGATTCAGGAGCAGGAGAACCGGGAGCAGAGTAAAGCTGGCGACCGCGACGCCGAAGAACTCGGCGGTCTGCATCTTGGCAGGCGTGCCGCCGAGGAAGTGTCCCACCTTGAGGTCCTGCAACATTTCTCCGGCCACGGCGGAGGAGATGCAGACGACCGCGGCGACACCCAGCACCGCCGCCACGCCATGCACTCCGGAGACACCTAACAACACCATGAGCAAGGCTGCGATCACCAGAGCCGCCAGCGTCAGTCCAGAAATGGGATTGTTGGATGAGCCAATCAATCCCACCAGATTGCCGGAAACCGCGGCAAAGAAGAAGCCCAGGATGATCATGACGATGGCGGCGACAATTCCGGCGCTCAACACGCCGGCGTAGCCGGTATAAAGCACGATCATGCACAGCAGCATGGCAAACAATCCGCCGAAGACGATCTTGCCGTTCAGGTCGCGCTCGGTACGTGCTGTGCTGGCATGCTGTGCGGCGGACTTCTTCAGATCGGAAACGGCGCGCGCCATGCCCGATCCCAAACTCTTACGCATGCGAAACAGCGTGTAGCAGGCGCCGACCAGCATTCCGCCGACGGCAATGGGACGCACCATGTAACTCCACACCGCGTTGGCCTGGTCGGCCCAGAACGAATTCCCGGGCGCCGCCACCGTGCCCGCCGGGGCGAATTGCGCGACCAGCGTTGGGCCGCCGAGAAACAGAATCAGCGGCACCAGCAAGCCCCAGGCGACGACGCCACCGGAAAAGTTCAGCGCGGCCAGACGCGGTCCGATGATGTAGCCCACGCCGAGATATGCCGGGCTGATCGCCGGTGCCGACCAGGTGGTGGCGGCGCCGGCCGCCAGCTTGGGCGAGGTGGCCGAGCGTCCCATGCGCACAAAACTCTTGCCCAATTGGCCGACATTGACCATGAAATCGCGGCTGGGACTGAAGAGGCTGAACTGGCCGAGCAGGTACACCAGCCCGCCGAAGCCCATGTTGGAGAACAGAATCTTGGCGGCGCGGCTGCCTTGCTGGCCAGCCTTGTGAATCTCGGAAGCGGCGACCGATTCGGGGAAGGGAAGCTCGGGGTCTTCCACCATCACCCGGCGCAGCAGGGTGATGAAGAGAATGCCCAACGCGCCGCCGATCAGCATCAGGATCGACGACTTCATGTAGGCGTGCTGGAAATCGAAGATCGGCCACGCGCCGGAGATGACGAACGCCGGAATAGTGAAGATCGCGCCCGCCGCCACCGATTCGCCGATGGCGCCGACGGTTCGCGTGATGTTCTCTTCCAGTAGCGATCCGCGCATAATGCGCAGCACGGCCATGCCGATGACGGCCGCGGGATACGTAGCGGCGATGGTCATGCCGGCGCGCAGGCCGAGATAAGCATTGGCGGCGCCAAGAATCACGGTGAGCACAAGCCCGAGCAGCAACGCCCGCAGGGTGAACTCCGGCATCGTCGTGTTGTCGGGAACGTAAGAGCGAAACTTTCTGGGAGGCGCGTCTTTGGGAGCAGTTGTGGTTGTACTCATGTTTGACTCAGCAGGGTCGTGGCGAACCCCTGAATTATATAGCGACCGCGCAACTTAGCACGCCGGCAGCGGACACAAGGGTAGGGTAGAGCGGCCCTTCAGGGCCCGCGTCGCGCGAACCGCCGTTTTGTTATACTTCCGCCGCTGAGATCCTTCGATCTCAGCGGCGGAAGTTTTCATTTGTAGAGACCTGACGCGGGCCTGAATGAAGCCCCGCTCTACTCGATACTGTCTGCCCATAGCCTATGGACTACCTGCTCAAAACCGAGCCCTCCGAATACTCTTTCGCCGACCTCGGGCGCGATAAGCAGACGATTTGGGACGGCGTCTCCAATCCCGTTGCGCTGAAGCATCTGCGCGAGATGCAGCCCGGCGACCGGCTGATCATCTACGAGACGGGCGACCACAAGAGCGCAGTGGGAACGGCAGAGGTGGTCTCGGTCGATCCCTCCGATCCGAAGAATCCCAAGGTGAAGATCAAGGCGGGCAAGGCGCTCGCGAAACCGGTCGCTCTGGCCGAGATCAAGGCGAACCAGCTATTCGCCGAATCGCCGCTGGTACGGCAGGGAAGGCTGTCAGTCGTGCCGTTGACGCCGGTGCAGTACAAGGCGCTGGCGAGTAGTGCTTAATATGTACCATCCTGGGTTCGGCCGCACTATTTCCCGGAGCAGCCGGGCGGGTCCAAAGACAATGGCAGAGCACGTCGCGATCGATTCTGGTTTGGTTTCGATGTAAAGTTGCGGCGCGTGTAGCTTCGATTCCTGCTGTCGCCGCGCGTAGGAGGTCAGTATGGCGCTCGACCGTCGTTTCACTTCCGTTTTCGCTCTGGCATTCGCATTGGAATTAATGGTGGTTGTGCTCGGAACTCCCGCCGCCGCCCAGACCTACTCCGTGCTTCACTACTTCACCGGTGGATCCGACGGAGGCAGTCCGCAGGCTGGTGTGACCGTTGGCAGTCCGGGAACACTCTACGGAACGACCGAGTACGGTGGCACCACGGGTGGAGGCGTGGTGTTCCAATTGAAGGAGCGGCTCTCGTCGTGGACGCTGAACCCGCTGTACGAGTTCGCCGAGGGAACTCAGGATGGATATTTCCCAGTAGCGGGGGTGGTGATCGGTCCGAACGGGGCGCTCTACGGCACGACCCCCAGCGGCGGCACCGCGGGAGGGTATGGGAACGGTGTTTGAACTGAGCCCGCCGGCGCGAGCCTGCGAGGGGGCTATCTGCTATTGGAACGAAACCCTGCTCTATTCGTTCACGGGACACCACGATGGAAGCACTCCCGGCTACGGCAACGTGACTTTCGATGAGGCGGGAAGCATTTATGGCACAACCATGTATGGGGGCGATGGCGACGGGGTCGTCTGGGAACTGGCAAGAACGCAAGGCAGATGGATGCAGACTGTCCTGTACAGCTTTACTGGCGGGTCGGACGGAGTTACGCCGTATTCGGGCGTGATCTTCGATCCAGCCGGAAATCTCTACGGCAACACGTCAGGTTATAACGAAAACAACTCGTCGGTTTACGAACTATCGCCGTCCAACGGAAGCTGGCTGGAAACCACTTTAGGCGAGGTGAACTACCAAATAGTTCCCGCCTATGGCGCCTTACTACGGGACCAGTCGGGAAATCTGTATGGCACTGGTGACGGTGAGAATGGGGGCGTTAACGGTGGGGTGTACGAATACAGTCCTTCCAGTGGAATGTCCTTGCTTTTCAACTTTGGTACTACTTTCTGCCGGCCCTTTGCCGGGGTGACTCTTGGGCCGGACGGCAACCTGTACGGCGTACGCGTGAATGGCGGCGCATCGAACTACGGCTGGGTCTTCCAATTGCCGGCAAATTGCCATCAGGAGTGCATGCGTAATGATTTGCATGACTTTGATCTAAGAGACGGCGGCTTTCCTATGGGCTCGCTAGTGTTCGACGCGGCCGGGAATCTCTACGGGACAACCCTCGGAGGGGGCTACGATAGCGAGGCGTGTTGGGTGTACGGCTGCGGCGTGGTTTGGGAGATGACACGCGTGGCGAATAGCCCTCGGCACTGAACTTCTTTACCGGTGAATCCCTGAGCCACTATCCAGTGCACTTCACCAGCATCAGCGTGACGTCATCGTGCTGCGGCGCGTCGCCGGTGAAGCGGTCGAGATCGGCCATAAGCGTGTTGAGCAGCATGGCAGGCGTGAGCGCCACGCCGGAGTGCAGCATTACCATCAGCCGCTCCTCGCCGTATTCCTGCTGCGCATTGTTCTCCGCCTCGACCACGCCATCGGTGAAGATCACCAGCCAATCACCGGCCCCGAGCATCACTGTCTCGGACTGATAGACCGCGTTCGGCATAATGCCCAGCGGCACGCCTCCGGTTTGCAGGCGCTCGATGGCTCCCGTGGGCCGCCGCAGGATTGGGTTGTTGTGGCCCGCGTTGACGTAGGTCAGAGTGCGCGTTGCCGGAGCGTATTCGGCGATGAACGCGGTGGTGAAGCGGCGTCCGTTCTGGCTGTTGCTGCAGGCGTATTGATTCATGCGGCCGACCAACTCGGTCAGCGACCCAGGCGTCGTCGACAGAGTCTTCAGACTCGCCTGAAATGTGGCCATCAGCATGGCAGCGGGAACGCTCTTGCCGGCCACGTCGGCGATGGCGATGAGGAAGCTCTCACTAGCTCCGCCTCCGGCCGGACGCGCAAATACATCGTAATAGTCGCCCGCGACGGTGTTCGCCGGACGCGTCGTGAACGCGACGTCCAGCCCCGGAATTTGCGGCGGCTGTGCGGGCAGCAGCCAGGCCTGAATCTCTTTCGCGATCTGCAGGTCGCGCTTCATCACCACGCGGTCGCCGACCTCGAGGATCAGCAGAGCGAACATCAGCAGCCCGCCCCAGAGATGGAATTCGATATTAAAGGAGGTGTGGCCGGCCGAACCCTCCCAACTAATGCCTCCGCTGGGCAGGATAATGAGCACCAGCGCGACCAGCAGCAGCACGCGGCGCGCCGGCGTGAGCTTCAGGATGATCGCCCAGAAGAATTGCGCCACCACGTCAAAAACATGCCGTAGGCGAGGCACCCCGGCGAGCCTCGTCGCGTCCACGTCCTTGGAGTACAGCCGATAACTGGAGCGGGCGTCGGTGCGGAACTGCGACCAAAGCTGGCTGAGCGCCATGCCCTCGCTCACCCGCTGCCAGAAGCGATCAAGCCGATCCATCCAACTCTCCACGCCGCCTTCGAGCCCCTGTTTGCGCCGGCGCGTGCCTACAGGTTGAGGATTGGAGGACATAGGGCTTCGGAAAGAATTATAGAGGGGAGGGACGGGGCCAGTGGCCAGTGGTCACTGCTCAGGAAAAATCAGGCCCGTTCTTAAAGCCGATGCTTGTTACGTCAGGGAAAGTCGTATGCGGAGTGGGACTGTGGCTTATGTTGTTGGCCACTGGCCACTGGCCACTGCTTTACTGCACGCGTTGTGGCTGCACCTGCTCGTCCAGGAACGCTACCGATTGCACGCCGGAGACCTCGAAGCGCTTGCGGCAGCGCGGATTCTTGCAGCCGACCAGGTCATCGCGGCGCACCATGTAGGAGCGCGCCTTGGCGAACTTGGCGCGATCGCGCTCGTCGGCGCGGGAAGGCAGTTGGCGCAGCTTAGTACGCACCAGCCAGCCCAAATCGTACTCCGCCGACTGATGACAGTGGGGACAGGTCAGTGTGGTTTTCCTGGTTTCCGGCCGTTCGTTGTAAAATTCACGCTCTTCCATGGCTGACCCTCCTCTTGGCATTAAAGCACAAGATCAACCGCACAGCGCGATATAGGCATCAAAACGCGCCGCCATCGCTCGCCCACAACTCGCGCGCGCGCTCGCGTTGCTGAATTCCGTCGATAGCAGATTCATTTCCGTCTTGCTCAGGCCAACTTCATACCCTTGCTCGCATCTACTTACCTTCGCGGCCCGGTTTGCTGCCGTGAGACAAAGATCATCGCCGCAGGCTTGGCTGCCTCACATATGAAATTTGCCCTCGTGAATCCGGCGTGGACGTTTGAAGGTTCCACCTACTTCGGCTGTCGCGAGCCGCACTACCCGCTGGAGTTGTTGTTTGCTCACGACCAGATTGTCGCTGCAGGGCACGATGCTCTGCTCATCGATGCCCAGAGCGACAGCCTGAGCCTCGGTCAGGTCCGGGGCATGGTGAACCGCTTCGCTCCGGATTTCCTGGTGATCCCGACCGCACCTTCGTATCTTTTCTGGCGCTGCCCGCCTCCGGAGCTGCGAGTGCCAATAGAATGGTTCGCCGCTCTGGGCGAAGGCGCGATCAAAGTAGCGATCGGGCCGCACAGTTCGGCCACGCCCGCAGCCACACTGCGCAAGACCGGCTGTGATGTGGTCCTGCGCGGCGAGCCTGACCAGACCCTTGCTCGGCTGGCCAGTGAACCTTGGGAGCAGATCCCCGGCTGCTGCTTCCGGCGCGACAACGGGAGCTTCCATATCAGCGCTGAGCTCGGCGTCACGGACATGAAGTCGCTCGGCGCGCTCGACTTCTACAACTACAACGTCGAGGCGCACTCGCATCGTCATCATGTCTTCACCGGCCAGGGCCGCGGCGCAGAGTTGGAGTTCGCCCGCGGTTGTCCGTGGTCCTGCAACTTCTGCAACAAGACGCTTTTTCGCAATAAATTTCGCGAGCGCGAGGTCCATGCGGTCCTGACCGAGGTCGATCGCCTGCTGGCCCGCGGCGTTGACTATATCTACTTCATCGACGAAATCTTCGGCGTGGGCAAGAACGTGCTGAAGCTGCTGGAGGCTCTGGCTGAGCGCAAGGTGAAGATCGGCTTCCAGACCAGAATCGATCTCTGGACAGAAGAGACGCTGGACTTGTTGGGGCGCGCCGGAACGATCTCGATGGAAGTGGGCATCGAGTCCATCACCGAGGAGGGCCGCGACGAATTGAACAAGAACTGCCGCATGTCCACAGAGCGCATCAGCGAGCTGTTGATCTATGCCCGGACGAGGATTCCTTGGGTGCAGGCGAACCTTATCCTGACCGACAAAGACGACAAACGAGAAATCCGCCGCTGGCAGGACTACCTAAAAGCGCACGGCGTCTGGGTGAGCGAGCCAGTGCCCATGTTCCCGTTTCCCGGCAGCCCAAGTTACGTCGAAACGTTTGGCGCATTGCCCGACGACCAGGCCTGGGAGCGCGCGCACCACTTCTACACCCAGTTATTCAGCGACAAGGGGTTCAGCGATATCCAGGAACAGAAGCCTTTACCTATGGAGGAGCTGGAGTCTGTAAGGTCTGTGGCGTGAGATTCACCACCCTCCGGTTTCGCAGCCTGAGCGCTGGTTTGCCGCAAACATCAAGGCCCGACGAAGGGGATCGCCGGGCCAGCCTGTGTCTGCTGCTGAAACCGTTTCGCACGCGCACATGAGGAGAGATATGCGCTGTCGGGCTTCGCCATTACATCTGGCATGGGCCTCGGTTTCAACCGTTGCGTGTCAGCATCCTCCCATGGGATGAAAGCCCGGGCAATCCCATGAAAGCGGTAGGTCTATGACCCTTTGGTTGCAGCCATCGTAGCCAGGCCTTCCGGGCGTCCTTGCACAACTGGTGCGGTTTCGGGGTTACTGTATCCAGTTAGAGCGAGCCTTCAGGGACTGTGTCGCAGCCCTAAATCGATCTGCGCGGTGGGAAGAACAGTCAGAATTGCAGCAGAAACAGCCGCGGAGCGGCGAGATGGTGTTAGCCCGGCGCAAGCGCCGGGTGTGAGTGGGAACGGCACCAAGCCGCGGCAGCGGCGACACAGACTGCAGGCGTCCTCGAAGAACAGCGCTGAGAAAGAATTCGGGCGCTGAGGCTTGCAACCTTAGCGCCCGAAGTGGAGATGCGCTCTGGCTCGATGCCAGCAAGCCAGATGTGGTTATGCTGCCTTGGCTTCTACGTTGACGCTGTTCGCGATTTGGGTGAGCTTCTGGTCGGCTTCTTCTTCCTCACTCAGCGTCTGCTGCAGCAGCCGAGCCATTTCCTCCTGACCGAGCAGCTTGGCGTAGGTGCGCACCGTGCCGTAGCCGGCCATTTCGTAGTGTTCCACGCGCTGGGCCGCGCTGATGATTCCGGCATCCACCGTGCTCGGGTCGCCGCCGGCCGAGACGATCTCGTCGCCTTCCTTGATGACTCCCTTCATCCCTTTGCAGGTCTCACCCGTGGGCTTCTGGTTCAGCTTACGGAAGATCTGGTCCAGGCGCGAAATCTGCTGTTTGGTGACTTGCAGATGTTGGTGCAGGGCACTCTTCAGTTCGCTGTGATGCGCCTTGTCGATGAGCTTGGGTAACGCTTCCGTGATCTGGTTTTCCGCGTCATACAGGTCGCGCAATTCTTTGACAAATAATTGTTGCAGGTTTTCCAGCTTCATAGAGAACACGGCCATGGTTCCTCCTACTTTGGGTTTAGCTAGTAGGATGGCGGGCCGCGTTCGGACGTTGGTTGGGAATCGAGAGCAGCCGAGCGATATCAGCAATCGGGCTATCTCAACAGGCTTGGGATGCTCTTCGCGAGGGAAGGCCCTCGTCGGCGTGCTCGTCTTCGCCGGCGGTCGCCTCCTGCTGCGTGGTAGCCGGAAGGAAGATGCTGAACGTGGTTCCCGTCTCGCCGGCGGTCGAGGTCTCCACCTCAATCCTGCCGCCGAGCTTATCGACGATCCCCTTGATGACCCACAGCCCGATGCCGGTGCCCTGCTCGCCTTTGGTGCTGAAGAAAGGCTCGAAGATGAGCTTCAAATTTTCCTTGGGAATGCCGCTGCCGGTATCGCGCACCCGCACCGCGACTTGATGGTCGGCCGCGCGCTCGATGACCAGCGACAAGCGGCCCTTTTGCCCGATGGCATCGATCGCGTTGGTGATGAGGTTGGTGAACACCTGTCGCAACTCGCTGGGATAGATGGTCACCTCGCCTTCAATTTCGTAGCGCTTCTCCAGTTCGATCTTTGCCGCTTGCAGCCGCGGCCGGTACATGGCGCAGACGTCGTCGAGCAAATCGGACAACTTCGTAACCAGCGGCAGCTTGGTCTCGCGATGCGGCGCCAGCGTCTGCCGGCTCAGGTTCGCCAGGCGGCGAACCTCCCGCTCCGCCAAGTCCACCAATTCGGAGGCTTCGGCATCCAGCGACGAGCTCTTCTTCAGCAGGTGCATCACGTTCGTGAGCGCGTCCAGCGGATTATTGAGCTCGTGGGCAATGGTGGCCACCATTCGCCCGGTTGCGGCCAGTCTCTCCGAGCGCCGCAGCGCCTCCTCCAGCTCATCGTTCAATTTGCCGATTTGTTTTTCTGCCAGCTTGCGCTCGGTGACGTCGCGAATAGCGCTGGTGACAAATGTGCCGGTCTCCGTCGTCAACGGGCTCAGGCTGATCTCCACCGGAAACTCGCTGCCGTCCTTGCGCAGCCCGAACAATTCCAGGCCCACGCCCATCGGCCGCACATGCGGGCTGGCGAAGAAGTTGCCGCGATGGCCGGGGTGCAGGTCGCGGTAACGCTCCGGGATGAGGCATTCGACCGGCTGCCCAATCAACTCCGCGCGCACATAGCCGAACAGCTTTTCGGTTTGCGCGTTCACCAGGGTGATGAGCCCGTGCTCATCCACGATGACCATCGCGTCCGGCGCCGCCTCCAGCAGCGAACGAAATTTGCTTTCCGCCTTCTTGCGCACCGTGATATCCCGCACCGCGCTCGCCACCAGCACGCCTTCCGGCGTCCGGATCGGGCTGAGACTGACTTCTACCGGAAATTCGCTGCCATCCTTGCGCAGTCCAAACAGCTCCAGCTCCTCACCCATGGAACGCTGTCGCGGCCCGCGGACGTACCCCGTGCGGTGAAAAAGATGCCGTTCGTGAAACCGCTCGGGTATGAGGACTTCGACAGAATACCCCAGCAGCTCGTGCCGCACGTAGCCGAACAGCTCTTCCGTCCGGGAATTGACCAGCACGATCTTTCCCCGCTGATCGACAATCACCATGGCGTCGGGCGCCGATTCCAGCAACGCGCGAAACTTGTCTTCCGCTCCCTTGCGCGCGGTCACATCCCTTATCGCGCTGATGACCATCCTGCCCTGCGGCGTCTCCAGCGGGCTCAAACTGATCTCGACGGGAAATTCCGTGCCGTCCTTGCGCAGGCCGTGCAACTCCAGACCGGCTCCCATCGGGCGCACGTGCGGGTCGCCGGCAAAATATCCGGAACGATGACCGGGATGCTTGGCGCGAAACCGCGCAGGGACCAGGACCTCGACCTTCTGCCCTACCAGCTCGGACGGCGAGTAACCGAACATCTGCTCGCTGGGAACATTGGCGAGCACAATTCGGCCCTGCTGGTCCACGACCAGCATGGCATCCGGAGCCGCATCCAGGATGGCCCGGAAGTTCGCTTCGACAGGAATTTCCATCCTTACCCCAATTGTGTGTTTAGGACGATTGTACGCGCAGGTTCGCGATTGTGACGGGAAATTGTGGGAGGGGGGTGGAGCAAGAGACCGCCAGCGTGCCCCAGGTTCGCCCTTCTGTTGGGCTAACCTGGGCCGCCGCTATCAGGCCGCGTGAGTTGATCAGGTGCGCCTACGACTTCACAAACTTCAGCGAGGCCGAATTCATACAATAACGCAGACCGGTGGGCCGCGGTCCATCGTCGAACACATGGCCCAGATGGGCATCGCACTCGGTGCAGCGTACTTCGGTGCGCATCATCCCCAGGCTCATATCGCCCGACGTCTTCACATTCTCCTTGGCGATGGGCTGCCAAAAGCTCGGCCAGCCCGTTCCCGAGTCATATTTGGTCTCGGAACTGAACAGCGCATTGCCGCAGCAAATGCAGCGAAACAGGCCCTTGTCGTGTACGTTCCAATACTGACCGGTGAAAGCGCGCTCAGTCCCGGCACGCCGGGTGACATCGAACTCCTCGGGTGTCAGTTGCGCCTTCCATTCGCTGTCCGTCTTCACCACTTTCGCCACGCGCTTGGGGCCGATCTTTTCGCCATCGTCTTTGAACTCGATGACCTCAACGTAGCTCGGGGTGGTGGAAGCGGCCACGGCCTCCGTATCTTTGAACACACTCATGAAAGCAACTCCTGTGAGCGATAGAAAACTGGTTTTGATAAAGTCTCTGCGATTGGTCATAAATCACCTGATGTGCAGCAATGTCGCCGCCTCGCGGCTAGTCCCGCGCGATTCGAAATACTCGCCCCACTAACAATTGCTTCAACATCGAAACAATTGAGCGTCGCCTCTGGCCCTTGACAACTGGCAACTGACTACTGATTCCGATACCACTGCGGAAAGATCTGCTGCAGCGCCGCCACTTTGGGCAGATCGTAACGTGCAATGTACGGGTTGTCCGGATGCCGCTCCGCGTAGTTCTGGTGATAGCCCTCCGCCGGATAGAACGCCTTCAGCGGGACCACCTGGGTCACGATCTTGTGCTTGAAAACCTTCGCCTGATTCAACTGCTCAATGTAGGCATCGGCGATTTTCTTCTGCTCGTCATTCGCGTAGAAGATGACCGAGCGATACTGCGTGCCCTCATCCGGATCCTGCCGGTTGAGCTGCGTGGGATCGGTCGCCACAGAAAAGAAAATTTGAAGCAGTTGGCCGTAGGTGATCTTTGACGGATCGTACACGATCTTTTCCGACTCGGCGTGGCCTGTCGTGCCGGTGCTCACGATCTCGTATTCCGCAGTGCTCGACGAGCCTCCGGAATAGCCGGAGGTCGCGCTCACCACGCCCTTCACATGCTGGAACACGGCTTGGATGCCCCAGAAGCAGCCGCCCGCGATGACCGCCGTCTCCTGCCCCGGCGAACTGGTCAGCGTCTCATCGACTGCGGGCTTGGGCAGCGGCCTCGCCTTCTCACTGGCGGCCACATTTTGTCGCATAAAGCAGCCGGCCACGACCAGCATCATGAGCCCAGCCAAACCCATCCGCAAAACCCGCTCTGACATCAATCTCCTCCGACGTGCCTATTCCGCTTCACCGTAGCTAATTAGAGTCGCGACGCCGTCTAAGGTTACATGCCCTCCAAAACCGCCGGCGTTTCGTTATAGCATTATGAGCGTCAACATGAGTACGCAAGAACTGGAACCGACGGATTTGCAGAAGCCAGACCCCGCGGAAGCGCCGCGCACCAGTCCCGGCCGCATATTGCTGACCTGGGGATCGCTGGCGCTGGCTGCGGCGGAAAGCCTGTGCGTGGCCGCCGTGGGACTGAGCGGAGTGCGCGTCGCCCTCGGCTTCACTTCGCTGCTGGCGGCGGGTGCCGCCGGCCCGGCAACGGGTTGGCATCGCGAAGCCATCCGCATACCGCTGCTGACGCTTGGCGCCGTCGGCGCGCTGCTCAGCCTGCTCCTGTTGTGGAATGAAGAAAAGCTGCGCCGCAATCCGGCTGCGGCTTGGCGCATTCGTCCTCTCACAACCAAACAGCGCCGCCGTCGCCGGCTGCAGCTCATCCTTGCCATCCTGACCCTGCTGCTGGTCGCCGCCGAGCTGATCACCCACCCTTGGTTCCATCGCGAATTGTAGGCGCGCTGCGGCAGTGTCACGTTATGCCAATATGTCATCTCCCTCAGGTTGCGCGGCCATTCGGTTGGGGATGACACTCCACAATCAGCGAAAGTGTCTCTCCGGGGCAGGACAGAATTTGTACGCCTGGAAGTCAGTATTTCCGCATGTGGATTTCGGCGCCGTTTTTTTCGAACTTCACCTCGTCCATCAACTGGTTGATCAGGTAGATGCCGCGGCCGTGATTGGAATAGACGTTTTCCCCATTGCAGGGATCGGGGACCTTGAAGGGATCGAAGCCGGCGCCGGGGTCGCGCACCACGATCAACATGCCGCGCTCTTCATCGCATCCTACGCAGCACTGGACTTTCTTGGTGGAGTCGTTCTTGCAGCCGTGGACAATGGCATTGGCCAGCGCCTCGCGGAGCGCGGTCTCAACCTCAAACTCCTTGCCGGCGGCGCATTCCAATCGGCGCGCGATCTCCATAATCCCTTCCACCACCGGACTGATGGTCGTAGGATCGGCGTTGAGCGTGACCTCAATGCGTATCATCAGCTTGGAGCGAGCAATTCCTCCTGGGGCGGGCGCGAAATGGCAAGCTCCCCGCAGAGGCCGTCTAACGCTACTCTGGCAGAAAAGGCCACTCCGGGTCAAGCGGCAAAAGCACGAAAAGATAACCGGTTATAGCTCTTTAGTGCTTACCGGTAAACCTCTAAGGAACAGGAGGTTCGCGAATTCACATAAAATCGCCGCATTCTCTCGATTTTGGGTAGACTGATTTGCGAGAGCTCTGCCCAATGGACTTTAGTCAGCTCAGAGTATGAGAAGAATTCTGCTATTGGTGCTGCTCCTGTCCTGCCTGACGCCGGCGCGCGCCGAAGATATCAAAGTCGCGGCGGCCGCAGACCTGAACTACGCGATGAGAGATCTAGGGGCCCGTTTCCAGCAGAAAACCGGGGACAAGGTTTCGCTCTCCTTCGGCGCATCCGGCAACTTCTACGCGCAAATCGAAAACGGCGCTCCCTACGACCTGTTTTTTTCCGCCGACGCCGAGTACCCTGAAAAGCTTGCGGCTGCCGGCCTGATGGAGAGCTCTTCACTGCGCACCTATGCTGTGGGACACCTGGTGTTATGGGTGTCGAACAGTTCACAACTCGATCCGCAGAAGCTCAAGATGAATGTGCTGCTGCAACCTTCGGTGCAGAAGATTGCGATCGCTAATCCCGAACATGCGCCCTATGGACGCGCTGCCATAGCTGCACTGGCGCATTTCGGACTGAAAGATAAAGTTGCCGGCAAATTGGTATTGGGCGAAAACATCAGCCAGGCGGCGCAATTCGTACAATCCGGCAACACGCAAGTGGGCCTGATTGCGCTCTCGCTGGCGGCCTCGCCCGCGATGAAGAATGCAGGCAAGTATTGGGAGCTGCCTTCCAGTACATACCCGAAAATGCAACAGGTCGCCGGCATTATCTCCTCGTCCCCGCACAAGCAGACGGCTGAAGCCTTCCTCGATTTCATTCGCTCACCCCAAGGCGCATCCGTCTTGCAGCAGTACGGCTTCGGCGTGCCGCAGAAATGATTCTTCAGGCGCTCACGCTAACGCTGCGTTTGGCCATAACCGTCTCGCTCATCCTCCTTGTCATCGGTGTTCCGCTTGGCTACTGGCTGGCGTTCTCGGCACGGCGCTGGAAGTTCTTTGTCGAAGCGCTGGTCTCTTTGCCCATTGTGCTGCCCCCGACGGTGCTGGGCTTCTACCTTCTCGTCGCCCTCGGTCCGCTTAGCCCTGTCGGTCGCTGCTATCAGGCGATCACAGGACATACTCTGGCTTTCACGTTTGCCGGCCTGGTGATCGGCTCGGTCTTATACAGCTTGCCGTTCGCTGTGCAGCCGATGGCGACTTCGTTCGCCGCCGTCGATCGCAAACTGCTACAGGCTTCCGCACTGCTCGGCGCCACGCGCTGGCGCACGTTCTGGCGCATTCTTCTGCCGCTGGGATTTCCGGGCGTGCTTACCGGTTTTGTCCTCAGCTTCGCCCACACGCTGGGCGAGTTTGGCGTGGTGCTCATGATCGGCGGCAACATTCCCGGCGCGACCCGTACCATTTCCATCCTTGTCTTCGACCAAGTCGAGGCGCTGGATTACGCGGCTGCCAATCGCACCGCGTTGCTGCTGCTGGGCCTCTGCTTTGCCGTGCTGACGGCGCTCTATGGCCTGCGGCGAAAAGCAGCGTGGAACCTGTGGGAGTGGCGATGACCGCGGCCGAAGCGTCCCAACCCGGCGAAGAGTTGAGCGTCCGCATTCGCAAGAGTTTCGCCGCAACCGAGGGGGCCGCGTCCTCATTTGCGTTGGACGTGGAGTTCACCGTATCTCCGGGATTCACGATCCTCTTCGGGCCGTCGGGTGCGGGCAAGACGACCCTGCTCGACTGCATCGCCGGACTGCAAACTCCCGATGCAGGCCGAATCGCCATCGCAGGCGACGCACTGTTCGACAAAACTGCGGGCCTGAGCCTGCGGCCCAACCGCCGCAGCGTCGGATATCTGTTGCAATCCCTCGCGCTGTTCCCACATATGACTGTGCGGCAAAACGTGCAATACGGATTGCATTCTGTCGCGAGCCCCGAGCGTGAGAGCCGCAGTCGCGAGGTACTCGAAGTCTTTCGTATTGCGGCGTTCGCGGCGCGCCGTCCCGCAGAAATCTCCGGCGGCGAACGCCAGCGGGTCGCGTTGGCGCGGACTCTGGTGCTGCAACCGCGTGCGCTCTTGCTGGACGAACCGCTTGCTGCCCTCGACGCCAAGGTGAAGTCGCAAATCGTCGGCGATCTTCGCGCCTGGAACGACCGGCACAGGATTCCAATCGTGTACGTCACACACCAGCGTGAGGAAGTCTTTGCGCTGGGAGAACGCGTGCTCGCGCTGGAATCCGGGAGCATCATTGCCCAGGGTTCGCCGCACGACGTTCTCGAACGCGCGCCATCGGAGACGGTGGCCCAACTGGCGGGCTTCGAAAACATCCTCGAGTGTGCATTCGTCGCCAGCCATCGTGAACAAGGAACCATGACCTGCCGCATCGTCGGCTCCAACCTCGACCTGGAGGTGCCGCTCTCGCGGGTGGACGGGGCCCGGCTGCTACGGGTCGGGATGCGTGCGGGCGATATTCTCCTGGCATCGTCAGCGCCTCACGGACTAAGCGCCCGCAATGTCTTTTGCGGCACAATCGAGCGTCTACAACAACGCGACGTGAAGGTCATCGCCCACGTTAATTGCGGGGCTCGATTCCAGGTGCACATCACGCCGGCGGCCCGCGAATCTCTGCGACTGCACGAGGGCAGTGCAGTTTGGCTGGTGGTGAAAACGTACTCCTGCCAGGTGTGGCAAGGCAGTGAATAGTAGTTAGTGGTTAGAGGATGGCAGCACTAGCGACGAGGGTGCCCCAGGCCGGCCCTGAGCCTCTCGAAGGGTCTGCCGATTTTCCAGACCTGGGTACCCCGCGTGCAGTAGCCGTCGCCCAGGCCTCGAAATCGCGAGACTGGTGCACTCAGTTTTTCATCATCACTATCCACGAACCCCGGACCACTGACGTTGCTCACATCGCCCCGTGACCGCGCTCACTGCGTCTTAGTTCGCAGGGGCGATACTGGAGATGTGCGCGGCTGCCGGCGGTCGAGATGTCACTTTGCGGCAGCTACGCCGAGCATCCGGCCAGAGGCAATCCGGCCGCAGGTTCGAGCGGAGGTCATGTTTATGCCAATCGTCAGTGAACCGAAGACCAACGAAGAAGTAAAGCCGCAAGTGGAGACTCCCGAACCGGCTGAGCCGGAGCTCTTCGCCGCCGAGATTGCGATGGAAAAGAGCTCCTTCAATTTTCTCCCCGTGTTGCTGATTGCAGCATTGGTGCTAGTGGTGGGCGGTTTTGTGTATTGGTTCATCCAGACCACACGTGAAGTGTTGTCGGTGCCCGAGGCCACTGCAACGGTGAACGACATACTTCGAGCGCAAGGGCCAGCCATCACTCACTTCACCACTGGAACGGTGGATCCGGACAACGGCCAGCAGGACCCACAGTACAAGCTGCTGTCGAAAGCCGGTGTCGTCCTTACGAAGCCGAAGGCCCCGGTTTCGCTCCTCGTTAGCATCACCGGTCCGGGCGAGAACCTGTTGAGCAACATTGAAGGCGTTCAGAAGGTCAAGAAGCAAAGTGGCAATATTGCCTACTCGCTCCCGCTGGCGGAACGTAAGCTGGTGTCGATTGATCACATCGTGCTGCTGAAGCCCCATCTGGCGAAGGTGGATTACACCTGGAAGTGGGTGCCCAACCGCCTGGGGCGCGAGTACGACGCTTCTGGCGAACTCATACAGAGCTTCAGCACATGGGAGCGGTCGGTCCTGATTAAATCCTACGGCGTGGACTTCTACAGCGCCGCGCCGGCAAAGGCCAGCGTTGTTCTCGTGAAGGCCAATGACGGCCCTTGGGAACCTTACAGGGAGTAGTTCCTCGTTGCTGTGGCGTTGTCGCCCGCGCGCGAACGGGAGGGGCCTCGATTCCTCCCGTTGTTGTTTTGGGTAGAGCGGGCGGTGCGGCTGCGATTGGATGTGCAATCTTCCCTAACCCACGAAGCGCAGCCACAACCATCCCAAGCCCAGCGTCAGGACGGTCACCGGCACCCCGATCTTCATGTATTCGAGGAAGCCGACGTGCGCCGCACTGCGCGCTTTCTCGACCACAATGATGTTGGCGACCGAGCCGGTGATGGTCAGGTTTCCCGCGAGTGTGCTGCTCATGGCAAGCACGAGCCACGCGGCCTGAGGGTCGCGGAATTGCGGAACCAGCCCCTTCAGCAGCATTACAGCCGGCACGTTGCTGACGATGTTCGACAACACGGCAACAACCATGGTGAAGGTCGCGCTGTTGTGCAGGTTCAGGCGCTCCGCCGCGCCCAGCAACTCCTGGCTGATACCCGCCTGTTCTGCGCCGCCGACGATAAGAAACAGCCCGAGAAATAAAACGAGCAACGACCAATCGACGTCGCCATAGATGGCCTTGGGCGAGCGATGCCGCTGCACCAGGAGCAGCGCGCCTCCGGCTGCGGCGACCAGCGCCGGAGGAAATCCTGCCAGAAATCCGATCAGCACACCAAAGCTCACGGCGACGGGCCACGCGGGATGCATCTCGGGTCCTCGCGCGGTGGCCGTCTCTTGCGCCTCGGTTTCGCTTACGACCTCGTTGCCGTTCCGCAGGTGAATCCAATGCAACACGGCCCAGTCGAGGAACAGGCCAAGCAGTGCCACCGGACCGAGCTGCGCGAGGAAATCGCGGTAGGGAATACCCGAGACCGAGCCAATCAGGATATTCTGCGGATTGCCAGTGATGGTCGCGCTGCTGCCGATGTTCGATGCCGTCGCCAGGGCCAGCAAGAACGGTAGCGGCCGCAGCCGCATGCGCTTGCAGAGGCCGAGAATGAGCGGCGCCATCACCAGGCAGACGATGTCGTTCACCAGAAACGCCGATAAAATTCCGCTGACGAAGATCACTCCAGGAAGAAGCCGGCGTGGACCGAGGTGCTCCATGGCCAACCGGGTGATCCACTCGAAGAAGCCCGACAGGTGCAGGCTGGCGACGATCAGCATCATCGAAAACAGCAGCACCAACGTGGCGAAATCGATGCTGGCGACGGCTTCCTTCGGCTCGAGTATGCCGAACACAAACATCAGCACCGCACCGATGACCGCCATTACGGGGCGATCGATCTTCGTGCCCGGCAACCTGCCGATGGCAAACACGAGATAGCTGGCGAGAAAAATAATCCACGCAATCACGATATGCGCGTGGGACAGCGTGTGGTGGATGGCGGAGGTCATGAATAGAGAAGGTTCTTAGTTATAAGGGCGTACTGAACCAGCTTCTCTCCTTGGCAGTGGAAACAAGCGCCGTAGTCGCGAAAGAGGTTACCCTAGCCTTTCCAAGGCTGGGTGGCATGAAAAAGATCCCGAGTCCCGTCGGGGATGGCAGGCGTTTCCGCGATATCGCTTGAGTCCGCATAGCCAGGACGGAACGCTACGAGAACCTGTCATCCCTACGGAACTCTCACCATTCCGTCTTCCGCGCCTACGGTGCTCGTCTCACTGACTTGTCAACCAATTGCTAAGGAGACTCTGAACAAGTGGATCGGTCGGCCTCAGGGGCTAAAGCCCGCACGGATTTTGCTGAACTTCCGGCACGGCTGAAGCCGTGCCCTTTCAAAACCTGGGGCTTAATCAGAGTCTCCCTAAATGCTAAACGCCGACAGCCCGCAGCCTCTTGCCAACTCCAGATGCGTTGATTTCGATTCTGCTTTAGCATTACTGGTTACTTCACGCGAGGTTCATTTGATGCGACGACTCTCTCTCCTGATTTGCCTGTCGGTTGCGGCGGTGCTGGCGGTTGGCCAAAGCCAGAACAATCCTCCTGCGGCCGATCAACCGAAACCGATGGTCAGCTTCGATGTCAACGCGATGGACAAGTCCGTCGATCCCTGCAACGACTTCTACCAGTACGCCTGCGGCACCTGGATCAAGAACAACCCCATTCCC
>Ga0335081_10001148_pt1 | contig 42292 bp, 38 predicted proteins | sample Lox_Sample_35_FD_206713 | JGI IMG/M metagenome (GOLD analysis project Ga0335081, IMG submission 206713) | Soil microbial communities from Loxahatchee National Wildlife Refuge, Florida, United States - Lox_Sample_3.5 | ecosystem: Environmental > Terrestrial > Soil > Wetlands | place: USA... | reverse complement strand
TGATCAATGGCCTTCGAATGACTTCCTCATGGTCTTCACCAACGATTTCCTTGACATCCTCATAACGCTGGAGTGGAATGTTACGGACGAGTTCTCCATCCCAATTGACGAATCGTTGACAAGCTCCTGTCTTGCCAACCTTGATGGTGCAGGAAATCGGGCATGATGGACATTTGACGCCTCCCTCTCCCGGCTCTGGCTTCCAGCCCGGAGTGGCTTCCAGCCCGGAGGGCACAGGCCCGATTGCCTCTTTCGGGCAGACTTTGGTGCATGCCTCACAATCCACGCAGATGTCAGAGATAGAGGCTTTCTTTTCTGGCGCCATGGAAATGGCTCCAAGAGGACAGACATCGACACACAAACCACACCCAATACAGGTTTCCCAATCAACGATCATGGTTTTTAACTCCCTACTCGTTAAGCGTGAGGCGTAAAGGGTAACCCATTTACACTTCACACTTCACGTTTTACCGCTCACCCTTCACGCTTTACGGCTTACCGATCACTATTTTTCCATTCGGAGGTGGGGTATTCTTGCTCACTCCAATCTTCATCACCCCGTCAATCATCACGCCTGCAATCCCTGGAATGTCTCCTGCTTCAATAGCAGAGAGAGCATCTTTGCCAACCGATCCCATGGGTGCATCCATGATCACCAAATCGGCCTCCTTTCCGACTTCGACCACTCCTCTTTTCAACTTGTAAATCCTTGCGGTATTGCCGGTAGCCATGGCAATGGCTTCTTCCGCTTTTACACCACACAGGGATGCTAAAAAGTTGATCACTCTCAGAATCCCGAGAGGGATCACACCTGTTCCAGAGGGAGCATCATTTCCGATGATGATTCGAGGATATGCCTTCGCCTCTTTTACAATCTTCATCACCTCCACAATCATCTTTGAATTTCCACAATGGACGATCTCCAAAGCGAGAGAGGTCTTTCGAATCAATTTTTCTGCTTCACTGATGGAGATAGCTGTGGGACCTCCATTAATATGGGAAACGATATCCGGATCGGCAGCGATCACATCATCGGCTGGAACGGTTGTGCTTCCAGGGATGGAAGTTCCTCCCGTGTGCATCATCACAACCATCCCGTATTTCTTTGCCCATTTGACCATCGGCGCCGCATCCTTTGGGCTCTTCACTCCTCCCAAGCCGATCTCACCCACTACCTTAACGCCTTCCTTTGCCAATTCCTCAAAATCCTTCTCCTGCAATCCGGGCTCAAGAATCAGGCCCCCACCCAGCACCTTTACACCAGCAGGCCTGGCACTAGCAAATGATTTCGCAGCCAAGATCGCCAGGGCCTTCGTTCCCGCAACATCCTTCGGCCTTCCAGCAAGATGAACCTCCCCTGCTGAAATAAGGCTGGTGACTCCCCCATGAAGAGAGGATTCAATAAAATCCAACATCTTCTGCCTGGGTGTAAAATCTCCCAGAACCGGATGACAGTGGGAGTCAATGAGCCCCGGAGTAATGGTCATCCCCCCAATATCCATTATCTGATCCGCCCCTTTTGTATCGAGGTTCTTTCCATTGCCAACGGCTTGAATTAGTCCTCCCTCTATAATGATGGCATCTGCATCCAAAATTGGATTAGAAATATTACCTGAAACCAAGGTACCGATATTCTTGATCATCAATTTGGCCATGTGGATCCTCCGTTAGAAATAAAATAACAGCAAAAACCTTCCCCTCCCCTGGCGGGAGGGGATGAAGGGAGGGGGGAGGATTCATATTCACCCTCACCCCGACCCTCTCCCGTCAAAGGGAGAGGGAGAATCTGCATACATCATCACAATTCACTTTTACGAATCACTTCCAACACTCGTTCCAAGTTCGCGGGCAGATGATAAATTCTCTGTCCGATGGCATCTGCGATGGCATTCAGAATTGCCGGGGCAGATGGAATGAGGGCGGGCTCTCCAACTCCCTTTGCCCCAAACGGACCGGTGGGCTCCTCGTCTTCAACAATAATAGGAATTACGTCTGGAACATCCTTCGATGTCGGAATAAGATAATTGACGAAAGAGGTTGTCTTTCCTGGAATGAATTCTTCCATCAAAGCAAATCCCATCCCCATTGCTACGCCACCCGTAATCTGACCTATCACATTTTTCGGATGGATGGCCTTGCCCACGTCGTGGACAGCAATCACTCGTTTGACTTTCACCTTACCCGTCTCTGTATCAACCTCCACTTCTGCTAAATGGGTGGCAAAGGCATAGGTGGCGTATGGAACTCCTTGCCCCGTCTTAGCATCGAGCCGAGTTGTCTCTGGGTTGAAATGCCCCTCTCCCCTTAATACCTTCCCACATCTTCTTGCCAAATCTTTTATAGAAATGGAGACCGACGATTTTGACTTATGTTTGATTTGTCCATCTTCGCAGTAAAGATCTTTCCCCTCGGCTCCCAAGATTCGACTCGCTTCCTTAATCCCTTCCTCTTTCAAATTTTTAATGGCATGGAGAATAGCATTACCAGAAATATAAGTCTGGCGACTTGCTGAAGTAGCACCCGCATCGGTGGTGACGGCTGTATCTGCCCGAATCAAACGGATCTCTTTCAAAGGAACACTTATCGCCTCAGAGGCAATCTGGAGAAGAGCCGTATCAGAGCCCTGTCCAATATCCGCTACCCCTGTGAGAAGTCGAATTTCTCCATTCGGATCAACCTCCATCTGAGCGGTCGAAGGATTGGCAATTCCTGTATTACCTATCCCGTACCACATCGAACCGATTCCAATTCCTCTCTTGATGAAGGGTTTCTTTGAATCGTTTTGAGAGAGGGTGGAACGGTTTCGCCACTCCTTTACTTTTCTCAGCGTTTCCCCTATCCCAACACTGGACATCAAGGTTTGACCGGTGGCTGTCTCGGATCCAACGCGAAGAGAATTTTTTAGGCGAACCTCAATCGGGTCCATTTTCAAAGCCTGAGCGAGGAGATCCATCTGCGATTCATGAGCAAAAGCCATTTGAGGAACTCCAAATCCACGCATCGCACCAGACCACGAGTTGTTGGTATAGACCATCCGACTCCTCACCTTCACATTGGGTACTTGGTAGGGTCCTGTGGCATGGACAGCAGATCGGATGGCTACTGTGGATCCGTAAGAGGCATAGGCGCCCGTGTCACCTAAAATATCCACCTCCACGGCTGTGACCGTTCCGTCCTTCTTCGCACCACTTTTATATTGAATCTTCAAGGGATGACGTTTGGAGGTAACTTGAAATACCTCCTCCCGGGAGTAAACAATCTTCACTGGCTTTTTCACATAAAAAACTGCCAATGCCAACAAACACTGGACCGTGATGTCCAATCTTCCTCCAAATCCACCTCCGGTTGCACATTGGATGATCCTTACCTGATCCAATGGCAAGGAGAGAGCGGAAGCCACCTCCTTCTGATCATAATGGACGTTTTGGGTCGGGCAAACCACTACGATTCTTCCTTTCTCATCCAGGTAAGAGATCCCGGCATCGGGTTCTAAATAGGCATGGTCAACCCATGTGGTTGTATAGGTTTCTTCGACGATGGCCTCTGCTTCTTTAAAGCCCCTCTGGACCTCCCCTTTGATCACATAAAATTCCAGAAGCAAGTTTCCCTTCTCATGAATCAAAGGGGCATGCGGTAGGAGGGCTTCTTCTGGACGGTTAATAGAAGGAAGATTCTCATAAACTACAACCAGTTTTCTCGCGGCCTCTTCTACTGCCTCTTCCGTTTTAGCAGCGATCAGTGCGACTGGATCACCGATATATCGCACGCGATCCGAAGCCAGGATTGGCTGATCCTTGTGAACCGTTCCGACCAGATTCTTTCCAGGGATATCCTTTGCTGTAAGGATCCTCTCTATACCTTGAACCCTGAGGACTTCATCCGTTTCAATCCTCAGAATTTTGGCATGAGGTTCTGGACTGCGAACAACTCTGAGGTAAAGAGGCTCTCCGGGCGGCAAATCTGCACCATACTTTGCCTCGCCCAGAGCTTTCTCCAGAACATCAACCTTTGGGATTTCAATCCCTACCTGTTTCATACCTATCCTTCCAAAGCCTTTCTCATCGCTCTTATGAACAAAACCTCTACCACCGGCCTTTTATAGGAGGTGGAAGGCCGGATTCCACTTCGATGGACCATCATTTCAGAAATCTTGAGGGAAGCTTCTTGCAGAAACTCTTCATCAAGCGATTTCCCTTTTAAAAAAGCCTCTGCCTCTGACATTCTTTGCGGGGTGGGAGTCACAGATCCCACAGAGATGCGGATATCTTCTATGCGATTTTTTCTTCTTTCCATCTGAAGGACGATGGCCACACTCATCCTTGCTATAGCCATGGCATCTCTTCTCGCCAGCCGGATAAAACTGCTTTTCATATCAGAAGGTAGTTTTTGAAATGTTACTTGAACCAGAAGCTCATGGGGTTTCAAACTTGTTTCATAGGGACCTTTAAACAGTTGGTAAAGTGGCACTTGCCTTTCCCCCTCCTTGGACACCACTCTTCCCATCGCATTTAACACCATCAGAGGGGGAATTGTATCTGCGGCGGGAGAGGCGTTGATGATGTTCCCACCGATTGTCCCGAGATTTCTGATCTGTGGAGAGCCAATTTCAGAAGCTGCATCGGATAATACCTTTCCATACTTCCTCACCAAGGAAGAAGAAGCAATTTCGGAATGGGTAGCTGCCGCACCAATAGAAATCATTCCATTCTTCTCTTCAATCTTCCGAAGTTCCTCGATCCTGGTGATGTCGATGATGAATTGAGGGGCCTGATCTCCGTTCCGGAGGCCGATCACCAGATCCGTCCCCCCAGCCATGATCTTTGCTTTACCTCCAGCCTCCCGCAACAGACCACAGGCTTCTTTAATCGTTTTTGGAACTTTGTAGTCAAAAGGAGGAATCATAATACCCATTAAAATCCGAAATCCGAATATCGAATTTCGAAACAAATTCCAAATTCAAATGTTCAAAACTTTAAACTCTTCCTTTTGAAAATTTGTATTTTGAAAATTCGTGCTTGTTTCGAATTTCGGATTTCGTGCTTCGAATTTGAAAAACTATTCTTTTATCGCTTCTATCGCTTCGATGATTTGATGATAACCCGTGCATCGGCAGAGATGGCCTGAGATCGCCTCCTGGATCTCCTCTCTGGTAGGATCTGAATTCATCTCCAATAAAGCTTTAGAGGACATTAAGATACCGGGAATGCAAAAACCACATTGGATCGCTCCATGGTCAATAAAGGATTTTTGCAATGGATGAAGTGAGTCTCGACTCCCAAGACCCTCTATGGTTTCAATCTTTCTTCCCTCCACTTTTGGAGCCAAGACCAGACAGGCATTGACAGGCATCCCATCCAATAATACTGTGCAGGCTCCGCATTCGCCGATTCCACAGCCTTCTTTCGTACCGGTGAGACCGAGCTTTTCCCGAAGGAGCCGCAAGAGTGTCCAGTGAGGAGGAACCTCCACCTCAATAGATTTACCGTTCAAGATAAATTTGATTGCTATGTCCATACTGAGCCAACGATAAAAATTCCAAACTCCAAATCCCAAATCACAAATAAATTCCAATTTTCCAAATTCCAAACTGTTTGGGTGATTGGAATTTGGGATTTGTCTGGGATTTAGTGCTTGGGTTTTGGGATTTTTTATTTCTTGGCGTCTTTCATGGCAAATCCATCATCCAGACTCTTGGCCACTCCGTGAAACGAAGAATGCCAACGGCTGATGATCACCTTCTTATCGGTATAGAAATCGATTGCCTCATTGGCACGTCCTCGAATATCTCCAAACATGGAAATTTTTTTCCCTCCTACAGGAAAGTAAGCAATCGGAGCAGGAGTGCCAATATTGATTCCTACCTGACCCACATGAACAAGACGGGCAAATTCTCGGGCCCAACCACCATTTTCTGTGTAAAGATTCGCAGTGTGACCATAAGGGCTTCGATTGATCACTTCAACCCCCTCTGCAAGATCCCTCACTTTCTTAAGGCATCGAACCGGACCAAAGACTTCTTCTTGAAAGATGCGCATTTCAGGTTCCGCCTCGAACACCGTTGGACCGAGAAAGTAACCCTTGGGATACTCTTGAACCTTAGGACTCCTTCCATCAAGAATCAGTTTTGCTCCGTCCTTGATTCCACGATCCACTTCTTTCAGGATTTTATCCAATGCATCCCTCGAGACAACCGGCCCGAGAGTTACCCCTTTATCCATACCATACCCCAATACCAGTTTTTTGGAGAGCTCAACGAATTTCTCTTTCACCTTGTCGTAAATCTTTTCAACAGCCAATACATTCGATACAGCAAAGCAGCGTTCCCCCACATGACCAAAACAGGAATCCACCACATTCTGCATCACCTCATCGATTACTGCATCCTCGGCAATCAGAACATGGTTTTTTGCACCTCCCTGACACTGAGCCCTCTTATCATGGTTGATGGCCGTCTTGTAGACATGCTCTCCCACTCTCGAAGAACCTACAAAGGTCACCCCCACTGTGCCAGGATGGGTGATCAGAGCATCCCCCACACCGTTACCAGAACCATGCAGAAGGTTGATCACTCCCTTGGGGAAACTACATTCCTCAGCAATCTCAATGATCCGGGTAATGGTCATCGGACAGAGGCGACTCGATTTGATGATCGCTGTATCCCCAGCAGCAGTAGCCCATACAAAATAAAGAGCAATCATAGCAGGGAAATTGAATGGAGGAAGGATTACAAAGGGTCCGAGAGGCTCCCGGATATACATCGTATCCACACCCGTTCCGACATCTTCTGCATGGCTTCCCTTCATAAGCTCTGGCCCCGCACAGGCATGCTCCACATACTCCCTGGCCCTTGTCATCTCACCCATCGCATCCGCTAAGGTTTTTCCGTTTTCGTTAACAATCAATTCAGCCACTTCAGCCTGATGCTTCTGGAGTTTTTCATGAAAATCAAACAGAAGTTTTGCGCGTCTGGGCGGAGGGGATATTCTCCAATTCCAGAAAGCCTCTTGAGCTGCCCTTACGGTCCGATCGATTTCTTCTCTTGTTGTCTCCGGACAAAGAGCAATCACTTCGTCTTTGGCTGGATTTCTCACTTCGAGCCATTGACTCGTTTTTGATTCCACCCACTGTCCATTCATGTAATTTTTGAGCTTTCTCGCCTCCATTTCAGATCCTTTCTACCCCTCATCCCTGAGAGACTGTGTCGCAATTGTAGGGGCTTGATTTATCAAGCCCGCCGATAGGGCTCAATGAATTGAGCCCCTACAACATATTGTGCGTGCCTGTTCGGCAAATGATATTGTGACACAGTCTCCAAGGGGTGAGGGGACATTGTCCATTTACATTGCAAGATACGCTTTTTTCACATGCTGGTTATTAAGGAGTTCGCCCCCTTTCCCCTCCAATATGATCCTCCCATTTTCAAGGACATAGGCCCGATGGCTGATCTCAAGGGAGAAGTTCACATTCTGCTCCACCAAAAGAATAGTAACCCCTTTTCGGTTAATCTCTCGAATGGCTTCGAAGGTCCGGGTGACCAACATGGGTTGAAGTCCTAAGGAGGGCTCATCCAGAAGAAGGAGGTCTGGTTTTGACATGAGCGCTCTTCCCACGGCCAGCATCTGCCGCTCCCCTCCGCTTAATGTCTTTGCCTTCTGACATTCCCTCTCTTTCAGCCTTGGGAAAAGAGTATAAACCTCTTCTAAGGTTTTTTCTCGAACCTCCCTTGCCTTCTTGATATAAGATCCCATCTTCAAGTTATCGAGCACACTCATTTCGGGGAAAACCCTCGCCCCTTCCGGAACAATGGCAATCCCAAGCTTTACTGTTGCCTCAGGGGATAAACCGTCCATTCTGTTACCTCGATAAAAAATACCTGAATCCTTATGCTCGGCTTTTTGGGGATGATGTAGGTTTACAATCGTATGAAGAAGGGTTGACTTGCCCGAACCATTGGGTCCTACTACAGTGACAATTTCCCCTTCATCGACTTTTAAAGAAATATCCCATAAAACTTGAACATCTCCATAAAACACTTTGATTTTATCTACACGAAGCATACTTTTTCACCTAAATAGGCCTCGATAACCTTTTCATCATTCGCCACCTCAGAAGGAGGCCCTTCGGCGATCTTTTCTCCGTAATTAAGAACAATGATCCGGTCTGAAATTCCCATGACGACACGCATGATATGTTCCACCACGATCAGCGTCTTGCCCTGATTTCGAACCTCTCTTAAAAGTTTCAGAACCTCTTCGATCTCCGTTGGATTCAGTCCTGCCATATTCTCGTCTAGGAGGATGATCTCTGCGCCCGTTGCGATTGCCCTCGCTAGTTCCAGCCGCCTTCGATGGGGTACAGCAATGGAGCCAGAAGTCGTCTCTTTCAAACCTCCAAGGCCAACGAACTCTAAAATCTCTTCCGCCTCCCGAGTTGCATTGGCAAAGGCAAGATTCTTTCCGTGAAGCCCGCCCACTAAGACATTCTCAAGAACACTCATCTGAGTAAAAGGCTGGACAATCTGCGAGGTCTTCGCTATTCCCATCCTGCAAATCTTGTGGGGTTTTAAGCCTGAAACTGTTCTTCCCTTCAAAACCACTTGGCCCTTATCAGGTTTATAGACTCCCATAATCACATTGAAGAGGGTTGATTTTCCTGCTCCGTTTGGACCGATCATCCCTAAGATCTCCCCTTTCTCCACTGAGAAGTCCACTGAATTAAGAGCCAGAAGCGCCCCAAAATACTTCGTTAAATTCCTTCCTTCGAGTATGGCCATATGCGTTTACTGTATTCGTCGAGTTTTCTGTTTTACCCGTTTTGTTTGTAGGGTTCCTATAATCCCCTTTGGCATAAGAAGAACCACCACAACGACGATAAACCCGACGATGATTGTATAGGTATATGGAAAGTCCCTATGGAGTAGCTCATAAATAATGGTCAGGAAGGAGGCTCCGACGACTGGACCGAACACAGTCCCAATTCCTCCCAGTAAGGACATCACCACCATCTGGATCGTGATGAGGACGTCAAAGACCATGTGGGGTGTAATGTAAGTGAGCCAATAAGCCTCGACCCCCCCTATCAGCCCCAAAAAAAAGGCACTGATCATATAAGCTTTGACTTTTGCCCTCAACGTATCCACACCCGAAAGCTCTGCGGCATGCTCAGCTTCATGAATCGCTCGAAGGGCATAGCCAAATTTGGATCGTCTGATCCAGTAGGTGATTCCAATCACAGCAACCATGACCACAAAACCAATAAAATAGAAAAATTCGTTTTGAGGACCGATGGGCAAGGTAATCCCATGGGGCCCTTCAAAAAAATGAACTCCAACAGTTTTGTCGAATTCAAGAATGATCTGCTTCATCGCCTCGGCAAAGGCAAGGGTGGCAATCCCGAAATAAGCTCCCCTTAATCGAAGCGTAGGTAAACCAATGGGCAGAGCGATCGAAGCGGAAACTAGGCCGCTGATCAAAATCGAGACTAGAAACGGGACATGCCCTTTGGACATGAGTATGGCTGTAACGTAGGAGCCGATTCCATAATATGCCACGGCGCCAAAATCGATATAGCCAGTATATCCGGAGATGATATTCCAACAGCCTGTCTTGCCAATCCAGAAAAAGATCATCGCGAAAAGGCGGATGACATATCCAGAAACTCCTGCAAAAGGGACAATGAAAAGGCCGATCACGATTGCGATGATGAGCGCTGGAGATAATTTCCTGAGCATAGAACTATTCAACAATTCCCCTTCCGACGATGCCCGCAGGTCGTACGATCAACATAATGAAGAGCAGGATGAATGTGAATGCTCCTGACAGCCCTGCATTAAGATAGGTCGCTGTAAGAGATTGAACCACCCCTATGATCAGTCCTCCCCAGAGGGCACCTGGAATGTACCCCATCCCTCCCAAAACAACCACGCAGAAAGCAATAATCGTATACGGAAGTCCCATCTGTGGAAAGATGATAAAATACGTGGAGATCAATGAGCCAGCCATACCTGTAATCGCTGCTCCAACTCCAAATGTGATAGCATAAATTCTATTGATATTGACCCCCATCAGGCGTGCCACTTCCTTATCCTGGGCCGTCGCCTGGATAGCCCTTCCCACTTCGCTCTTATACAGAAGAATGTAAAGTCCAACTACGACAAAAAGGGCTAATCCGAAGGTTGCTAATCTGGCGTAAGGGACGATAATCCCACCAATATTCGCATTAAATCCCGAGTAGCTCGTCGTCACCGTTCTGAAATCGGCAGTCCAGACCCATAAGGCTGTATAGGCAATAATCAAGTGAATACCGAACGTGAGAATGTACGAAATCATGGGAGGTGATTCCACCACCCTGTTGATGATGAATCTCTGAATCAGATAGCCAAAGATAAAGAGCGAGACAATAGAAAGAGGGATTGTCAAAAATGGATCGATATGAAATAGAGTAAAAACCCAGTAGGTAAGGAAGGCTCCTAACATCACCATTTCGCCATGGAAGATGTTGATCACCCCCATCACCCCGAAGATCAATGAAAACCCCGCTGAGTAGGAGGCATAAATCCCTCCGAGGAGGATCCCATTAAGCAAGGATTGTAGAAATAGAAGCATCTCTTCTATAACTTTCGTGAGTGATATCTAAGCCTAAAAACGATTATAGGGGCAAGTTGAGAGAACCCGCCCCTACCTCGCTCCTCACGGTCTTTTATCTATCTTTCTTTCCACGGTTTCATAGGATACCATGGGGCTGCTTCCGCTGCATCTTTAGGAAAGACATTGACCAACTTCCCATTTTGCACCTGAACGACCACAGGAGGATGGGCCTCATTCGCACCATCCACTCCGAATTTGACGACGCCGTAGAAAGTCATCAGATTTTGTTTATGAAGTTCCTCCATCAACCTTACCCGGTCCCCTTCCCTGACCGGTGGTGTGATCCCCAGCTTTTCAACGGCAATTTGCATTGCGTAGGCTCCGGCTGCTGAGGCTGCCTCGACATAGTCAGGGTATCGTCCGTATTTTTTGAAATAGTTTTCGTTGAATTGTTTGGCAGTACCAAAGAGCGGGTCCTTATAGGGCAAGTTTGGAGCCCACTCAGACGCCGCCAGGACATATTCTGCATCCTTCCCTAAATTCTTGACAAAGTCCGGGACCGTTGGACCATAGCTGAAAGTGACCATCTTGGGTGTAAAATCGATCTCTTTCATTGCCTTGATCGTCTTCATCGCCACCATCAAATGAGATCCTACAAACAAAACATCGGGGTTTTTCTGCTTCACTTTCAAAAGCATCGAGTTATAATCTTGAAGGGTAATGGGAAAGAGCTCAAAGAGGATAATCTCAATCCCGTTCTGAGCCGCATATTTTTTATACCCTTCACAGGCCAAGGCAGTAAAAAGGATATCCGCCCCGATGATCGCTCCGGTTTTAGGTTTTGGGGAGAGAATTTGAACGATGTCCACACAACCGCGGACTTCCTCCGTCGCTTTCCCTATAGTAGAAAAATAGTATCTGAAACCCCGATCGAAGAGTTTGTTCGAACTGGCCGCACCGCTGATTAAAGGATACTTGTACTTCTCCGCCACAGCACTCCCCGCAAAGACCGAGTCGCTTCCAAACCCTCCAAGAATCAAATCAACCTTATCCTCAGTGATTAATTTCTCAGTGAATTTGGCATTTTCAGCAGCATTCGATTTATCGTCGATGAAGGTGAGCTCGACCGGGTACTTTTTCCCCTTAACCAGAATGCCTCCCTTTGAATTGATAAGGTCGGCCCAGAAGGTATAGGCATCCTTCACCAGATTTCCATCCCTGCCGAAGGTGCCCGTTAGGGGGTCAGCACAACCGATCCTGAATTTCTGCTGGGCTGAACCGATTCCAGAACTCAAAAAGACCATTAGTCCTACAATGATAACTCCGAGACATAGCTTCCGCATAAAATCCCTCCTTTCTAAAATGATGACACGGTTTGATTCAGATCGACATGTTGGTTCTTAGTCTCCTTTCACCATTGCCCTCCCTTATTCACTAAAAAGTGGGTGGGCTCACTACCCATATCACAATCGCTTTCTTTTTGCCAGGGTTCGACCAACTATGAGGCTCTTGGGATGAAAAATAAAAACTTTCGTTCTTTTTCACTCGATAGGGCCTCCCGTTCAGATTGACCTCTAGCTCTCCTTGGAGAACAATCCCAAATTCTTCTCCGATATGAGAGTAAGATCCTTTTGATCCACCCCCGGGCTCAAGGGTTGTATAAAAAGGCTGCATTCTTTTATTTTCGATATTGCGCATAAGCATCTGAATCTTCGCATCCCCTTGCTTGAAGCGAATGTTTACCCTTTCCCCTTCCTTGCAGACCACATCATTCTCCTTAGTCCCTGGCTCAAGGAAGAAATCAACGACCTTCACCTGAAGGGCCGAAGCAACTTTTTTTAGGATCATGATGGAAGGATTCGCACGACCTCTCTCGAGTTGTGAGAGGTAAGCATCTGTACAACCGGCCTTGCTGGCCAGTTGTTTGAGGGTCATTCGGTTGGCCAACCGGAAGGCTTTGAGTTTTTCGGCAATTTCTTTCATCGGAGAGAAATTAAGTATAATTTAATATAATTAACAAATACTTAATATCTAAAAATTTGTCAAGCAGAAAATTTATGAGCCAAGAATCCGTAAGTTGAGGAGGTCGGTCATTGGTGAGGGAAGAAACAAGGGCCCATGGGGACAGAGACACTCAGAAAGGGTTTGATCAAAGCTCTACGCCGAGGTAGCGTATAAGAATCTCTTTCTTGCCTTCGAGCTCTTCTTTTTCGGCATGGTATTCTATCTTTCCCTTCACCATAAAATAGACGCGATAAGCCAAAGACAATGCAAAGGGAATCTTTTCTTCCACTAACAAGATCGCTATACCCTTGTCGTTGAGCTGATCGATAACCTCTTTCAGCCTCGATACAAGAATGGGCATCAGACCTGTCGTCGGCTCATCCAATAAAAGTATTTCAGGCCTTTTAATCAATGCCCTCGAAATAGCCAGGGCCTGTTGCTCTCCTCCGCTTAAGGTTCCTGCAATCTGATGCACCCTTTCCCGGAGGACGGGGAAGAGGCCGAAGACTTCTTCCAACTGATGCTCGTCCGATGGATTCCGCATGCCGGTTTTTAAATTTTCCAAGACCGTCATCTTGGGAAAGAGATGCCTCCCTTGAGGAGCATAACCGATCCCCCTCCTCGCTACTTCGAAAGCCGGCAGCGGAGTGATATCTGTGTCTTTGAACAAGACTCTTCCAGCTTTGGGTTTGACGAGGCCCATTATGGTCTTTAACGTCGTCGTTTTGCCGGCCCCATTACGACCCAAGAGGGCGACGATCTCTCCTTCTTTTACCTCCAGGGATGCTCCCTGTAAGACATAACTTCTTCCATAATAGGTATGGATGTCATCCACTCTTAAGAAACTCAACTGACTTCTCCAAGATAGATTCTCTGAACCTCTTCGTCCTTGCTGATCTCCTCAGGACGACCTTCGGCGATCACCTTTCCCTCACTCAAGACCGTGATGACGTGGCAAAGGCGTAGAACGACGTCCATACTATGCTCGATCAAAATAATCGTCATGTTCTTTGACAACTTCTCGATGACCTTACTGATATTATCCGTCTCCTGTGGGCTTACCCCTTGCGTCGGCTCATCCAGAAGGAGGACAGACGGCTCGGTACTGAGAGCCATGGCTATCTCTAAGACCTTTTGATCGCCATAAGAAAGATTGTAGGCTAACTCATCCATCTTCTCGGTGAGACCTACCAGCTCACAGATCTCCCGAGTCTTCTCGGAAACATCCGATATGCTGCTGGCAGGGACGACGGGATTCCAGGGCCATCTCTTTCTCAAGTTCACTCCAACCCAGATGCTATCGTAGACAGTCATCTCGGGAAAGACGAGGGTCAATTGGAAGGTTCGACTCAACCCCTTCTGACAGAGTAAATGGGGACTGAGATCTGTGATATCTTCGCCTTTTAAAAAGATCTTCCCGGATGTGGGCTTCAATTCACCCGTGATGACATTGAAAAAGGTAGTCTTTCCTGCGCCATTGGGACCGATGATCCCCCTCACCTCTCCTTCTTTGACAGCGTATGTGACATGATCGAGAGCGGTTAACCCGCCAAAGCGTTTCGTTACGTCAAGGGTTTCCAGAAAATTTGCGCCAGAGGCCATCGCTCTTTAGGTCAACCTCCTGCTGATGATGTACCCCAAAATGCCTTTCCGTGAAATCCTCAAAATCAATAAGATGATAATGCCAAAGAGTATGAGATAGTATGTCCACCAAGCACTCACGTAATATTGGAAGAGAGACATGATCACCGCCCCGATCCATGGACCAGCGAGGGTGCCAAGGCCGCCGATGAGGCACCATACAATGGGCATGATCGACCAATGAAAACTAAAGAAATCAGCCGATGCATAACGAAGTGTCACGGCATAGAGACCACCACTTAAGGCGGAAAACACCCCTGACACAATAAAGGCCATCAATTTATATCGAAAAACATCATACCCTAAGAACTGCACCCTTTTCTCATTTTCCCGGATCGACACAAAGATTTTTCCCATCGGGGATCTGGCCATTCGATCGAGAATCAAATAGCTTAAAGCGAGGGAGATTAGGACAAGATAGTAATTGACCATGGGATCATAGAAGGAAAGGGTTACAGGTCCGAGAGAAGTGGACGGAAGTTTAAGGGAAAGACCATCATCTCCCCCTGTCAGCCACGTCAGATCCATTGCTAAAAGGTGAAACACAGCGAAAAAAATAGCGGTGATGATGACAAAGTAAGCTTCTGTGAGGCGAACGCTGATTAAACCCACGATCACCGCCAAGATAAAGCCTGCCCCAAGGCTGAGGAAAATGGATGGCAGGACACCCACCTTCAGATGCACGATAGAAAACACAACCCCATAAGCTCCTCCGCCAAAAAAGACAGCGTGGCCTAAGCTGCACTGGTTCGTCAGGCCAAAACAGACATCATATCCCATGGCCAGAATGCAGAAAATCATCATATGGGTTACCAATGATCTTGCCCCTTTTGGTAAAACCATACCCACCACCACTAACAGGAGCAGAAAGATGATGACAAAATAAGTGGGAGTTTCTCTTCTCTCCAGCACTTTTTCAAATGCTTTATCCATTTTCAGTCCCAACCAATGATTTCATTCAGTGAACAAGCCCTTGGGACGCCATATCAGGACCATGATCATAATGACAAAGATAGCCGCCTTGGCCTGTATGGGAGACAAGACAGAGGCCAGGACTCCTTCTAAGGAGCAGAGTGATAAGGCAGCGATCAAAGTCCCTTTGAGGCTCCCTAGTCCACCAATAATCACTACGATGAAAGAGAGAAGAATGACATCGTTGCCCATGAGATAGAATACCTGGTTGATGGGCGCGGCCAGAACACCCCCCATTGCTGCAAGGACACTGCCGATAACGAAGGTAGTGATAAGAACCTTGTTGACGTCAATACCCATTGCGCTTGCCATCTCTCTATCTTGCATGGAGGCTCTGAGCAAAATTCCATAAGATGTTTTGTACAAGAATAGCCAGAGTCCCCCGAGAATGAGAATGGAAATGCAGGCGACCAAGAAACGATAACCCGGGTAGTCCACCCCAAGGAAATAAAAGCTCACCGGCCAAGGATTGGTAATTTTTTTAGGAATCCCTCCGTAAGTCCCTAAGGCAATTTGTTGAATAATGAAGGAAATGCCGACTGTGGCAATCATGGTGGAAGAATGGTGACCTTCATAGGGTCTTAATACAAAACGTTCCACCGGAGCGGAGACCAGGATGATGACTGCCGGAACCACTATCAAACTTAGCCAAAAGCTACCAAGCATTCCTGTCACATAAAAGGAGAGGACGGCCCCTGCCATGTAAATATCGCCATGGGCCATGTTCACGATCCCCATGACACCAAAGATAAGAGAGAGGCCAAGAGCTATCAAGGCGATGATGAGGCCCCAGATCAGACCATTCACAAGAAGGAAGAGAATGGTAGTTAAAATCTCCGGCAACGACAAACACCTACAAAATTGGGTGCGTCTTAATGTAACACCCCTTTGGCTGTGAACCGTTGAGGAATTTTTTCTTCTAAATTTAGAGCGGCTCTTTTGCGTAATCCACGGTCGGTGGATAAATCGCTTCCTTTGCAGGAATCTTCGTGACTACCTTCAACTCCCCCTTTTGAATCTGCTCAATGTAGAGCCCTGTAACGGTAAGATGGTCTTCACCGCGGATAGACATATCCCCCTGAGGAAATTCTAAGCTTTCTCTAAAGGCCATACCCTCTAAGGTTTTAATGACCTTGGGCGTATCAGCCCTTCCCTTCCATCCACTCTTCTCAATGGCTGCCTTGAGTGCAAAGAAGGGTTCCCAGACCGCCCAGTCATAGGCCAAAACAAAATATTTGCCTGTGCCAACCTCTTTTCCATCCGGATCAACTCCAATCAGATTGCGAAAATCCTTATTATACTTGGTGTTCAACCCTTCCAAACGAGTTGGGTAGGAGGTGATACAATAAAGACCTTCTCCTTCGATACCGAGTTTCTTCGGATCTTGTGCCGAAATGGCGTAGACCGCCCCAAGTCTTTTGATGTCTGGACGGACCGCATGCAAATCTCTACTAAAAGAAAGAAAATCTGAACCAAAGTTTGCAAAATAGACCGCTTCCGCTTCGGTGGGGATATTTCCTTTTAAATAAGGGAGCCAATCTCCTGTTCCCAATGGGACCCTGATGGATTTAAGCACCTTTCCCCCTTTTTCTGTAATATTTTTTGTAAATTCGATCTCATTGGACCAGCCCCAGGCATAATTCACGACAACCGTCACCCATTTTTTCCCGAGGTACTTCAAAGCAAAATCCGCCCCTCCTTTACATTCCTGGGTCACGTTTGTACAACTCTGGAATACATATCGATTACCCTTTTCTCCTGAAATCTCAGAAGCAGAAGAACAGGGGAAATAAGGCGTCTTCAGTTCCTTAGCAATCGGGTTGCACGCAATCGCAATGCCAGAACTATTTGAATTAAATACGAAGTCGACACCATTGGTCTCAACCAGCTTCCTAAATTTCAGAGCCCCGACCGAGGGTTTTGACTCGCTATCCTCAACATATAACTCAATGGGACGGCCAGCAATGCCACCTCCTTTGTTCACCCTATTTACTGCTGCTACCAATACCCTCTCATGGGAATAACCATAGGCCGCCAACCCTCCCGTCTTTTCTGCGAGTAATCCGATCTTGATAGGTTCCTTTTTCCCCTGGCCAACCGCTCCTCTTTCGCCAACACTGATCAAAAGAGCGAATCCGAAAATCATCAAAAGAACAACCGTCAACTTTTTCATGATAGGATCCTCCTCTCAAACCTATTTTCTAGAACAAGGGCTACTGAAAAAATTGGAAACGATTCATATTTAATTTCAATAGATTTAATTTGTCAAGGGAAAACCAAATCTCTTGGATATTGCCGAAGGTAGATGCAGAAAATCTATTTTCTCGACAGCGTATAATCCAATTTAATGTTCGAAAGAGAACGAAAGATATTTCCTTTAAGCCAACGGTCCTTCTTGCTTAAGGTCTCTATCAAATCCTTTACCACTTTTCTTTTCGTCTTTCCAGAACTCGGACAACCGCTGGGGCCAAAAGGCAGTCCTGTTTCCCGTGCAAATCTCTCGGTTTTATTTTCTTCCAGAAGAGCTAAAGGTCGGATAAGCGTAATTTTTCCTTTGAACAAGGTTTGAAGCGGAAGCATGGTGCTGATCTCAGCACTGTAAAAAATATTAAGAAGAAGGGTCTCGATGATATCGTCCTTGTGATGCCCGAGGGCGATCTTGTTACATTTGAAACGATGGGCGAGACGGAAGAGACACTTTCTCCTTTCCCAAGAGCAGAGAAAACAGGGGTTTTCTCGATTCTCGGAGCTGTTCGCTCTTCTCCCGATATCTGTAAGCTCGATGTGGTAGGGGAGACCTTTTGCTTCAAAGAAATTTCTCAGGATGTCGGCCTTCCCGGGACTAAAGCCGAGGTCAATGTAGACCGGCATGAGCTCATAATGGACGGGGACGCGCTTGCTTCGCTCATGGAGAAGGTGGAGCAACGTCAGGCTGTCCTTTCCACCCGAGACCCCTACCAGAATGCGGTCTCCCTCCCGTATCAAACCATAACGGTGGATTGCCTTTCCCATCAGGCTTCGAATTTCTTTCTCCCAATAAGCCATATTTACCAGGGTCCGAGGATTCTAGGGTTCTAGGGTTCGAGTGTGAACAGAGTTCGTCTTGCTTCAGCTATACTTTGAGTTCCGTGTAATTCTAATTCATTCTAATTTCACTTGGCCCCTTGAATCCATGAACCCCCGAATCCTTGAACCCTTTTTCATTTCAGTCTCTTCTGGAATCTGAGAGAGCTCAACAGGATCATGACGGTACCGAGGATGCTTAATGCGAGCACCTGGGGCCAGAGGATATCCAGGCCATTCGCCTTTAAAAAAACGCCGCGAACGATGACCAAGAAGTAACGGAGCGGGTTGGCATAGGTCAGGTATTGAATCCATTCTGGCATATTCTCTATTGGGAAAGCAAAACCGGATAGGGTAAAAGCAGGCATCGTGAAGAAGAAAGTAGAAATCTGAGCCTGCTGCTGTGTGGAGCAGATCGTAGAGATAAACAGTCCAATGGCCACCGAACTCATCAGAAAGAGGATGGCACCCAGCAGAAGGACGAGGGGATTCCCTCGAAGAGGAACCTCAAACCAAAAAACTCCAATCAGGGCGATCATCACGACATCGAAAAGACCGAACAGAGCAAAAGGCAGGGTTTTCCCTAACATCAATTCCCAGGAACGGATGGGCGTGACCATAATCTGTTCAAGCGTCCCGATCTCCCTCTCTCTGACAATTGCTTGGGCGGTCAAAATGATCGGGATGAGAAAGGCAATGGAGGCGATAACTCCCGGGACGTAAAAAAGTCTGCTTTCGAAATTCGGATTGAACCAGATTCGCTGCTGCAAATCCACACCTGCCTGCTCAAAGTCGATCATGCCGGCTCGATTCAACCTTTTTACGAGCATCTGTGTCGAGAAATCAGAAAGGATCTGGTTCGCATAGCCCAGGGCGATCAACGCCGTATTGGATTCGGATCCATCAAGAACAATCTGGACCGTGGCGGTGTCTCCTTTTTTCAACTTCCTTGAAAAATCGGTTGGGATCTCCATGCTGACCGTGACATCCCCTTGATTAATGAGGTCTTTGACTTCCCTCGGGGTCTCGGGGAAAGAGAAGATATCAAAATATTTTGAGCTTCCGAATCTTCCGATAAGATCCCTCGACTCGACACTCTGGTCCAGATCCCGGATGGCCGTGCGAATATGTTTCACATCCAGATTGGCGGCATATCCGAAGACAATCAGTTGAAGGACGGGCGGAACAATCAGGGTCACCCGCATTCTCTTGTCTCTCAGAGTCTGAATCAACTCTTTGACAAATAAATATCGAACCGTTTGAAACATTTATCTCAACTCCTTTTTGAAACTCCTGGCGGCCACCCAGAGCCCTGCGATCGCCATCACCATCAATACCAGGGCTTCACGCCAGAGAAAGGAGAAGCCCACCCCCTTTAAAAAGATCTCTTTCAAGATCGTCACATAATACCGGGGCGCAATCCCATAGGTAATGATCTGTAGCCAAGTGGGCATGTTGGCAATTACAAAGGTGAACCCCGACAGGAGGAACGTAGGCAGGAATCCAATGACCATTGCCATCTGATTGGCCAGAAGCTGTGTCCTGGCAAAGGTGGAAATGGTCAGGCCAAGGGCCAGCGCCACGAAAATGTAGATGCAAGAGAGAGCAAAAAGCAGGACGACACTTCCTCTCAACGGCACCTGAAAGACCCATTTGCCCATCAAGACAGCCAAGGACAAGTCTAAAAGGCCTAAGAAAAAATAGGGGAACAGCTTCCCCATCATCAGTTCTCCTTTTCGGACAGGAGTAGAGATAAGGAGTTCCATCGTCCCCTTCTCCCATTCCCGAACAATCACCTGCCCGGTTAAAAGCACTCCGATGATCGACATAATCACTGCGACCAGTCCCGGTACAAAATAATTCTTCGATTCCAGATCTTCATTGAACCACACCCTGGGTCGTGCATCGATGGGCAAGTTCAGGTTCTCTATTCCCATGCGGGAGACCTTCAGAATGGTTTTCTCCTGAGTGTATTGCCGGGCAATGGCTTGGGCATAACTAAGAATAAGATTGGCTGTATTGGCATCGGCTCCATCGATCAGCGCCTGAATAGAAATAACCTTCTCTGCCTTGATTGTTTTTGAAAAATCCCATGGAAGGACCAACCCCATCTTCGCCTCTCCCTGGTCGATGAGTCGCCTCATCTCCTTTTCATCTCGAACCGAAAAGCGAAGATTGAAATAGGGCGAGGCGCTGAACCGATGGATGAAGTTTAAGCTCTCCTGGCTCCGGTCTCGGTCTAAGACAGCCATGGAGACCTTCTTTACATCCAGCGTGACGGCGTATCCGAAGAGAAGCATCAGGAGAGCAGGCATGAGGATCACCAGCGCCAGGCTCCTTGGGTCCCGGTAGATATGGAAAAACTCTTTTTTCGCAATGGCCCACGTCCGGGAAAAATTCACCGTTTCTCCTCTCTTTCGATCAGTGAGACAAAAACATCCTCCAAGGAAGGCCTGATTCTTCCCATCCTCTTGAGAAGGATACCGTGCCTTCGAAAGAGGGCGTTGATTTCTTGCTCCACATCGGCGCCTTCCTTACCGATCACATGAAGCCCGTCTCCGAATACGGCTGATTCCGCGGTCCAGGGCTCTTTCTTCAGCAGATCCAGGGCCGTCACGAGGGGATCGCATTCCACTTCGAATATTCCCTGTGAGAGAGTCTTCGCTTTTAATTCGGAAGGAGTCCCCATGGCGGTGATCTTCCCTTGATAAATCAGCCCCAACCGGTCGCAATACTCCGCTTCGTCCATGTAGTGCGTGGTCACAAACGTCGTCACACCCCTCTCTGCCATCTGCTGGATGAGACTCCAGAAATTTCTTCGAGAGATCGGGTCGACCCCTGAAGTGGGTTCATCCAGAAAGAGAACGGAAGGCTCGTGGAGAATGGCGGATCCGAGTGCCAGGCGCTGTTTCGACCCGACGGCGAGTGTCCGGGTGATGCGATCTCGGAAGTCTTGAAGGCCGATGGTCTCCAAGACCTCATTTTCTCTCGTTTTCTGCGAAGAGGAAGAGAGGCCGTAAATTCCGCCAAAAAAATGGAGATTCTCAATAACCTTCAAGTCATCGTAGAGCGAAAATTTCTGGGACATATACCCGATCGCTTGCTTGATCTTCTCCGGCTCCTTCATGATGTCGAATCCTGCGACTTTCCCCTTTCCTGAAGAAGGCAACAAAAGTCCGCAGAGCATCCGGATGGTCGTGGACTTGCCCGCCCCATTGGGACCAAGGAATCCGAAGATCTCTCCCCTTTCCACCTGAAAACGGATATGGTCTACGGCTACGAAATCACCGAAGGTCTTGGTGATGTCTTCAACGATAACTGCGAGATCATTCATCGAAGCTCACCCATTCGAACGATGGACTATGAATTTATCGTTTATTGTTTACTGTTCATCGTTCATCGTTTATCATTCGTTCATTGTTTTTTTTTCTTTGGACCATGGCTACAAAAGCGTCCTCGAGCGAGGGCCGGACCGCCAACAAATCAAGAATCTCCATCCCATGTACTCTTAGAATCTCCCGAATCGATTTCTCCGCCTTTTGAGAATCATCGACGAGAATGTGGATTTTATCTCCGGATAGGACCAGGCTTCGAATCAGCTCGGTCCCTTCAAGCAGCTTCATCCCTTTCTGACGGTTCTCCACCCGCAGTTCCAATATCGTTCCTCCGATCCGCGCTTTCACAGCCGAGGGAGCATCGGCGATCAGCAGGTCCCCCTCATAAATCAGGCCGACACGGCTGCAGCGCTCGGCTTCGTCCAGGTAGGAAGTCGAGAAAAGGATCGTCACCCCTTCTTTCAACAAATCGTAGAGAATGATCCAAAAATCTCTCCGAGAAAGCGGATCAACCCCTGTGGTCGGCTCATCGAGAAAGAGGATTTGAGGGGTATGGATCAAAGCACAGATCAGACCCAGCTTTTGTTTCATCCCGCCGGAGAGGTCCTGGGCTTTTCGTTTCCCGAAGGGCTTCAGGTTAGCAAACTGAAGGAGCCTTTCGATCCGCTCCTTTCTCCTCTGTTTTGGGACTTGATAGAGATCGCCGTAAAAATGGATGTTTTCAAGAACGGTAAGATCCCCGTAGAGTCCGAACCGCTGAGGAAGATAGCCGACCCGTTCTCTCAACAACTCCGCCTCTGCGAGGATATCATACCCTGCGACCTTAGCCTCCCCTCCGTCCGGGGAGAGAATCCCGCACAGCATCCGGATCGTCGTGGTTTTCCCGGAGGCATCCGGCCCCACTAGACCAAAAATCTCCCCTGTTTTCACTTCCAGGTTCAGGTCTTTGACGGCAATCAATTCTCCGAAAGATTTGGACAAGTGGTTGGTTTGAATGGAAAACATAAAAATACAAGCACCAAATCCCAAAGACCAAATTACAAATAAAATCCAATGTACAAAATTCAAAATTTCAAACAAAAACTTCTGACCATTTGAATTTGGAATTTAGAATTTGTTTGGGACTTGTAATTTGGGATTTGGAGTTTAAGGGCACAATGATTATTTTCATGAGACCATCAGCGTTATTGTTTTTTAGTCGAAGATGATGTAAGTAGGATCCGTCCGTCGGCGGGCATCCCGGGCTTGAGTTCATGATTCTTATTGGAAATATCCACCTTGATCCGGTAGACGAGGGTAACCCTCTCCTTTTCCGTCTGAATCTGTTTCGGTGTGAACTCGGCTTGAGAAGAGATGAACGAGATTCTCCCTTTGTACTCTTTCTTCGGCTGAAGATCTGTCGTTACAATGACTTCCTGACCCCATTTTACCTGACTGAGGTTCGTCTCCGGGATATAGGCCTTCAACCATACATTTTCGACGTCGGCCATCGTTAGAATGGAAGTTCCGGGATTGACGACCTCGCCGACTTCCCCGGATTTGACCAGAACGACTCCGGATATCGGAGAAGAGAGCGTGGTGTAGCTCAGTTGTGTCTCATTTAGCTTCACAGAGGCCCGGGCTTGATCCACCTGAGCTCTCGCGTCTTCAATATCCTCTTTCCTGGGTCCCTCTTTGACCAGAAGGTAGTTCTCCTTGGCCTTTTCAAAGGTTGCCTTGGCGATCTTAAACGCAGCCTCTGTATTGTCCGATGTCTCTTTAGGAACAACCTTCTTCTCGAAAAGGGACTTCATCCGTTCGTACTGGGTTTCCTTGTTTTCTAGGTCGAACTTCGCCTGGTTGAGTTCGGCCTCCGCCTGTCTTATTTCTTCCGGCCTTGATCCCGTAAGGAGTTTGCTTAATCGAGCCTCCGACGACGCCAACGTCGCCCGTGCCACCTCGAGACGGTTGCGGAGATCTTCATCGTCCAGTTTGGCCAAAACTTTTCCTTGATCTGCCCAGTCCCCTTCTTCAAAAAAACGGCCGACAACCCTTCCGGATACCTTAAACCCGACGTCTACCTCCGTCGCCTCTATGTTCCCGGAAACCTTGATGAAGCTCCCTTCCTCGTCCTTTCCTTTCGTCAGGAGATAATAGAGAAGGCCGATGACGGCGACGGCGACAATAGCGATCAGTAGGATTCGTTTCATCTTCTAACCTATCCTAAACCTTAAGGAATATTATTATAAGTTCTATCGGGGTTGCTGTCAAAAATTTTTCCCCTTTTTCTCCCTTTTGGACTGGACCGCATATGATTTACTGAATAGGCACATACAAATATGCTGTAGGGGCTCAATTCATTGAGCCCGATTGGCGGGCTTGATGAATCAAGCCCCTACAATTCCAGCACAATCTCAAAAGGGAGAGAGGAAGGGAACCCTCTTGAATTTTCTTATAGTTACGAGTAAGATGAGATTGTAAATGTTAAGATTTAACGATATCCTTGAAAGGTTAACTTCCTATCAACCTAATGCGGATACCGAGCTTCTAAAGAAGGCCTATGTCTTTTCTGCCAAGGTTCATTTAGGGCAGGTCCGTCTCTCCGGAGAACCCTATCTCAATCACCCCTTAGAGGTCGCTGGGATCTTGACCCAGCTCAAACTTGACGTTGCGAGCGTGGCGACCGGGCTGCTTCACGATACCGTCGAGGATACTCTTGCTACCCCGAGGGAGATCCAGGAAAACTTCGGAGAAGAAATCGCTCAGTTGGTGGACGGCCTGACCAAGATCAGCCTCATCTCCCTGAGATCCTCCGAAGAGCATCAAGCCGAGAACTTTCGCAAGATGATACTGGCGATGGTAAAGGATATTCGTGTCATCCTGATTAAACTCGCTGACCGCCTTCATAATATGCGAACGCTTCAGTATCACTCTCCCGCGAAACAAGTGGAGATCGCCCAAGAAACGCTCGACATCTATGCTCCCTTGGCCCATCGCCTCGGGATCGACTGGATCAAATCGGAATTAGAGAACCTCGCCTTTCAATACCTCCATCCTGAAATCTATGAGGAGATTCGCCGCAAGATCGCCAAGAAGGAGAAGGAGAGGAGCCGTTATATCGAAGAAGTGAAACGCACTTTGATGAAGAAACTTTATGAAAATCACATCGAGGGCGAAGTGACCGGCCGGTTAAAGCAGATTTTCAGCATCTACTTGAAAATGAAAGAACAGAACATCGATTTTGACCAGGTCTACGACATCACGGCTTTCCGGGTCGTCGTCAATTCCATTAAAGCATGCTACGACGTGTTGGGTATCATCCATTCGATCTGGAAGCCCATCCCGGGGAAATTCAAGGACTATGTTGGCCTTCCCAAAGAGAACATGTATCAATCCCTTCATACGACGGTGATCGGGCCTTACGGAGAACGAATCGAGATTCAGATTCGGACACACGAAATGCACAAGATTGCCGAGGAAGGCATTGCCGCCCATTGGAAATACAAAGAGGGAAAAGTGGTTGAAGAGGCGGAGGATAAGCGCTTTACCTGGCTGAGGCAGCTCCTGGAGTGGCAGCGAGATCTAAAGGATAATCAAGAATTTATCGAAAGTCTCAAGGTCGACCTCTTCCCCAACGAAGTCTACATCTTCACCCCAAAGGGAGAAGTAAGGCAGTTCCCCATTGGCTCTACTCCCGTCGATTTCGCATACAGCGTCCATTCCGACGTGGGGAATCATTGCGTAGGAGCCAAAGTGAACGGCAGGATCGTTCCCCTGAGGTATGAGCTGCGAAGCGGGGATACCGTCGAAATCCTCACCTCTCCAAATCAGAAGCCCAGCAAGGATTGGCTTAAGCTGGTCAGAACCTCACGGGCAAAAACAAAAATTCGCCAATGGTTTACGGCAGAGGAAAGGGAAAAATCGATTACCCTCGGGAAAGACATCTTGGAGAAAGAGCTTGGAAAATATGGCCTCCAGCAGACCAAATTGATCAAGTCGGGCGAGCTGGCTAAGGTAGCCAATGAATTCAGTTTCCAGGGAATCGAGGATCTCGTTGCTGCCGTCGGTTACGGGAAGGTGACGGCCAACCAAATCATCGGGAAGATTCTCCCCCAAGAAAAGCTGGACCAGCAGAAAGAAGAACTGGAAGGAGGACGTCTCAAACATCTCATCCAAAAAATTACCCGGGCGCCTAAGGACGCTCTTCTGATCAGGGGGATTGATAACGTGTTGGTGCGCTATGCAGGGTGCTGCAATCCCGTCCCCGGGGATAAGGTCGTGGGATTCATCACGCGGGGAAGAGGCGTCACGATCCATACCGCCGATTGCCAGAATGCGATGGACGATGACCCTCACCGGAAGGTGGAAGTGGAATGGGATTCCAAAAAAGAATACATCTATCCCGTGAGAATCCGAATCTATTCCGATGACAAGAAGGGATTGCTGGCCGAGATCAGCAACTCGATCTCTTCCAACGAGGCTAACATTAAGAATGCCAGGGTGGATACGACAGAGGACAAGAACGCCGTCAGCACGTTTGAGGTAGAGATCCGGGATTTGAACCATCTGAACAAAGTGATCAGGGCTCTCGGCAAGATCAAAGGGGTCCATCAGGTAGAGAGAATGAGGACGGAGATGCAGGCCGAAGCCTAATTAGTCATATGGTGATTTAGTCTTGTGGTCACTTAGTCCGAATCCTATAAGACGACAAGACTATTAGACTGCAGGGACTATCTGACTGTGTTTCTTTTAGGCGGCTTTGGTGATCAGCCCTGAGCGAAGGCATCGAGAACAGACCCTCATATGGATGGTCCTTCCCGCTTTCAGGGTCTTTACCTTGTGAAGGTTGGGGTGCCAGACTTTTCGGGTCTTGTTATTGGCATGGCTTACATTATGTCCAAAGACGGGCCCTTTTCCACAGATATCGCAGACTTTTGCCATAATTCAACCTCAAGATTAATTCAAAACAAAATAACCTAACTCGACAAAAATTGCAAGGAGAACGGAAAAATATGCATTATTTGAAGCACATGCCCCCTCACCCTTCCCCTCCCCTGCCTACCGGCAGGCCCTGAACCGGAATGGTACAGGCAGGCAGGCTCTGGAGAGAGCGAGCGATAAGGGGCAAATGCATTCGTATTAATTCAACGTTTGATAATAGACTATCTTTCTTCTCTCGACAGGAAGCCTCACGGAGATCGCTGTTTTGGTTTTCTTTTCGTCGGTTTCGATCTTCATCGTTCCATGATTGTGCAGCACCACCTCTTTAACAAAACGCAGAATGATATCTGGCGCCTCCTCTTTTGCCGTCGCCGACGAGGGTTCGCCGGCTCTTTGGGACCCCGGGAAAACCACGGAAATCTCAATGTACTTCCCATCCTTCTTGAGTAAACTTTCAACCCCGGTGTCCCCAAGAACCAAGGATCTCGTTGAAAGGCCAAGGTTCCAATTGCGGGGTGTCAGGGCGACGGTATATTGCAAGAGAGAACTGAGAATATATTTCAACTGTTCATCAGGAACGATGGTTTCTGGAAGATCTTTCTCTAATTTCTTAAGAACCTTGATTCCCTTCTCGTCCAATTTAGCCTGGTGCTTTTTCAACACCTCCTCTATGATATTGTGAACTGTGTTTTTTTTCTCGATCGGCGTATGGACCTTAATAAGATCGAGGAGGCTATTCAATACCATATTCACCTTCTCGATATCCCCGTTCACCGCCCGATAATAATACTCACCGAATTCCCTATCGCTGAATTTTCCCCTGGAAATTTGGGTATAATTTTGGATGGAAGCCAGGTTATTCTTAATGCGTTGAGCTAAATCAATAAGAAAAGCTCTCAAAAAGGAAGTATTTGGCTTATTTGACAAAAAATCTAATTTAAATTCAATAGGTTCTGTGCGATCCTCGACTGAAGAAAAAGGGTTCTGTTCCATCTTGATCACCAGACCTTTCCAGCAAAGCTCAGGTTGATTCTCTAACCTACTATCATTAATATAATATACACACTCGGCCAGGAACTCAACAATATTGAAAGTCCATAATCAATGGATCGAAAGACGGATGATGTCGCCGCAACAGTGCGGAAAAACCAGAATTGGGGTTTTGGAAGAAGGAGAGATTTTGGGAAGATAAATCGGGGTTTACCCCGTTAGAAATAATGGACCGCTACTATACGGCAGGGTTATATTTTAAAATGATTCCTGCGGAGTTTAATGTCCTGCTCGGCTTCGAGCCGTTCGATCTCACGCTTCGCGGGACTCACGGCCCTGAGTATGGTGAAGGGTCGCAACGACTGGAATTTCTAACGGGGTCTTACTCCTTAAAAGCGGTCATAGCCTCTAACAGCAATTCCCCTTTTTCAAAACGTTCTATCGAAAGGGAGGAAATGTCGATCGTGATGGCCACTCCATCCACGATCAATTCCGAGATCACTTTTCCAACTGCCGGGCTGTGCTGAAATCCGTGTCCGCTGAAACCATTGGCAAGAATGAGTCCCTCAGCCTCCGGAACTTTCCCCAGAATGGCGTGATGATCCGGAGAGATCTCATAGAGCCCTGCCCATCCCGTTGCGATACGAGCTTTCTCCAGAGCCGGGACGCGGTATGTGGCATTCTCTGAAGTCTCGGCCATGGCTTCATATTCCGTGTTAATGTTAAAACTCGATTCCCAGTCTAATGGGCCAGACAAGAGGAACCCTTTCCCTTCTTGGCGAAAATACCACCCTCTGTGAAAATCAATCGTCAGGGGAATGGGATAGTCGGTGAGATGAAAGGGAGCCGTAACAAAAATCTGTCTTCTCAGAGGCTTAACGGGAATTTGGATACCCGCCATTTCTCCTATGGATGCAGCATAAGGGCCTCCGGCATTGACAACCGCGAGGGTAAAAATCTCTTCACTTTTTGTTTTGACACTGTGAATCCTTCCTTTTGTCAAAGAGATCCCGACGATCTCCGTTCCTTCATAGATTTTCACCCCTGCCCTTTTTGCGCCATTGATGAACCCGGAGAGGACTTCGTTGGGGCCCGCATACCCATCCTGGGGACAGAATGTTCCTCCGAGCACATCATCCGCTCTTAAGTAAGGCCAGCGCGACTTGATCTCACCAGGGCTCAAAAATTCGACAGGAATACCAAATTTTCTTTGAAGTGTGATATTCTCCCTGAAGACCCCGACCTCCTGTTCCGTGGTTGCCAAAAAAAGATATCCGATCTTCTTGAATTCCGGACTGACCCCAAATTCCTCTTCGAATCGCTCGAAGGTCTTCAACGATTCGAGCGAGAAACGAATGTTTATCTCTGTGGAAAATTGAGTTCGGATCCCCCCGACACAACGGCCGGTCGAACCCTCTCCCAATTGCCCCTTTTCGAAGAGAACAATCCTTCCCGCCTTTTTCAGCGCAAGATAGTAAGCGATGCTCAGCCCGACAATACCGCCTCCGATAATGACGACATCCGCCATTTTTTCCATTAGAGCCTTACATGAGAATAGAGCAGGGCAACCGGAAATGAATTACCTAGAAAATAAAGTTACGTCTTACGGCTAAGGTAACGATGCCCGCCCTGTACCATATCGCAAAACGTCTTAGGACATCAGAGCGTCCTCGGCTAAATATGAACGCAACTACTAATTATTACAACCAGCATGAAAGGTACAGGGCCCGTATCGTCAATCGGTCAGGTTATTGGTCCTAAGAACTTAACGTAACCCTTTGACTATAGACCAAACGGGCTTCGTAAGCGTAACCCAAGAACTCGGCCTATTTTCACCGGTCGTGGTGACGAAGCCGTCATGAAGGATTGTGTTTCTCCTAACCTTTTATCCTTCTCTTAACGATACTCAGCAAGAAAAGCATTTCCTCATTCCTCATCCAATAGGAGCTTGCCAAGTAAACCCCCAGGCCAATGATGACCCCAACCGCCAAAAGAAATGCTTTCTCTATCGTGTTCCCGGAGACGGTCCAGTCCCCAACGGAACAGATCAGATAGGAGACCCCTCCCATCAAGAGGCCGCAGAAAAAAGTTTTCAGCATCGATCTGATATTCCTTGCCACATCTAATCCGCCCAATCTCTGATTCAATTTCCGGTAGAGAAGAATGAGGTTCAAAATGGAGGAGAGACCCGTAGCCAATGCCAAACCCGCATGCTTCAAAGGATGAATGAAGATAAGAATCATGATGACATTGGCCCCCAGGCAGATGAGGCCGATCTTCAGTGGCGTTTTGGTATCCTGAAGGGAATAGAAAGCCGGGGCAAGAACCCTCACCCCTCCAATCGCCCATAGTCCTACGCAATAACATAAGAGAGCTTTCGCGGTCATCTTTGTTGCTAGATAGTCAAATGCTCCCCTTTGAAAAAGCAGATTAAGAATAGGAGTTCTGAGAAAGATAAGACCCAGCATGGCAGGAATACAAATGAACGAGCCCAGGCGAAAGGCAAACGAGACCGTCTCTTTGAATTGTTCGCTCTTCCCTTGAGCGACCAGTGAGGAAAAGCTCGGGAGTGCCGCCGTTCCGATCGCGATCACAAAAATTCCCAGGGGAAACTCCATGAGACGGCCTGCATAGAAGAGGTAAGAGACACTTCCTGCGGGGAGGGAAGTGGCAAATATCGTATCGATGACTTCATTGATTTGGTAAACGGCGGTTCCGATCAGTCCTGGGAGCATCAGAAGTCCGATTTGCCTAATGGCCGGGTGTCGAAAATTGAAATTGAGTCGAAATCGAATCTTCTTTCTGATCAAAAAAGGAAGTTGGAAGAAGAATTGAAGCATTCCTCCCGCAAGAACACCGATCGCCAATGTCATCACTGGTTCCTGAAGGTGATAATAGAACAAGAACACGGAAGCAATGATCGAAAGATTCAGGAAAACAGTGGCAAAGGCGGGTGCAAAGAAATGCCTGAGGGAATTCAAAATACCCATCGACAGGGCAAATAGCCCTACGAAAAATAGGCAGGGGAACATGATCCGGTTGAGGGTTACGGCGAGCTGAAATTTCTCCGAGGTGGAGGACCACGTGAGAGCAAAAATCTTGATCAAAATAGGAGAGAAGATTATTCCCAGGGCTGTCAAAACGAATAAAAGGACTCCCGCGATGGTAAAGGCGATGTGCGTGACTTCTTCCGACTCCTTCTCCGTTCGCTGCGTGAGGTATTCCGTATAAACCGGAATGAATGAAACCGTCATCGACCCCTCGCCTACCAGCCGTCTCCAAAGATTGGGAATGCGAAAGGCAACAAAAAAAGCGTCGGTTGCGATCCGAGCCCCAAAAAAATAGGCAACGACCATATCCCTGAGAAAACCGGAGATGCGGCTGAGGAGTGTTCCCGTTCCGATGGTAGTGGCTGCTTTGGTAATTCTATGATTTTCGGACATAGTGCGAATGACGCGAATGACAGCGAAGGTCACGAATAAACCAAATTCGTGAAATTCGTTACCATTCGGCTGATTCGTTTTTTCCAGGACCTTGACACACGCTACCCCAAAATGTTAAAAAAATCAATGAACTAAGACGAAAGGAGGCTAGATTTTGGCAATCCATTTATCGGCGATTAAACGGGCAAGACAAAACGAAAAGAGAAGGCTGCGAAACCTCCACATCAAGACCACAGTGAAGTCCTCTGTGAAAAACGTGAGAGCATCCGTCGAGAAGAAGGATTTTGACGGAGCACAAAAAGCCTTGCTGAAGGCAATCCCTCTAATCCAGAAGGCTCGCTCCAAGGGGGTCTTCCATAAGAATACCTGTGCCAGAAAGATCTCCCGGCTGACCCGTGGAGTCAACGCTCTATCCGCAGAGCGCAGAGCGCATAGCGCATAGCGACTTCACCCAGGCCGGCAGAGATCGATCACCAACTTTTCCATCAGAAGATCTTTTGGCCCCCGGCTCCTCTTGATGGCTAAGTCGGCCTGATGGCACTTCAGGATTCCCTCCCGAAGAGAAGCGTCAGAAAAATTCTTCGCCTGATCGATCAGTTTGTTGACAATCCACGTTTGCATGTTGAGCGCTTCAGCCAATTCTATAGCTCCGCGATAACGGGAAGACAAACTCTTTACTCCGAGCATAGCCCAATAACGTTTTGCCATCATATCTAGAATTAGCGGAACTACATCTTTCTGATCTTTTTTCTTTTGGGGATCTTCATCCCTCTTGAAAGAGATAATATTCGATTCTATTGCTCCCTCCAGAATCCCAAGGGCTTTCTCTAGGTTCTGACGCCCGATCGCGTCGGTCAATTCGTAAATCGTGCTCAGTTTGACCTCAGAGGTAATCTCCTCCACATCGGCAAGCTCAATCCTTCGTTCTCCGCCAACACTTAAAAAGACCTTTTCCAGGGCATTGTCAAGATCGTAAAGGCGATCTCCGACTATTTCAACCAAGTAGTCTGCCGACTCCTCTGAAAGCGGTTTTCCCTTCTCCGACATCTTGTTCTTCATCCAGGAAACCAACGCCCTACCCTTTAATCGTGTGTATTCTGTTACCTTCCCTACCTTTTCGATATCTTTCCGGTGTTTCTTCCAGGGACCTATTCCCTGTCCACGGAGGACCAGACAGGTGCTAGGAGAAGGTTTCTGGATATATTCCATCAGTGCTTCCACCTTCTCTTCATCCATGCGATCTGCTTCGTTGATAAGAATAAAGCGATATTCCGAAAACATTGGGAGCGTTTGAGCGGCCTGGACAATCTCCTGGCTGCTGTGTTCTTCTCCACTGAAGAGGTGGAGGTTTAATCCCCTTTCCTTGAGAGAAAGGGTTTGGTTGAGCAGCTTCTGGATCTCCTCTTCAATGAGGTAATCCTCGGGACCGTAAAGAAGATAAACAGGGTAAATATCGGATCGAGCTTTCATCTCGTCTCAAGAATTATTGTAAATTGCAAAATTAGTATCTAGAATTTCAGATTGTATTCGGTCATTTCATATGGTGCCATCCCTTTGAAGGCAGGAAACGAGAAATTCAATAACTGGATTCCGGGTCAAGCCTGGAATGACAAAAGGGTAGATTTTCGAATGGTAACTTTGCAATGCTAATTCTGCAATGGTCTTTTTCGGCTCCCTTCATACAAATCGTACTCCAATAGCCGACACTCGATGGGGCCGTTGTAAAAAGGAATTCTTCTCCTGGTTCTCAATCCCACTTTCTTTGCCAGGTCGAGATTACCGGTGAAGACGTACCCTGTATACCCATTACATTTCTTCTTTAAAAAATCTCCGATCCCCCGGTAGGTCTCTTTTAACTTTTCTGTTTCCCCCAGTCGTTCGCCATATTCCGGGTTTATGACAACGGTCCCGTCTCCGCTTGGGACGGGTGTTTCCGAAAAATCACATACACCAAACTCGATGAATCGGTCGACTCCGGCCGTGGCTGCATTCTTCTTCGATCCCTCGACGGCCTGCTGGCTGATATCCGTGGCGATGATCCTTCCATTCAATTTATCCTTGGCTTCTGCTCTTATTTTCCTGCGGAGTGTTTTAAAAGAAGATTCGTCAAAGCCCTTCAGATGCATAAAGCCATAATTACTCCTTAACAAACCCGGCGCCCTGCCAAGGGCGATTAATGCCGCCTCGATGGCGATCGTTCCGCTCCCGCACATCGGGTTAATAAAATTTCCGTTTCCCGTCCAACCCGTTGCCAGAACAACAGCCGCCGTCAGCGTCTCCTGCATTGGCGCTTTAAGAGGGATCATTCTATATCCGCGTTTCGAAAGGGGTTCACCGGACGTGTCCAAAAAAACTTGACATAGATTCCCTCTCCAGTAGAGATGAACCACTATCCTGTCTCGCTCAGGGCCTGTATCCGGCCTGCGCCCGCGCTTTTCTTTGACCCTATCGACCACGGCATCTTTGCACTTCACATTCGCAAACCGCGAATCCTTGATCGTGGGGTTGTGAACTGAAGAGGTGACAGAAAAGTAACTTTCCTCTGGAATATAATCTTCCCAGCTGATTTGTGAGATTCTCTTGTAGAGGTCGTCGGGAGTCTTCGCATGGAATGACTCGAGAAGGAAAAGGATGCGCTGCCCAGTACGGACAAGAAGGTTAAGCCTCAGGGTATCCTCCATCGTTCCTTCGGTCTCTACCTCTGCCTTCCCCTCCGACCGGACAGGAAATCCTAAAGAGAGGACCTCCTGCTTCAGAAAAGGCGCGACTCCCTTGGCGCACGTAATGACGATTCTACTCTTCTTCGTCCAAAAAGACATGGGACCCTCGATACGCCCAAATATTCTATGAATTCGGAATGCAAGGTCCAAAGAATACAAATTGCCTATATTATAAGCAAAATCTCATTTATTTCAATTGCCATTTCTCTTATAAGTTGGTAAAATTTAGTGCGATGAAAAAGGGCATGTATATTCTCAAATCATCTTCGGATGATGAGAAAAAGGAGCTTGAGTTTGAACTCGATTACCTCTCCTCATTAACTTTTGAAGAGCGGCTTAAGATAATGAGAGAAAAATCACGAGAAATGTTAAAGCAAATGATTGAACATGGACATCGAAGACCTATTGAGATCATTAAACGCCCACAAGGTTGAATTTGTCATCATCGGAGCAACCGCTTTTCCCATCCATGGATATGCGAGAGCAACCCTCGATATTGATATTTTTATCCGCCCCGAACCTGAAAACGCCGGCCGCGCGCTCGACGCTCTTCGAGATTTTGGTTATGACACGGCCGGGATCACCATCGAAGATTTATTGACGAAGAAAGTGTTGATTCGGCAATATCTGGTAGAAACAGATATCCATCCTTTTGTTGGCGGGATCACATTCGATCAAGTATGGAAAAATCGGATCTCAGGGACTTTTGGTAAGGAAAAAGCCTGCTATGCTTCTTTAGATGATCTCATCGTGATGAAGGAGTCTGCAGGGAGACCCAAGGATCTCGAAGATCTTAAAGTCCTAAGAATCCTCAAAGAGAAAAGAAATAGATGAACAACCACGGATTCCGTCTTCTCTGACGCTTTCTTAAAGCTCTTCCGGGGTAAACGCCACGACTTCGTCAATCGTGTCAGAGTCTAACAAAACCATCGCCAGCCGATCCATCCCGAGTGCGATGCCGGCCGACGGAGGCATCTCGTCTAACTCCGCCAAAAATTTATCTGGCGTTGAATAAAGGAGCTTCCCCTTGAATCGGCGGTTTTCATTTTCCGCGTGGAAGCGCTCCCTCTGATCTTCCGAATCAACCAGTTCCGAAAAACCGTTGGCCAGCTCCAAACCGCCGATATAAAGTTCAAAGCGCTCTGCGACGGTTCGGTCTTCCTCTTTCAACCGGGCCAGCGCCGCTCGCTGGGCAGGATAATCATAAAGAAACGTCGGTTTACCTACCCCGAGGTTCGGTTCAATGTCTTGAACCATGATCTCGTCAAAAAGGTTTTTCTCCAGTGCCTCCGGCACAGAGGTCCGGGCATAACACTGGAAGGCTTCTTTGACGGAAATCCTTTTCCACGGCCTCGACAGATCAATGTCTTTGCCCCGGAAAATTATCTTCTCCCCCAAACCTATTGCCCTGGCGACGGATCGGATCAATTCCTCACATTGGCCCATCAATGAGCGATAGTCGCCCCCTGCCTGATACCACTCAAGAAGGGTGAACTCAGGGAGGTGCAGCCTCCCTCGTTCTCTTTCTCGCCAGCACCGGCAGATTTGAAAGATCTTGTCGTACCCCGCTGCCACCATACGTTTCATGCATAGCTCGGGAGACGTATGAAGGAACCACGTGTCGGAAGGAACGGCATCAATATGAGATTCCGGTGCGGGGGCGGGTATTCGGTGGGGAGTCTCTACTTCCAGATAACCTTCTTCTATGAAAAACTTTCTGATTTCCTGTAGGAGGCGCGCCCTTCTCTGAAGGGCTTCTTTACGTCTTGAGAGTGGCCAGTTCTTCGCCACGAGCCTACTCTTTGACCCTCTTCGAGAATTCACCCGACCGGGTATCAATCGTGATCAACTCGCCTTCTTCGATGAACGGAGGGACGCGAAGCACATAACCGGTTTCTAACGTCGCGGGCTTGAAATCCGCTTTCGAGGTATCCCCTCTCACCCAGGGTTCTGTCTTGATTACCCTGAGATTGACGAAATTCGGCAACTCGACGCCAATCGCTCTGTCTCCGAACATCAGGACCTCCACATTAAAATTTTCAATCAGAAAATTTTTGGCGTCTCCTAAAGACTCCTCGCTGATGATGATCTGCTCGTAGGTCTCGTTATCCATGAAGTGATAGCGATCGCCTTCCTTGTAAAGAAACTGCATGGCCCGTTCTTCTAACGAAGCGGGCTCGAACGTATCTCCCTCGCGATACGTTCTATCAATGGTCAGACCTGTGATCATATTCCTCAGTTTCGTCCGATAGAGGGCTTGGCCCTTGCCGGGTTTGGAAAATTCGAAAGCCGTTACAATATAAGGCTCTCCGTCAATGATGACTTTTAAGCCCTTTCTTAAATCGGAAGCGGTATACATGGATATTTCTCCTCCCTGTCCTTCTTCCCCTTCGAAGGGCGAAAGAGCGATGGGGGTGTCAGGTCAAAAATTGTAAAAGAAACGGCTTCGAATTCGCTCTGCTATCAATCCTGCTGTTTTTTGGATGGCAGCCTGTTTCGCCGCTTCGTTGGTAACGCCGACGGACGAAGCCCGGAACCATTGAATTTCACTCAAACCTTTCTCTTCCCAAAGGACCTTCCCTGCCCGGTCTTTCAGAGCCAAATTGACCGTGATACCGATTTGATATTGCAAAACAAAACCAGACTTATCATAGGCGACGGCATAGGTCCTAAAATCTGTGACCACGCCCTCGAGCGTGGAATCGGCTTCTGCCCGGCTTACGACCTTCACCCTTCTATCCTGGATGAACTCGGTCAAAAAAGCTTGGGTGAACGCAATTTCAATTCCAGGCTCAAAAGTATTATTTTTGAAGGTTGGGATGGAAAGGGAATTTAAGCCGGGCGGAACATGCGTCTCCTTTCCCACCATCTGGTATCCGCATCCTGCGAGAGACATCACGCACAGGATCACCAGCACCCTAATGTAATCGCGGATTGTGGGTTGCGGGTTGCGAAATTTCCCAATGATTGGGATAGCAGGCGAAGATTTTGAACTGACATTCTGAATTCTGTCTTCTGTCTTCATCTTTCCTGTTATTAACACACAATATTGACCAGTTTTTTAGGAACGAGAATCACCCGCTTGATCTCTTTGCCTTCAACTAATCTCCGTATCCTCTCGCTCTTCAGCGCCCAGGTTTTTACTTCCTCCTCTCCATAAGCGGCAGGGATGGTCATCCGGTCCCTTAATCTTCCATTTACCTGGATGACTATCAGTATCTCCTCTTCCAGAACAGCTTCCGGGTCGTAATCGGGCCACCGGGTCCTGACGACCGACTCCCGATTCCCCAAACCCTCCCACAGCTCTTCGGCAAAATGAGGCACGAAGGGCGAGAGCAAAACGACAACCGTCTCAACCGCCTCGCGCATCACCTTCCTGGAAGCATCATTCCCTTTGTCTTTGATCTCGGAAAGATAGATCTCGTTCACCAACTCCATGACCGCACTGATGGCCGTGTTGAAATGGAACCGTTCAACGTCTTCCGTTACCTTTTTGATCGTTTTGTGGGTCTTTTGCCGCAGAGACTTTTGCTCCCCCTCAAGGACTGTTCCAAAAGGAAAGGGCTTTGCATTTAGAAGCTGCCGGTGCTGCTCGTAAACGAGCCTCCAGACCCGATGGAGGAAGCGGGCAGACCCGTCCACTCCCTGGTCGTCCCAGTCGAGGTCCTTCTCGGGCGGAGAGGCGAAGAGGCAAAACATCCTGGCTGTATCGGCGCCGTATCTCTCGATCAGGTATTCGGGGTCAACGACGTTCTTCTTCGATTTAGACATCTTCTCAAGCCTTCCGATGGAAATCTGGCTCCCACACTTCCGGCAACGAATCGTCTCTCCTTGTCTGTCCGCTTCTTCCGGAAAGAGATAGCCATCTTTGGGACACTCATACACCTCTTTGCAAACCATTCCCTGAGTCAGAAGGTTCGTGAACGGTTCTTCTACACTGACCCACCCCATCTCTTTTAAGACACGGGTGAAGAATCGCGAATAGAGAAGATGAAGGATCGCATGCTCAATTCCTCCGATGTATTGATCCACGGGCATCCAATAATCCACCCGTTTTTTGTCTAACGGCCCCTCGTCGTAGTCAGGGCAGGCAAACCGGTCAAAATACCAGGAGGATTCCACAAAGGTATCCATCGTGTCGGTCTCTCTTCGACCGGGCCCGCCACACTTCGGACACGGCGTCTCCACAAACTCCCTCAGCCCTGCCAGGGGCGACTCGCCCGTCCCGGTGATCTCCACGTTGGAAGGAAGGACAACAGGAAGGTCTCTTTCAGGAACGGCTACCGTTCCACACCGATCGCAGTAAATAATCGGGATCGGGGCTCCCCAGTACCGCTGCCTCGAAATGCCCCAGTCTCTTAATCGATAACTCACTCTACCTCCGCCGAGTCCCTTCTCATCAAGATACCGGGCGATCTTCTCCCTGGCGTCGACGCTGCCCATTCCGTTAAACGCGCCGGAGTTGACCAGAATACCCTCTCCCTCATAGGCCTCGGTCATGGTGCGAGCATCTAACACTCCGCCTTCGGGTTGGACGACTACGATCAAGGGAAGTCCGAATTTCTTCGCAAATTCGAAGTCCCTCTGATCATGGGTAGGCACAGCCATCACCGCCCCTGTTCCGTACTCCATCAAAACGAAATTGGCGACGAAAATGGGCATCCTGGCCTTGGTCATCGGATTCAGGCAATAACCTCCGGTAAAAACTCCTTCCTTTTCCGCGGTCTCGGCGGTCCTCTTGGCCTTGTCCTGCCGTCTCATCCTTTCGACGAATTCGCGCACGGCCCGCTCCTGGGCGGTTTCTTTGGACAGGCTCAGGGCAAGGGGGTGCTCGGGGGCCAAACTCATGAAGGTCGCGCCGAAAACGGTGTCCTGTCGTGTCGTGAAAACTTCGATAACGTCTTTCGAGTTCTCCAGAGGAAAGTGGATTTCGGCGCCGATCGACTTACCGATCCAGTTGCGTTGCATGGTGAGGACGCGCTCGGGCCATCCGGGAAGTTTATCGCACCACTCCAGGAGTTCTTCCGTGTAGGCCGTGATCTTGAAAAACCACTGATCGAGTTCTTTCTGCACGACACCCGGGTCATCGGCATGACCCCGCCAGCAGGTCCCGTCGCTCATCACCTGCTCATTGGCCAAAACGGTTTTACAGATCTCGCACCAATTGACAAAGGACCGTTTCTTATAGGCCAGCCCCTTCTCGTACATTCTTACGAAGAAGAGCTGCTCCCATTTGTAATACGAGACGTCGCAGGTGGCGAACTCCCGATCCCAATCATAACTGAAGCCCATCCGCTTGAGTTGATTCCTCATGTAATCAATATTTTCATAGGTCCACTTGGCTGGATGAACTCCATGCTCAATCGCAGCATTTTCCGCAGGCATTCCGAAGGCATCCCAGCCCATCGGATGCAGCACGTTAAGGCCTTTCATCTTTTTGTATCGAGCCACCACATCGCCGATGGAGTAATTCCTGACATGGCCCATATGGATCTTGCCCGAGGGATACGGAAACATCTCCAAAAGATAGTACTTCTCCTTCTTGGGATCTTCCGTCACTTTAAAGAGACTCTGACTTTCCCAGATCTTCTGCCACTTCTCCTCGATCTCTTTGTGGCGATAACGCTCGTCCATGCTTTGCCCCATCAATATTCGTGTCCGACATCCGTGTCACGTGTCCGCAAATCCTTATCTGGAATTGCAAAATAATTTCTAAAAATAAGTTCCTATATTTTAACGGGCACGGTCACGAGACACGGACACGGTTCTTACCCTCTCATCATCCTTCGGATTCGGAGCCTTAACGCATTGAGCCGGATGAACCCTTCCGCATCCTTCTGATTATAAACGGTATCCTTCTCGAAGGTCGCAAATGCCCCATGGTAGAGGGATTTTTCGGATTTCCTGCCAACCACAGTACAGTTCCCCTTGTAGAGCTTTAGGCGGACGGTTCCAGTCACATCCTTCTGTGTCTCATCGATCGCCCTCTTCAAGACCTCCATCTCCGGCGAAAACCAGTATCCATTATAGATCAACTCCGATATCTTAGGGATCAAGCCATCCCGAAAATGCATGACCTCCCTGTCCATGGTGATAGATTCCATGGCCCGATGGGCGATATGAAGGATGGTCCCTCCGGGAGTCTCATAAACCCCTCTTGATTTCATTCCGACATAACGATTCTCCACCATGTCGACCCGGCCGACTCCATTTTGGCCTCCGATCTCGTCCAAATGAGTTAACAGCGCCGCTGGAGAAAGGGATGTTCCATCAATCCGTTTCGGAACGCCATCCTCAAAATCGATTTCAACATGGGTGGGGCGGTCGGGCGCCTTCTCGGGCGAAACCGAGAGAATAAACATGTTCTCAGGAGGCTCGGACCAGGGATCCTCCAGAATTCCTCCTTCGAAGCTGATATGAAGAAGATTCCGGTCGGAGGAATAGGGCTTCTCCTTTGTCACCGGAACGGGAATTCGGTTCTCCCGGGCGTAGGCGATCAACTCCTCCCTCGACTTGAACTGCCATTCCCTCCAGGGAGAGATCACCCGGATGTAAGGGTTCAGCGCATAGTAGGTCAGTTCAAATCGGACTTGATCATTCCCCTTCCCCGTGGCCCCGTGCGCCACGGCGTCCGCCCCTTCCAACTGGGCGATCTCCACCTGCCTTTTGGCAATGAGAGGCCGGGCGATGGAAGTACCGAGGAGATAAGTTCCCTCATAGATGGCATTGGCTTTGATGGCGGTGAAGACATACTCTCGAACGAACTCCTCCCGGAGATCCTCGATGTAGATCTTACTGGCGCCTGTGGCCCTGGCCTTTTCTTCCAGGTGATCCAATTCTTCAGCCTGCCCGATATCTGCGGTGAAGGCGATCACCTCGCACCCATACTGGTTTTTCAACCATTTCAAAATGATAGAGGTATCCAGGCCTCCCGAATAAGCCAGGACCACCTTCTTAACACTGCCATTCATGACATCCTCCCCATATCGCAAATGCGCAAAGCGCATAGCGTACAGCGCCTAAAATCCCAAATCACAAATTCCAAAATCCAAACAAATTCCAATTACCCAATGTCCAAATAGCCCAAGCTACCCTTCACCCTTCCCTTCTCCCCTCAGGGGAGAAGGAGACGGTGGTTGTCTTCCTAAGCAAGTCCAGATTCCAATAGCCAAGAAGCTTTTGTTTGGAATTTAGGTGATTGGCACTTATTTGGGATTTGGTGTTTGAAATTTGCTGCCTTCATACGGCTATGCTCTATGCTCCATGCGCTATGCCAGTAAAAATTTCCTCCAGCGCCTGAACGACCCGGTCGATTTCTTCCTTCGTGACAATCAGTGGAGGGAGGAACCGGAGCACATTCCCCATAGTGCAGTTGATGAGAATCTTTTTCTTCAGCATCTCCTTCACGACGGAACTGCCATCCATTTTCAGTTCGATGCCGAGGATCAAACCTTTTCCTCGAACCTCCCTAACAAAAGGAAATTTTTTCTTGAGCTCCTCGAGCCGGGAAAGGAAGTAATCTCCCATCTTCTGGCAATTTTCCAACATCCCCTCTTCTAACATCGTTGTCAGGGTTGCCACACCGGCTGCCGTGGCTAAAGGATTTCCTCCGAAGGTGGAGGCATGGTCACCCGGCCTGAAGCTCTCCTCTATCCCCTTCCTGATCAGCAGAGCTCCGATGGGGACCCCGCTTGCTAACGATTTCGCAAGCGTGAGCATGTCGGGCTCCACCCCCTCATGCTCATAAGCAAAAAGTTTCCCGGTTCGGCCTATCCCCACCTGAACCTCATCGAAGATGAGGAGAAGTCCATTTTCATCGCAGATCTCCCGGAGGGCTTTGAGATAGCCCTCCGACGGACAATTCACTCCCCCTTCTCCTTGAATGGGCTCCAGCATGACCGCGCAGGTTTTCGAATCGATGCTATTTTTCACTGCCCGGAGATCGTCGAAAGGAACATACTTAAACCCGGGCATGAGTGGCTCATAACCTTTATGAAACTTCTCTTGACCCGTTGCGGTCAGCGTGGCCAGGGTCCGGCCGTGGAAAGACCGCTCCATGGTGATGAACTCATATCGATCCTTTCCCATCTTTTCCTTCGCATATTTTCGGGCCAATTTGAGCGCACCCTCGTTGGCTTCAGCCCCGCTATTGCAGAAGAAAACCTTATCGGCAAAAGAGTGCTGGCAAAGAAGGGAAGCCAGTTGGATCTGTGGCTCGATATAATAAAAGTTCGAAACATGGATCAATTTTTCTGCTTGTGCTTGAATGGCGCGAACAACTCTTGGATGACAGTGGCCCAAATTGCAAACCGCGAGGCCTGAGACAAAATCAAGGTATTCCTCGCCCTCTTTATCCCAAACCCGGGTGCCCTTTCCCCTGACCAAAAGGACAGGGTAACGGGCGTACGTATGGGCTACATATTTTTCCGACAACATCATCAAGGTTTGAGAATCCATTCTTACTCCAATGCAGTGATGGGAACTGGTGATGGTGATTGCAAAAATGAAATCAGTATACGCTCATAAAATCACCTTCACTGGCACCTGTCACTATCCCAATTCTTTCGTGATCTGTGTGCCAATCCCGACATCCGTAAAAATCTCAAGCAGGATGGCAT
>Ga0335081_10001147_pt1 | contig 42308 bp, 37 predicted proteins | sample Lox_Sample_35_FD_206713 | JGI IMG/M metagenome (GOLD analysis project Ga0335081, IMG submission 206713) | Soil microbial communities from Loxahatchee National Wildlife Refuge, Florida, United States - Lox_Sample_3.5 | ecosystem: Environmental > Terrestrial > Soil > Wetlands | place: USA... | reverse complement strand
TCGCCGATGACGGTCCGGATCCGGAGCAGGTCTACGCGAGCACGGAGCTGCGCGAGATGATTAACGAGAATCTCGACGAGCTCTCGCCGCTCTTGCGCTCCGCTTTCGTGCTTCGCGAAGTACACGGCTATTCCACCGGAGAAGCGGCCAGGAAGCTCGGTGTCACCGAGAATACGCTGAAGGCCAGGTTGTGGCGTGCCAGGCACCAGCTCGCTGAGCGTCTCGGTCGTCGTTTGCGCCGGATGAAAGACGACATGGCTGGCGGAATGGGCGATCCCGAATGCAGCTATTGCTGAGCAGGCCTCCGGTAAAATCACATCGAGTGCGCATGCTTCCCTGGAAGGGAAATGAACAAAAAAGGTCGGCCAGCGCGCCGGCCTTCCCCTTTTCCATCATAAATTGAACCGCGCCGCGGGATACAATCCCAAAACTCGGAGCTCGCTCGTTGCTTTGCGCACTTCCGCAAGCGCGGCATCCAGCCGCTCGTGCGACTCGGCCTCCACGTCCAGAAAAAACTGATATTCCCATGGCCGCCCGTGGATCGGCCGACTCTCGATCTTTAGCAAGTTCACTCGGTGCTTCGCGAAGGGTTCAAGTGAAGCGAGCAGCGCGCCGGGCCGGTGCGCCAGCCGCATCGCAAGCGACATCTTGCGGGAATCGGGCCTCTGATGCTTTTCGGCGTCCTCCAAAGACACCAGTAGAACAAACCGCGTGAAGTTCTCAGCATTGTCCTGGATGTTCTTGGCAAGGATCGCGCCGTGATAGAGCGTGGCGGCGCGACTCCCGGCAATGGCAGCGGCAGACTTCTCGCCGCGAGAAAGGACATCGCGAACGCTTCCCGCAGTATCTTCCGCGGCAATGCGCTTCAGCTGGGGATACGCGGAGAAGAACTTTTCGCATTGCGCCAGCGCCATTGGGTGCGAAGCCACGGACCGAAGGTCCGCTAGGCTCGCCCCGGGGCATCCGATCACATGGTGTTCAATCGCCAGGATCGTCTCCGAGACAATTGAAAGTCGGCTCTCGAGGAGCAGATCGAAAACCCGGACCACGGAGCCGGCCAGCGTGTTTTCCACCGGTGCGAGCAACGCATCTGCCGCCCCCTCCGGAATCGCCCGAAATGCAGCATCAAATGTCGCTCGCGGCACCGCCACAATTTCTTCTCCGAGCAATTGGATGGCGGCCGCTTCGCTGAATGCTCCTGGTTCACCTTGAAACGCGATGCGTGCCTTGCTCAAATCAACGGCCAAGCTGGCCTCCCTCTCTCCTATGCCCGAGTAACCAAACTCATGCTGGAGAAGCGTATAATCCCCGCATGATTCCTAAACGTGCTCCTCAAAACCGGCCCCAATCTGGCGAATATGCATCTTATTACGAGAAGTATATTTCCCTCATCTCCGGAGCCGACATTCTCGGAACTCTGGAGACACAGCGCCTTCAGATGGCCTTGCTCCTCGCGGGACGCAGCGAACGTGATGGTAATTTTCGCTATGCAGCGGACAAATGGACCGTCAAGGAAGTGATCGGCCACATTGCGGATTGCGAAAGGATTTTTGCTTATCGAGCGCTCCGCTTTTCACGGGGTGATCGTACTCCGATTGAGGGGTTTGAGCAGGATGATTACGTCAGGAACGGTGGGTTCGGGGATAGATCGCTCTCGGATCTTGCTCTGGAGTTCGACGTGGTCCGGAATTCCACCCTTTCGCTCCTCAGGACTCTAACCGAGGAAGCCTGGCAGCGTTGCGGGACCGCCAACAAGAACGAAGTCAGCGTGCGGGCCCTTGCGTTTATCTGCGCCGGCCACGAACTTCACCATCGCCGCATCCTCGAAGACCAGTATTTCCCGGCCATCCCTCGCGCCTGACATCGCTGCTGGTTTAGAGCCGGATTGCGGGCAGTTCATCGGCGGATGCGCGCGGAGTCCACGTACGATCGCTGGAAGGGCAATGAACCGGAAGGCTGTGCATGTGTCACCACGATCGTCTGCGAAGGCTCGGGAGTCGCACCGTATGCATGGCTGATGCGAATTCGCTTTTCATGTGGCCGCTGGTGCGACGCCATTGCCGTCCGCAGTAAATAGCTCACGAGTACAAAGCCGAGAGCTAGAATGATGGACGCGAATAGCAAAGATGCAGCGTTAGAAGAGAGAGGATTGGCCACCGCGTTGCCCAATAAATAGAACCCCAGAGCGACCAGCGCGATCGCCAGAGGCGTCAACAACGTGCCAAATGTGTGCACCACGTCGCCCCGCAAGCGCAGGGACCTGTGCGCATGGCTGTGCGTTCGTGATGAATGGCGGGATCCTTCCATCGGTCACTTCTCGTGCCGATCGCCGGAAACCAGCTCGCCGCTTTCCGGGCGAAGGAAATCAAGGTAATGAAAGACCGGCGGCTTGTAGTCCTTCTTCATTTGTGTGCCGCACGCACAAATGGGATTCGCGCCGTCAAACTCTCCGCCGGTTTCAACGGTAATCGCACAACGGCAATCCGGATTCATGCAGTGCCAGTGTTCGCCCGTTTTCATGACCATCGAGAACCTCCGTTCTGCCGACCTTCTGAACAGCGAAATTGGTCCCACAAGTGATTCGCGGAAGGGCACTATACGGAGTGGTAATATAGAATTCAAGCAAAATATCAACCAATTTCATTAGATAACCGCATGGTACAAGTACGCCGTAGTTCTATTACTTGAGGGGGACGGCTATTGAACCGCCGCCGAAACAATATCGAAGACGTGCGTCGTTGACAGCCGCACTCAGAGCCGGGCACAATGGAAAGGCCTCGTTGGTCCGGGCGGCTGGATCCAGCTGCCCCGTGCTATCGTGCCCAAGTGGCGGAACTGGCAGACGCGCTAGCTTCAGGAGCTAGTGGCCGCAAGGTCGTGGAGGTTCGAGTCCTCTCTTGGGCACCATCATTCTAAATGACTTATCTCCATATTTACCACTTGACTACGGATATGGATTTGTTGTATTATGTCCCGTGAGACTTGGGGAACAGCCCGTCCGACGCGTAGTGCGCAAACCGGGGAGGGGAGCCCTAAAGCTAACTTCTTTCTTATCTGTGTGTTGCGCACACTTGATGCCGATATGTGCGTCTCAAGAATCCTGTAAGTCCTTTCCTGGTAAGTAATTGCGCACAATTGCCAAAACAACGGGGGGTGGGGGTCCTTGGGCTTTTTTTAACCAAACGGCAGCGATTTTAGGTCCGGTAGCTCGCGTTGATCCGCACGTACTCCGCAGTGAAGTCGCAAGTCCAGTACTTCGCTTTCGCTGGTCCCGTATGAACGTCAAGCAGGATCTGCACGTGATCCGCGAGCAATTTCTTCGATGCCGCGCGTTCGTTGAAATCGAGCGGCTGCCCACGATGAAGCACTTTGATGCCCGCCATGGTGATGTCCACAAGGGCAGGATTGAATTTCACGCCGGCGCGTCCTGCCGCGGCGAAAATGCGGCCCCAGTTTGGATCTCCCCCGGCGAAGGCGGTTTTCACGAGCGGCGAAGTTGCAATCGTTTCCGCGATGCGTTTCGCCGCTGCTTCCGTTTTCGCGCCCCGCACTTCGATCTCGACCACGCGCTGCGCGCCTTCGCCGTCCGCGACAATCTGCCGGGCCAGCGCGCCGCACACTTCCTCGAGAGCCCCCGAAAAATCACGAAATGCCTTGCTTCCGTTTTTGATTTGGGGCGCCCCCGAAGCGCCGTTGGCAAGTACCAACAGCGTATCGTTCGTGGAGGTATCGCCGTCCACGCTGATCGCATTGAACGTGCGCGATGCTACATCCCGCAGCGTTTTTTGCAGAAGTCCTGGCGCAAGCGCCGCATCCGTCACCACGAATGCCAGCGTGGTGGCCATGTTCGGATGGATCATTCCCGCGCCTTTGGCGCAACCGATCAGATGCACGCGCTTCCCACCCATTCTGAACGAGGCCGAAGCGGTTTTTGATCGCGTATCCGTGGTGCAAATCGCGAGCGAGAGTTCCGCAAACGAGCGAGCGGAGGGCCGCCGGTTCCGCGCGAGCGATGGCAGCGCGCGAAGGATTTTTTCCACGGGAAGCTGCACGCCAATCACGCCCGTCGAGCAGACAAAAAGCTCTTCGGGCGAGATGCCGAGCCGCCGCGCTGCTTCCTCTCCCGCACGTTGCGCGGCAATCTGGCCCTGCTGACCCGTGGCACAGTTGGCGTTTCCCGCGTTCACCACAACGGCGCGCATTCTTCCTCTCGAAATGTGCAGATTCTTCTTGCATAGAGTGACGGGAGCCGCGACGACAAGATTCTGCGTAAATACCGCGGCGGCCGAGGCAGGAATATCACTCGAAATGATTGCCAGATCGAGCGCACCGGTTTTTTTCAATCCGCAAGCCGTTGCGGCGAAGCGGAATCCCTTGGGCAGCGCCGCTTCCGAAGGCGGTTGTGTCATTTCCCGGCTCCTGCGCCGCCAATGCGCTTCTCGAGTTCTGCGATCGCGGCGCGCACGGATTCCAGAGAAGTTCCGCCGGGAACATTTTTCGATGCAAGCGCTGCGTCAACGTTCAGGCCTTTGTGGAAATCGGTGCCAAACGCCGGCGAAATCTTTTGCAGCTCGGCGAGAGATAGCTCGATCCACTTTCTTTTCTGCCGCTCCGCTTCACGAAGAACTTTTCCCACAAGGTCGTGTGCTTGACGGAAAGGAATGCCCTTGTGAACAAGATAGTCCGCAGCTTCTGTCGCCAGCAGCGCAGGATTTGCGGCCACCGTCCGCAGACGATCATCGCGAAACTCTGTCATTGCCATTGCCCCGGCGGCAATGGCCAGCATGGAAGCAACTTGACCGTGCGCAAGAAACAGCGCTTCTTTATCCTCCTGAAGATCGCGCTGATAGCTCGTTGGCAATCCCTTCAGGGTCGTTAACAAACTCATGAGAGCGCCGATGATGCGGCCGGATTTTCCGCGGATGAGTTCCCAGCAATCGGGATTTTTTTTCTGGGGCATCAGGCTGCTGCCGGTTGAATATTCATCGGGGAGAATGACGTAGGCAAATTCCTGCGACGCGAAGAGAACAAAATCCTCCGCAAGGCGCGAGAGATGCGCCGCAATTCCCGCCAGTGCGAAAAGATAATCCAGCGCAAAATCCCGGTCGCTCACCGCGTCGAGGCTATTCGCTGTCACGCGGGAAAATCCAAGATCGCGGGCGATTGCCGCGCGGTCGATCCCGAAGGCATTTCCCGCAATTGCGCCCGATCCCATGGGACACGCATCGGCGCTGTCGGATGCATTGGAAAGGCGCTCGGTATCGCGCCTAAGCGCTTCCGCGTGCGCCAGAAGGAAATGCGAAAGCAAAATAGGTTGCGCGTGCTGCATGTGCGTCATGCCGGCCATGGGCACGCCGAGCTTCGCTTTCGCTTGCATCAGGAGGGCTTTGACCAAAGCCAGAACACCGCATTTCGTTTCTGCAACCGCATCCATGACAAACAGGCGAAAATCCGTAGCGACCAATTCGTTGCGGCTGCGGCCCGTGTGCAATTTCCAGCCGAGAGGACCGAGTTCTTCAACCAGGGCTTTTTCGACGAAGTGGTGCACGTCCTCCACATCCGCGCCCATTTGTTCGAACCATGCTGAATCGTTTTGGGCGCGCTCGGCGATCTTATCGAGCGCCGCGAGTATCCGCTTCACTTCCGCCGCGGAGAAGATGCCGATCGGTTCGAGCGCCTTGGCCCACGCGCGATCCACGGCAATTTCGTAAGGTAGAAGGCGACGGTCGAACGCAAAGGAGCGCTGAAAGGCGTCGAAGTGCGCGTCCGGCCCGCGTTCGAACCGTCCTCCCCAGAGTTTGTTGTCTTTTCGTTCGTTCATGCCGGCAACTTTTTCAAAATCGCAGACGGAGTTCTCGCAGTGCCCGCCTCGGAGGCGACCACTGCAGGAGAGATTCAGGAATTGCCCTCGGCTTTCGCTTTGGGACGAACCGTAACTGGCAGCGCGAAGAGATTGATGAAACCTTCGGCGTCTTTCGGGTTGTAGCGGCCCATGGTGAAACTGGCGAGGTCCGCACGATAGAGTGAGAAAGGCGATTTGCGGCTGGTAACGGTAAGTGTGGCCTTCCAAAGTTTCAAGCCGACGGAGCCGGTGACGCGCTGCTGCGAAATATTGAAGAATCCATCGAGCGCCTGCCGCTGCGCGGAAAACCACACGCCGTTGTAGACGAGTTCGGCGTAGCGAATCGCGAGCATTTGTTGCAGATGTGCCGTGTCGCGGTCCACAGTGAGGCGCTCGAGTTCGCGATGGGCGGTGACAAGCAAGGTGCCACCTGGAGTTTCGTACGCGCCACGGGATTTCATGCCGACCAGACGGTTTTCGACCAGATCGGTGCGACCAATTCCATGACGCGCGGCGATTTCGTTCAGCAAGTTGAGAAGATCCACGGGGCCAAGTTTCGAACCATTCACGGAAACCGGAGTTCCCGCTTCGAATCCGATTTCGACTTCTTCCGCTCTATCCGGTGCTTTTTCCGGAGAGACGGTCCACTGCCACATCGCTTCGCTCGGGGCGTTTGCCGGATCTTCAAGCTCACCGCCTTCGTGACTCAGATGCCAGATGTTGCGGTCGCGGCTGTAGATGTTCTTTTTGCTTTGCTCAATAGGAACATGATGTTTGTCGGCATAGGCGATGGCGTCCTCGCGGGAGTCAATATCCCACTCGCGCCAGGGAGCAATGATCTGGAGATTCGGAGCAATCGCTTTGTACGCCAGTTCGAAACGCACCTGATCGTTTCCTTTCCCGGTGCAGCCATGCGAAAGGCCGTCAGCGCCGATTTGTAAGGCGAGTTCCGCCTGGCGCTTGGCGAGAACGGGGCGCGCCATGGATGTGCCCAGAAGATAGGTGTGCTCGTAAACTGCTCCGGCGCGCAGCGTCGGCCAGATGTAATCGCGCACGAATTCTTCGCGAAGATCCTCGACATGCGCGGCGGAAGCTCCGGTAACGAGAGCTTTTTTGCGGGCGGCTTCAAGATCTTCCTGCTGCCCGACGTCGCCGATCATGGCGATGACTTCGCAGCCGTAGTGCTCCTTGAGCCAGGGAATGATGATGGAGGTATCCAGACCTCCGGAATAGGCAAGCACAACTTTGTTCGGTTTGTTCACAGACTTATTCACTGTTCCTCTTTCTTGATCACGCCGATGCGTGAAGGATTCGGGACACGCCGGGGCCGTCCACAAAGAATATTCTCAAGCCAGATTTTTGAGAATGCCGGGGCGCGCTCATTGGTACAACGAGTGCAGAATGGCTTTTTGCACGTACATGCGATTTTCCGATTGGTCGAGAACGACGGACTGAGGCCCGTCGAGAATTTCAGGAGTTACCTCGTAGCCGCGGTGCGCGGGCAGGCAGTGCATAAAGACAGCGTCCGGCTCCGCAAGCGACATCAGCTTATCGTTGACCTGGTAGGAGCGGAAGACTTCATTGCGAACCTTCGATTCAGCTTCGAAGCCCATGCTGATCCACGCGTCGGTATAGACGGCCTGAACTCCGTCAACAGCTTCTTCGGGATCGGTGAAGAGCTCGATCTTTGATCTTGTTTCACGAGCAACTCGCTTCGAATCGGCCACGACATCTGCATCGGGCGTATAGTTCGGGGGTGTGGCGATTCTGAGATGAACGCCGAGGCGAGCGGCGAGATGGATCAGCGAATGGCAAACGTTGTTGCCGTCGCCGACGTACGCGAGTTTGAAGCCTTTCAAGGGGCCGAATTTTTCCTCGAGGGTGAAAAAATCGGCCAGGGCCTGGCAGGGATGGAATTTGTCAGAGAGAGCGTTGATGACCGGAATGTTCGCATTTGCGGCCATTTCGTCGAGCACGCGCTGCTCATACACCCGGGCGACGATGCCTTGAACCCAGCGTTCGAGGTTGCGGGCGACATCCGCGATGGACTCGCGCTCGCCGAGGCGGGCCTGGGTGTGATCGAGAAAGACGACGTGGCCGCCCATACTTTGAATGCCGACTTCGAACGTGACGCGCGTGCGCAAGGAAGGCTTTTCAAAAATAAGCGCGATAAATTTGCCGCGCAAAGTTTCAGAGTACGCCTCCGGCGTTCTCTTGATGTCGGCGGTCAGGTGCAGGAGCTCGCGCGTGTGCGCGGGGTTCCATTCCGCCCCGGTCAGGAGATCGTTCAAAACAATACTGGGAGTTGCCAAGGTAGTGGTTGCCATGTTCACCTCGTTGCAAAGTGGGCCGCGCGCGCGGAAGGCGCTGGACCGGAAAGTTCAGTTGCTGGGGCCTTTTTTGAAACTTCCTTCAAAACAGACTCGAAGAGACGAAGAAAATCGCGCACCTGAGCTTTGCTGACGATAAAAGGGGGAAGAAGGCGCAGGGTGTAATCGTGAGTGCAATTGATCAGCAGACCGCGCTTCATCGCCTCGACGACGAACGGGCCGCCTTCGACGGACAATTCGATGCCGAGCATCAAGCCTTCGCCACGAATGTGCCGGATGAACTCGTAGTTCGGCGCGAGCGCGACGAGGCCATCCAGAAGTTCGGCGCCGCGATCCCGGATGTTTTGCAGAAGCTTTTCCTTTTCGAGAAGGGTGAGAAATTCGAGGGCGACGGCGCAGATCATTGGTCCGCCGCCAAACGTCGTTCCATGCAAGCCGGGCGAAAGACGGGAAGCGACCTCTGCGGTGGTGAGGATGGCGCCGAGGGGAAGGCCGGCTGCGAGCGGCTTGGCGATGACGACGATATCCGGCTCCGAAGCGAATTTCTGATATGCGAAATAACGGCCGGTGCGGCCGAGGCCGCATTGGATTTCATCGGCGATGAGAAGGGCACCATGCAGCGAAGCCAACTCGCGGGCGCGACTCCAGAATGGCTCGGTGACCGGGTAGATGCCGCCTTCACCTTGGATGGTTTCGAGAATGACTGCGCAAACTGAATCGTCGAATTTTCTTTCGAGATCGGCGACATCGTTGAAGTGAACGAATTCCACTCCGGGAACCAGCGGGGCGAAAGGAGCGCGGTATTTTTCCGTGGCCGTCACGCTGAGCGCGCCGAAGGTGCGGCCATGAAAGGAATTATCCATGGCCAGGATGCGAGTCTTAGGCTTGGAGCCAGGAGCCGCGCCAGGCTGAGGCTGGCCGCAGAGCCGAGCGAGCTTCAGCGCGCCGTCAATCGCTTCCGTGCCGCTATTGGCGAAGAAAACGCGGTCGAGGCCGGATATCTCCGCCAGCTTGCGGGCGAGCGGACCCTGAAACGCATTGTGATACAGATTGGAGAGATGAATGGCGCGCGCCGATTCCCTGCGGATGGTCTTGATAATGCGAGGATGCGCATGACCGAGCGCGTTGACGGCAATTCCGCCGAGAAAGTCGAGATAGCGCTTTCCGCTCGAGTCAAAAATGTATGCGCCACGGCCGTGCGTGAATAGAACCGGGGCGCGCTTGTACGTCGGAAGAAGATACAAATCCGCTTCCTGCAACGCCAGGTCGGCAGCCGACGTCGCTTTGACGCGAGGCTTCCGGGTCCTTCGACTTTTGGAGCGTATTGGCATCAGGCGGCTGTGAATATGGCTTGCGGAGCGGAGAGAGTTTCGCGCAAGACACGCGTTCCGGGTACTCCGGATAAGGCAGATTGGCTTTTGGACTCGGTCGCGTGTACGGCATGAAGCAATCCGTCGGGGGCAGTACCGCCGAGGATGTGCACGGCGCGAACACCGCCTTCGAGGGCACGCTTGGCTGCTTCCAGCTTCAGGACCATTCCGCCCGAGACGACGCGGCACTGGACGAGGCGCTCGGCCTCCTCAAAAGTGATCGCGGAGATGACTTTTTCCCCGTCCAGGACGCCGGCCACATCCGTGAGATAGATCAACTGATCCGCAGTGAGATATTCAGCACAAGCGGCGGCCATGTGGTCGGCATTGATGTTGTAGAGTTCGTTGTCCGGCCCGATGCCGAGGCAAGGCGCGACAGGAACGAGGCCGCTGCGCCAAAAAGAGGCGATCAGATCGGCATTCACGCCGGTGAGATAGCCGACATAGCCGAGGCCGCCCGCAACTTCGTTGTGTACCAGCGGCTCGGCGAGGAAGCAATGACTGTCGGCGGCGGAAACGCCCACGGCGGGTTGGCCTTTGGCGGAAATGGCGGCGACGACACGCTGGTTGAGCAAGCCGGCGAAAACCATGACCGCTACGTCGCGCGTTTGGCGGTCGGTCACACGAAGACCGGCGACAAATTTACTTTCAATGCCGAGTTGCTGGAGCGTAGCGGTAAAGATGCGCCCGCCGCCGTGGACCACGAGCAGTTGGTGCCCTTCCCGGGCGAGCGCGGCAACCTGCGCCGCGAGGCCACTGATGATGGACGCGTCTTCCAGCAAAGCACCAGCAAATTTGACGACGATTTTCATTGAAGTGCAGTCTGCTCCTCGATACCCAGCATTAAATTGAAATTCTGTACCGCCTGGCCCGCCGCGCCTTTGCCCAGATTGTCCAGGCACGAGACGACGATCAGGCGGCGCCCGGACGGGTCCAACGCGAAACCGATGTCGCAGAAATTGGTGTGAGCGACGTGCTGCAGTTCGGGAAGCGCTCCTGCTTTCCAGATGCGCACCATGGGACGGCCCGCATACGCCTTGCGGAAAAGAGCTTCGAGCCCTTCGGGCGTTTTCGGTTCCGCGAGTGAGACGTAGATCGTTGAAAGAATTCCGCGCGCAAGCGGGAGAAGATGGGTCGAGAAAATCAGGCGATCCCCGCAGATGCCCGTCTGTTCCAGAATTTCCGGCGTGTGGCGGTGAGAGAAAAGATTGTAGGCCTTGAAATTTCCGTCGAGCTCCGCGAAATGAAGATCGCGGCGAGGTTCCTTGCCGGCACCCGTCGCGCCTGATTTGCAATCACAGACGATGCTGCAGCAAGAATCAATCCAGCCCGCTTCCACGAGCGGGCGCAGAACAAGAATCACGCCGGTGGCATAGCAGCCGGGATTGGCGACGAGATTGGCTTGGCGAATGGAATCGGAATAAAACTCGGGCAACCCGTAAACAGCCTGATCGAGCCACGCGGCATGAGGAGCAGGCAGCTTGTACCAGGAAGAAAAGGTTTCGGGATGGCGGAAGCGAAATGCGCCGCTCAAATCCACGACACGCAGACCCACATCAAGCAGCTTCGGCGCAAGTTCGGCGGAGGCTTCGTGGGGCGTGGCGAGAAAAGCCAAGCCTGCACCGCTCGCGAGAATGGTATCCAGGGAAAGCGGACGAACCGGGGCTTCTCCCCAGCCACGGAACTGTGGGAAGAGTTCCGAGAGGCAGCGCGCGCCGTTCGGTTCGCGGACATAGAAGGTGAGGGACAACGTATCCGGATGACGGACAAGCAGCTTGGCAAGCTCCAAGCCCGTATAGCCGGAGACACCTACCACGGCGACATGGCGCGGGTCTTTCATTTTATGAGTGCGCTCGCAACGGAGAGCCCACGAGCGCTTCGATTCTGCGCTGGAGCGATGTGCGGGATTTCTTGTTAGCAGTGATGATCAGGACGGTGTCGTCCCCCGCGATGGTGCCCGCGATTTCCGGAAATTTAGAAGCGTCCATGGCGGCGGCCAGGGGCTGAGCGCCGCTCGGAGGCGTCTTGAGGACGAGAAGATTTTCCGCTGGACGAATATCGAGGAGAAATTCGCCGAGGGCTCGCGCCAAAGGCGGCATCGAAGCGGCCTCTTCGGGCAGGGCTGCGGCTTGCTTGTAGCCATCGCGCGTTTTGATGAGTTTGAGCTCCTGCAAATCGCGAGAGAGGGTGGCCTGGGTGACGCGGAGGCGCTGCTGTGCGAGGCGCCGGCGGAGTTCTTCCTGATTGCCAATGTGCTGGCCGCTGACGAGGCGAAGGATCTGTCCGTGGCGAAATGTTTTTCCGAGAGCCATAAAAATGCGGCGAAATCGCCGCTGTATTTTTATACATTTAGATGCATATTTCTGTCAAACGGTTTTTTGCATTTTTTGGGCCGGGGCGCTCCAGGCCGACTGTGCACGATGCGCACCATCAGCTCTCTCTGTTCTGGCTTTTCCCGGCGGGATGAGGTTACCTATTCAACAGCGAAAAAGGTTCACATGGCAACGCAATGCAAAGCTCCGGGATGCAAGGGCACAGCGCCGCCCGCGCTTGAAGAGCAACAGCTGTGCGTTCTGCACTACACGCTGGCGCTCGAAGGCACGTGCGGGGAGATGCGGCGCGAGACTGCTCTTGGAAATGCACCGCAGGACCGGCAGCGCGAGATCATGAAGTTTCTGACGGAAAGCGGAGAGCGGCTAGCACGTGTGGCCACCAGCGGGTTGCCGCTGACCGATGACCTGAAAGCACGCATCCTGAGCACGTTTTTGACGCTGATGAATCTACGGGAAAACCTGGACCGGGCTTCGATGCGGACATCACACGGCCGCGGCGTGCTGCGGTAAACCAGTCCTCGAAACGTTCAATCCAGAAGGAATCAGGCGCCAATGTAGCGGGCGTAAAGAGAGCGCGCTACCGCGGGGTCTTTGGTGCCCTTGAGGATGGCGCGACCGTCGGCAAAGACGGTCATTTCGTAAGGTGGGACACGAAAACAGAGAAGGAAATCGTTCTGGTGGACGTCCGAGACAGCGGGAGCCAGACGGCGGCGCAGATCCTGCAGATCCAATGCGCGATTGCGTTCGTGAATTTGCACGGAATCGCGTCCGCACATGGTCACGTGAGGATGGGCGGCTCCTTCGAGAAAAGAGAATTTGCGGCGGACGCAAGCCCGGCAATCGGGATTTCGGGAGAAGGAGACGGATTGAAAACGGCCGCTCCAAACGTCACAGGACATAAGCTGGCCATGAAGAGTTTCGAGGCGGCCGGAGAGGATCTTGATGGCTTCCGTGGACTCGAGGGATGCAACCACGTTTACGATGGAGCCAAGAACGCCGACAGTGTCGCAAGTCTCCGCCGCTCCGCGGCCGGTTTCAGCCGAATCCAGAAGACAGGCGAGACAAGGAGTCTTCTCAGGGAGAATGGCCATCGTGAGGCCATAGCTTCCGACGGCAGCGGCATAAATCCAGGGACGGCACGACTTAAGGGCGGCATCGTTGATCAGAAAGCGGGTTTCAAAGTTGTCGGAGCCGTCAAGGATAAGATCAAAGTCCGCAAGAAGATCTTCAGCATTGCGAGGCGTGAGATCAGCGACGACGCCTTCGACAGCGATATCGGCGTTGATGGAACGGAGTTTGCGCTCGGCGGCAACGGCTTTGGGAAGAGCGGCACGCGCGTCGTCCTCGTCAAACAATGTTTGGCGCTGAAGATTGGAGGATTCGACGAAATCTCGGTCAATGATGCGAAGGGAACCCACGCCGGCGCGCGCGAGAAGATTTGCCGTGGCTCCTCCGATGGCGCCGCAGCCGACGATTGCGGCTCGGGAGCGGAGAAGCCTCTGCTGCCCCTCTTCGCCGATGCCAGCGAAAAGCACCTGCCGAGAATACCTTTCCTTCCACGAATCTCCCATGTTGGGTCAGACCTTCCGTGCCCCAGATTAGTTTCTCACTCCACAATGATAGCCCCAAAGAGGCGGGAGGGCGGGCAACGCCCGTGTGCTACCCTTCGTCTGAGCGAATTGTGCGCATGAAAGCGAACCGGGTCAATGAATTACGCGGGGCGGTGATGGTGGCGCTTTTGGCGGGAATCGTGCCCGCGTCACTCTACTCCCAAGAGCCGGGAAGGAAGGAGCCGAGCCAAATCGGGGAACAATCGGCAGCGAATGCTCCGCTGGTGGAGCGGGTGCGCATTGTAACGGAGGATGGACGGCTTCTGAACGAATCGCCCAAAGGAATCAAAGTTGAAATCGGTAAGCCTGTAGACCGGGATGAGGTAGCTGCAAGCGTTCGCGCGCTTTACGGCACGGGAGACTATGCTGACATTCGCGCCGTGGAAGAGAGCGTCACGGGAGGCATTCGGCTGGACTTTGTGGTCCAGGAGAACCTGTTTTTCAACCTGATTCAGATCGAGGGGCAGACGCCACCGCCGAGCGATGCGTCAGCGGTTGCGGCCATGCAAATCGGGCTTGGCGAGATTTACCGTTCCGAGACACTCAAAGAAGCATTGACACGGCTCGACGGCATCTTAGAGGAAGAAGGGCTTTACCAGGCGCAACTGCGCCCGGAGACATTTCCCCATCCTGAGACACATCAGATGGACATCGTCGTTCATGTGACGCCCGGGCCCCGCGCGCAGGCGGGCGTGGTGCGCCTGACGAATAATACGGAATATCGCGACGCGGAGATTCTCTCGCGGCTGAAGATCAGTCCGGGGACGGAACTGACTGCCGCGCGCATCCAGCGGGGAACGGATCGGATTCGGAAGTTCCTGGTGAAAAAAGGCCACCTGAGCGGGCGCGCGGCGGTGAGGAGAGGGGAGTATGACGCCTCAAATCACAGCATTCCGCTAAACTTGGAAGTATCCGCGGGGCCGCTGGTCCGGGTGAAAATTGAAGGTGCCAAGATCTCCGAAGGAGACTTCAGAAAGTTGTTGCCAATCTACGAGGAAGGCGCGGTAGACACGGATCTTCTGGACGAGGGGAAACGGAATTTGCAGGAGCGGCTGGAACGGGAAGGATATTTTGACGCCAAGGTGTCTTACGAAACGGCGAACCGCGAAGTTCAGCCCGAGGGCAGCAAGGCGCAAGAGCCGGAGGAAGTGATCAGCTATAAGGTGGAGCGTGGGGTCCGGCACAAACTCGTGGGCATCGGCATCACGGGCAACAAATATTTCGGTACGGAATTACTGAAGAGCCGCCTGCAGATTTATCCGGCAGCGTTCGGGTCAAGAGGGAAATTTAGCCGCAGGATGGTCGAAGCTGACCGGCAATCCATGGAAAACCTCTACCGTTCGAATGGTTTTCTGGATGCGAAGGTAGAGGCACAGATCCAGGACAACTACGAACGGAAGGAAGGGGACATCTACATTCGATTTGTGGTGCAGGAGGGAGAGCAGACGAGGGTTGCATCACTGACGATCGACGGCAATCATTCGTTCTCGAAGAGCGAAATCCTTAATGTGGTTGCCTCCTCTCCCGGCCAGCCGTATTCCGATTTCAATGTGGCGTCCGACCGGGCAAATATTCTGGCCCTGTACTTCAATGAGGGATTTCCCGAAGCGAGCGTTCTGGCCACTTCGGAAACCATAGAAGCTCCAGCGTCCGGCGAAAAAAGTGCCGGGGGAGTTCGCCAGGAAGTGCGGCTAACCTATCGCATCGAAGAGGGGCCGCAGACTCGCGTGCGCCGCATCTTGATTTCGGGTTACGTCCATACACGGCCCGGGATCATCCGGCGGCAGGTCACGGTGAAACCGGACGAACCGTTGCGCGCCGGTGATGTGGTGGATACGCAGAGAAGACTCTACAACCTGGGAATTTTCAACCGGGTGACAATTGCGCCGCAGAATCCCAACGGGACCGACGCAAAGAAAGATGTTGTGGTTCAAGTGGAAGAGGCAAAACGCTATACGCTAGCGTATGGAGGCGGATTTGAAGTTCAGCGCCTTGCGAGTACGACGAATCCCACAGGCGGAGAAGTGCAAGCTGCGCCGAGAGGAATCCTGGAACTCTCCAAGCTGAACTTAACGGGAAGAGCCGATTCACTTTCACTGAAGGTGCGTGGAAGCACTCTGCAGGGCCGGGCTCTGCTCGCCTATTCGGCGCCAAATACATTCACGAACCCCCACTTAAGCTTTCAATCTACGATTTATGTTGAAAAGACTCAGGACATTAACACCTTTTCCGAGTCGCGATATGAAGCCTCCGTGCAACTCACGGACCAGTATTCGAGCCGTACGACTCTGCTCTACCACTACAGCTTTCGGAAGATACTCGTCTCCAACCTCAAAATCCCTTCTCAGGAGATCCCCCTTTTCCAACAGCCGACACTTGTTTCCCAATTTGGGGCTACTTGGGTGAGAGATACGCGGGACAATCCCGCGGATGCCTCCAGAGGTACGCTGAACACGGCGGATTTTGGGGTGGCGGACACCAGCATCGGATCGAGCGCGAGCTTTCTGCGTTTTCTCTACCAAAATGCCTCCTATTATCCGATCAAGAGGCGGTTCAGCTTCGCTCGCTCGATTCGCCTCGGAATTCTCGAACCTTACAAGGACACGGTCTCCCTGAGTTTTCCGGCGGAGACAGCCACGCCCTTGCTGCAACTCATCCCGCTCCCCGAGAGGTTTTTTGCCGGTGGCGGAACGTCCCTGCGCGGATTTGCACTGAATCAGGCGGGGCCGCGCGATTCTGTAACGGGATTTCCGGTGGGAGGCCAGGCACTGCTGATCCTGAACCAGGAGTTCCGGTTTCCCATGCGGCTGCCTTTTATTGGATCCCGGTTGGGAGGCACGCTGTTTTATGACGGAGGGAACGTCTATAGCAAGTTGAGCCGCATAACTTTTCGCTGGTCCTCTCCCAAGCCCGTGTTTGACCCGTCGGACCCGAGAAAGTGCTTATACAACTGTACTAACGAACTGAATTACTTCTCGCACACGGTGGGTTTAGGAGTCCGGTATGCAACGCCGGTCGGTCCGATCCGGGTGGATGTTGGCTACGAGATCAACCGGCCCTATTTTGTGGTGCCGATCCCGTGCCCGAGCTTTACGCCCAATTGCACCCCGGGTTCCCTGGGTTTTCGGTCCACGCAACTTCCACGATTCCAGGTGTTTTTCAATTTGGGGTCCACATTCTAATGAGCAGCTTGCGCATTCTCAGCGGGATTTTGATTTTAGCGATAAGTGTTTCCTTGTGTGCGCCCTTTGCCCGGCCTCAAAAGGTGATTGACCGGATCGTTGCCAAGGTCGAGGACGACATCATTCTCTGGAGTGATATCCAGGAACTCGCTGACTATCAGAAGCTCATCGAAGGAAAAGCCGAGAGCGATCAGGAGCTGCTCGAGAGACTCATAGATCAGTGGATTGTGAGGAAAGAAGCGGAAACGGCACGTTTTCCGCAGCCTTCTGAAGCCGATATCAATCGAAGCCTGCAGCGGCTGAAGAAATCCTTTGCGACAGAGGAAGATTACGAAGAACGCCGAAATCAGGCGGGACTGACGGAGGCGGAGGTCCGGCACTTCGTGACCTTACAGCTTTACCTGAGCAACTACCTGGATTCGCGCTTCCGGCCACTGATCCACGTGGACCAAAAAGCGATTGAGAAATTTTATGAAGACCGCGTGGTCCCTAGGGCGAAGGCGCGAGGACAGGCTCCCCCGACCATCGAATCCGCCAGCGATTACATTCAGGAAGCATTAGTGCAACAGGGGATCAATGAGCAATCGGACCGTTGGTTGAAAGAGAGCCGGGACCGGCTCAATGTCGAAGAGTTTCTGAACGAAGGTCAAAAATGAACCAGGAGACGCGCCGGCGGAAGTGGAGGTGGCTGTGGCACGTCGCGTGGGTGCTGGGCGCGAACGCCGTGCTGGCGATCGGGGTGGCAATCTTCTTCTTCGGAAGCGGGGCGGGAAATCCGCTGCTTCGGCGGTTGCTGGTCCGCCGAATGGAGAAAATGACCGGAGCAAAAGTAGAGGTGCAGGGTCTTTCGATCCACTGGCTGAGAATGGAAGCAACTCTGCGCGGGGTGGTGGTGCACGGCAAGGAACCTGAAGGGACAGCACCGCTGTTTGCAGCCGAGCAAATCAAAGCCGGAGTGAGGATCGATTCGTTCTGGGGCCGAAAGGCTTCCCTCGACGATCTGGAGCTGGATCGGCCCCAGGTGCACATTCGCATTGAGAGGAACGGCGCCACAAATTTACCCTCTCTCCCGCACGCGAGCCCTGGCAAACCCCTCCAGGAGACGCTCTATGATTTGCATGTCAGTAGATTCGCCGCAAAAGACGGCTGGATCCTCTACAACGATGTGAAGAAGCCTCTGGCGGTTCAAGGGGACGATTTACGCCTGGAAGTGGATGCAGGGGGCAACTTGGAACGTCCGTTGTATTTCGGTACGTTCCAGGGTAAGGCCCTGCAAGTGGCTATTGGGCGCGATGTTCCGATCGATGTAAACATCACCACGAGATTTACGATCTGGAGAGAAGGTCTCACCGTGGAACAAGCGCAGATCGGAATCGACAGGTCGCATTTCGATCTGCAGGCGGAAATGACCAACTTCGCAAATCCCGCCTGGACCTACCGCTACCGAGGCTGGGTAAATTTGCTGGATTTCCGGAAAACGCTCAGATCACCCAATACGCCAGCCGGAAAGGTGGACGTGCACGGGGAAGGAACCGTCTCCGCAGGTCTCGTGCGAGGCACGGGGAATTTCGCAGCTTCCGAGCTGGTCATGAACTATTCGATTTTCCATGCCAAGGGACTAGGTGGGCGCGGCAGCTACCGCATGGACAATCAGGGACTTCTGATTCCCGATCTTGTGGCGGAAGCTTTCGGGGGGAAGGTGTCTGGAACAGTGAGGCTGCGATTTGCCGGACTGGGGTTCAAGGCGCAGACGCACATCGAAGGAGTGCGGATTGCGCAGTTGTTTCCGAGTCTGGAAGAGCGCAGGTTCCCGATTGACGAGCTTCACTGGGATTCGGTAATTTCCGCCGACACAGTGGAGACATGGTCAGGGGAATTCAAGAGATTTGAGGTCAGCGGAGAATCTCAGTGGTCGGCGCCAAGCCAGGTGGCGCCCGGGCACACTCCGATTAGTGGATCCTGGAAAATCCGTTACCAACATGACCCGGCCGTAATCACCATCGACCGGGCCCTATTTAGCTCCGCCACGAGTCGCGTCCAGGCAAGCGGCACTCTCGGCCGAAGCAATTCGACCCTGGACGTGCATTTCGAAACAGGGGCACTCGAGCGTTATAACGACCTCATTCTGGCCATTGAAAAGAGCAAGCCGACTTCGGAGGAAGCCCGCCGGGTCCAGGGAAGTGCCTGGTGGGATGGAAAGATTTCTGGTTCGTGGAACTCGCCGACCTTCGTAGGGCACGGCCGTGGGGAACGAATTGCATACGGGCCGATGGAATTCGATTCCTTGGAAGGCGATATCACCTATTCTTCGTCGGAGCTTACGGTCTCCCGAGGCAAGGCGCAGCGCGGGGCGATGCAGGCGGAGATCGAAGGACAGCTGGCGCTCAACGACTGGAGCTTCTTGCCTGCCAGTGAGTGGTCGGCGGACGTGGATTTGGAGAAGGTGCCGGTGGATAGCCTGCAAAAACTCGTGGGAATGAATTATCCGGTCGAAGGTTTTCTCACCGGACAGTTTCACGGCCGAGGAACCCGTGAGGAACCTTCCGTCACGGGCTTGTTCGATCTGGCAAGCGGAAAGGTATACGGCCTCTCTTTTGACCACTTACGAGGGCAATTGAACCTGTTGCCAGATGAGGCGCGGATCAATAATGCGGAGTTGCGCATTTTTCCCCTGGGCAAGGAAGCAGGCCACGGAGCAGGTATTGTGACCGGCAATGTAACGTACCGCTTCCCAGATCAAGACATTTCCGTGGATCTGGTGGGAGCGGGACTTCCGCTTGAGAATTTCGAGAAATTGCAGACAGCCCGCCTCCCGGTTGCGGGGCAGCTAACCTTCCGGCTGAAAGCCAGCGGTCCGGCCATGGCGCCCACGGGCGATGGGTCATTTCGCGTGGTGGACTTGAAGATAGGGCAGGATGTGATCGGCAGCTTTGAAGGCACTCTGAACTCGGACGGCAAGCAAGCCAAGTTCCAGTTGACTTCGGCCATGACAAACGGAAGCATCTCCGGGGGATATACCATCGGATTGGAAGATCCCTATCCGATCACCGGAACAATCAGCATCCTAAACATCAATCTGGATCCATTTCTGCAAACCGCCATGCATCTCGAACACTTTAGCGGACACGGCGTCGCAGACGGCGAAATCTCCGCTGAAGGAAATTTGAAGCACCTCGAGACCGTAGTCCTGGATGCAAAATTCACGCGACTTGCGGTTAATTATGCGAATGTGCAGCTCCAGAATGAGGGACCGGTCCATATCAGATCCTCCAAGGAAGAGTTCAACATCGAGCCGGCAACATTTCGAGGGACGGACACGAATCTGAAGATTCAAGGAAATGTACGCTTCAATGGCCGTCGCGCCGTGGACCTGGGAATGAATGGAGCCGTCGACTTGCGGCTCTTGAGCGGATTTGTGCCGGATTTGGAATCGCGAGGCTCTGCACAGGTCAACGCTTCCGTCGAGGGTACCCTGGACCGGCCGCGGATTACGGGCAGGGTCCACATTGAAAACACCTCCTTGCACATGCTTGATCAACCCTTGGGATTGAGCGCCATCAAAGGAGATTTCATTTTTGACGCGACGCGCCTTTTTTTCGACAACGTGACTGCGCAGGCAGGCGGAGGAACACTGCAACTCTCCGGCAGCGTGAACTACTCCGATTCGCCCTTGCGCTATGACATTACCGCGCGAACGAATCAGGTCCGCATTCGCTATCCGGAAGGAATAAGTTGGCTTGCAGGAGGTTCACTACGGCTGACAGGAACGCCGGACGCGGGGCTCGTGACGGGCCGCGTAACCATTGACCGGGTGACTCTGACGTCGGGGGTAGACGTGGCCAGCGCACTCCTCGCCGCGAAAGAAGGTGCAGGCGGACCGTCCAGCAATTCAAAATATTTGAGCAATCTGCAATTCGACCTCGAAGCCGTATCTTCCCCTGATGCCCGGATGGAGTGGCCCAGCGCGGAATTTGAAGGAGATGCGAATCTGCGCGTGCGCGGCACCTGGCAGCACCCCATTATGCTTGGCCACATTCATGTTCTTTCCGGTGATTTGACATTTCGTGGAAACCGCTATCGAGTCTCGCGCGGAGACTTGAACTTTGCCAATCCCTTCCAGTTGAACCCAGAAGTGAACGTTGAGGCGACAACAACCATTCAACAGTATGAAATTACGCTGAATTTTTCGGGACCCGCCAACAAACTTGCGCTTTCCTACCGTTCCGATCCACCTCTGCCGGGCAACGACATCATTACACTGCTCGCTTTGGGGCAGACCAGCTCGGAAGCGGAACTGCGCGGCGGTGGAACGGGTTCGACACAAAGCACCTCGGCGGGCGCCTCGGCGCTACTTTCCGAAGCCATCTCAAGCCAGTTGGGTGGCCGGCTGGAACGGCTGTTCGGAATCACTAAACTACGCGTCGATCCGGGACTTACGGGAGTGGGGTCAACGGGCTCAGAGCAAAACGCAGCGGCGCGTGTCACCGTTCAGCAACAAATTGCACGCGACCTGACCATCACGTACGTCTCCAACGTAAGTTCGACGCAGCAGCAGGTGATTCAGGTTGAGTACAACTTAAGCCGGAATGTCTCGATCGTCGCGCTTAGGGATTACAACGGCACTTTCGGAATTGATATCAAAATCAAGAAGCGTTTTCCCTGACTTGCCCGCTACCCTCGTGGAGAAATGCCTTAGGGCTGGGAAGAATCGGATTGTGACTGCTGGGAATTGTCCGCGGGTGGCTGCGTTTGTCCTTGCTGCCACCTGCGGCGTCCGGCGAACGGCCTCGCGCCCTGCGTGGCGCCGGGATTTTCCGCTCTGAGCTGCTGCCATGCTTCCCGGGCGGCCTGATTGCTGACGGTGCGCACGGCAGCCTGGAATTCCTTCGTGATTTTAGGCATTTCCGCGGCGGACTTTTGTCCGAGCGGCGACCCGTAGAATTGCAGCAGGCCTTTGATGTCTTCATCCGTGTAATGCTTGTCATAGATGACGACTAATTGATTGAGCAGCACATCTGGGTCGTAATCCTTCTGAAAGGACGCGGCAAACGAGTTAGCGAGAGTCTGCGCGCGCTCGTTGTTGGGCAAGGCCACGGCGATTTTCTCTTTGAATTGGTCCACGGAATTATTCGCGGCGTCCTGAATCATGTCCTTCGCGCCTATCAACTCCAGAAGAGCACTGATGTCGGCTTCCTTGGCGGGATCAATGGCTTTGGCGGGGCTCGTCTGAGCGGCGTTCGCCCCAGCTTCCTGAGCGGCCTGGACTGGGGAATTCGACGCTCCCTGGATGGCGACGAAAAACGCTCCGACATAGATGAGAATCAAAGCTACAACGGCCTTCATGACTTCCTCCGCGGCGGTTGCGATCGAGTCGGCCGCCACGAAAAAGATTCTAGGAGATGGACGGATTGTCGGAGTCCTTTGCGAGGGACAGTCGTGCTTGAGCGGTGACTGTCCGTCCGGACAGGAGGCTCACGTTCACGGCGAGTTTAGGGCCGGATTTCGATAGGCGTGCCATCGGGAACGGCGCGCCAAATCTGGTTCATCTCGGGGTCCGTCACGGCGATGCAACCATCCGTCCAATCCATCCAGCGATGGAATCTGCCGATCCAGCCAAGCCCGTTCTGAAGTCCGTGAATCATGATGTCGCCACCGGGATCCTCGTGGAGTGTCCGTGCGCGCTGAATATCATTGGCATTGGGATAGGAAATATGGAGTGAAAGATGAAATTTGCTTTGTGGATTGCGCCAATCAATGACATATAAACCTTCGGGTGTTCGATGGTCTCCGGTATGCATCTTGGGGCCGACAGGATTCCGTGCCAAAGAAACCCTGTACGTCCTGAGAATGCGTCCGTCACGCAGCAACACCAGCTTGTGCTCATGTTTCACGACCAGGATGCGATTGGCCGATTCCGCGGTAGGGTCGGCTGCTGGCCACTGGGCATAAGCGAAGAGAATGACCAAGGAGCCGACGACAGCCATTGCCGCAGCAGTTTTTCGATGCGGTACGCGAGTCATTTGGCAGATAGTCTGCGCGGCTTTGCGTACCGCCGCAACCGCCGATGAAAAACGACACCGCGGAGACGAAACATCTCTCCTGTAGCAACCGTTGGTTGAGATTCGCGACGCTGTGTTACTTTAACTGGCTCAAATCTCTGGCTCCGCGGACAATCTGAAAATGCCGCCTAAAGGTGCGCTTCCAGGACTCTCGATCGTGATTCCCGCGTTCAATGAAGAGCTGCGCCTGCCCGATTCGCTCAGAAAAATAGCGGACTATGTCCAGCGATCCCCGCGCGCGGTGGAAGTCATCATCGTGGACGACGGTTCGCAGGACCAGACGGCTGCGGTGGCGGAGTCGTTCCGAGAGCAAATCCCCGAATTGCGCATCGTCAGCAACGGTCTAAATCGTGGCAAGGGCTACAGCGTCCGGCATGGAATGCAGGAGGCCCGCAAGGAACTCGTGCTGTTCTCCGATGCGGACCTTTCTGCTCCGATCGAGGAGGCCGACAAACTCATTGCCGCCCTGGAAAACTGCGACGTCGCCATCGGTTCGCGTGCGTTGGACCGCAGCCTGATCGCCGTGCACGAATCTGCTTTCCGGGAATTCGCAGGGATCGTTTTTAACAAGATCGTCCGAATCGTGCTGCGCCTTCCTTTCGTGGATACGCAGTGCGGATTCAAGGCATTCCGCAGGGAACGCTGCGGAATCATCTTCGAGCAGCAGCGGATCGAGCGATTCGGGTTCGATCCCGAGCTTCTCTATCTAGCGCGGCATCACGGGTTGAAGGCGGCGGAGATTCCCGTGCGCTGGTCGCACTCGCCGGCCACCAAGGTGAATATGTTGCGCGATAGCGTGCAGATGTTCCTGGACATCTTCACGATCCGTTGGAACGCCCTTCGGGGAAGGTATCCCAAGAGCAAGTAAGCGCCGGGGGCTTTTAGCTTTATATCACAAAGTACTTGACAGATCGCTCGCCGCCTGCTAGCTTGCAGTTTATGTCTTCTTCTCATCCCTTGCGCTCTCCTTCGCGCCAGCCCATCCCGATTGACGCGCGCGCCGCGGACCATCTCCGTTACATTCGCGAAACCATGGAGCGGGCCGGCGAGTTTACCGCCGTGCCTGGCTGGGGCGGCGTCGCTATGGGATTGACCGCCATTGTAGCCGCCTATATCGCCTCGCAGCAGGCGACGCCGACGCGCTGGCTGACCGTTTGGCTCATTGAAGTGTTTGTCGCCGTGGCCATTGCCGCTCCCGCAGCTGCCACAAAGGCGCATCGCGTCAACTCCAAATTGTTCTCGGGCCCCGGCCGAAAATTCGTATTAAGTTTTGCGCCGCCCGTCCTGGTCGGCGGGCTTCTGACTTTTGCCCTCGCCCATGCTGGCCACTTCGGTCTTCTGCCCGGGATGTGGTTGCTGCTTTATGGGACTGCCATCGTCACGGGGGGAGCTTTTTCCGTGCGCGTCGTTCCAGTGATGGGACTTTGCCTCATGGTTCTCGGAGCGGTGGCGTTGTTCATGCCTGCGGCGTGGGGAGATCTGTTCATGGGTGCAGGATTCGGCTTTGTTCAGATGGGCTTCGGCTTCTGGATTGCATTACGTTACGGAGGATGAAGGAATAGGGAATGGCAAAACAGGCTACAGCACGTCAGGAGCAGCCCGCTCGGGAACGTCAAACGTCGCTCAGCGCTGTCCGGGGGCAGGCGCGCGGAGCCATGCCCGGAGAGTTGGACCGGCTGATTCACGAGCGCATTCGGCTGGGGATTGTGAGCGCACTGGCGGTCAATCGTTCCCTGACGTTCAATGAGCTCAAGGCACTCTTGAAAACCACGGACGGCAATCTGAGTGTTCACGCGCGAAAGCTCGAGGAGGCTGACTATATCGTTTGCGCGAAATCATTCGACGGCCGGCTGCCCAAGACGGAATACCGCCTTGCGCCGGCGGGACGCAAGGCGCTGGAGCGCTACCTGAACCACATGGAGGCCTTGATTCGCGCCACACGCGAAGGATGAAAAATTTTTTGCCCCGATACTTTGCAAGGCAAAGTTATTTACCAATATCAGGTTTGCGGCGGAGAAGGAACACTCGTTATGTCCACTCAAACGGCGGTAACTCAAGATCTCATCAAGTCGTTGTTCGCGCCTCCGGCCCAGCGTCTACATGTCGCCATCATTACCGACGGCAATGGCCGGTGGGCCAGTTCACGCGGTTTGCCCCGCTGCGCCGGCCATCGGGCCGGAGCGGAAGCCGCGCGCAAGATCATCGAGGCCGCTCCGCACATGAGCATCCATACGCTCACGCTCTTCGCACTCTCTTCCGCGAACTGGAAGCGGCCGGCTGCCGAGGTAAACTCCATTCTCCGGCTGCTCCACGAGTATCTGCTCACAGAAACCATGCACTGCGTGGACGAAGGCGTGCGCCTGAGCATTCTCGGGCGGCGCGACCGCATCCCGGGAGCGCTGCGACAAGCTATTCAGGATGCTGAGGCAGTGACCGTGCGCGGAACCCGGCTGCATCTCCGGCTGGCGATTGATTATTCCGCCCGCGAAGCGATTTACCGCGCGGCATGCCGCTACTACAAAGCGACCGAACTCTCTCTCAATACATTTACCCAGGTGCTTTCGGAGGTCCAGAGCGGCGGCTCGACGGAAGTGGATTTGCTCATCCGGACTGGGGGAGAGCAACGCATTTCGGATTTTCTGCTCTGGGAAAGCGCTTTTGCCGAGTTCGTGTTTCTCGAAAAGCGCTGGCCAGACTTCACGGTCTCCGATCTTCGCTCTGCCTTGAACGAATTGGACCGTCGGGAGCGCACGCGCGGAGCCCTTCCGCAGGAGCTCGCTGGTTAAAGGCTTTGCTGTACGCAAATTCAAAGAAAACCTGTGACTCCGCGGGTGTGCCTTTTGCAGCTGCCCACAGAGGTGTCTTCAGTGGGAACCGCACAGAATTTCACTGTGCCAGTGTAATTCTCTGAAAAAACACATCTTAACTATCCTTTCGGCGCGAAGCACCCACCCTGACGTTTGCCTATCCGCCGTCGTCTATACCCACGAGGAGCCAAATGGGCAGCATGGGACTTGCGTTGCCGTGGGAGGCTACAATCTCCGTTCACCAGCACCCACAGGAGAGGCGAGTGGAGCCTTCCGAAAACCCAGTTATCGCAACAGGCACGTCTTTCGACGCTTCAAGTCAGGATGCGGCCCTGGCTGCCGCGTGCCTGGCGGGCAATCTCGCCGGATATGAGCGCTTTTATAAAATCTACGGCACCCGTATGAAAAGCCTTGCGTGGAATCTCCTTGGCAACCACAGCGACGCCGAGGACGCCGTGCAGGACACTTTTCTCAAGATGCAGCGCGCCATCGCAACCTTTCGTGGACAATCGAGCTTTGTTACCTGGACGTTTCGCATCCTGATCAACACCTGCCACGACGCGCGTCGTTCTCGCCTACGGAAAAAGGAATCGAGCAGCGATCGGGACGACGACGCTTCTTTTCCGGAGCCGCGCGCTTCCGGAGGGCATCCCTCTCTCCGCCTCGCTCTCGAGCGGGCGCTCGCCACACTGACTCGGCACCAGCGCGACGTTTTTCTCCTCTACGAAGTGGAAGGTTTTCGCCATGCGGAGATTGCGGGAATGCTGGAGATCAGCGAAACGGCTTCCAAGAACACTCTTTTTCAGGCAAAGAAAAATCTCCGCGCCATGCTCGAACCGCCACGCAGCGGTGCTGCAGAGGTGAGGTAATTCCCATGATCATCACCTGCTCGGATCGCGAACGTATTTTCTCGGATGGCACTCTGGAAGAATGGCGGCAGCTTGAACTTCACGCCGCGAATTGCCACGAGTGTACCGCCGAGATCCATGCCTGGAAAAATTTCTCGGCAGCTGCCCTGCAATTGCGTGAAGAATGGAATTCACCGGATCTCTGGCCTGGAATCGCCAGGGAGCTTGCAAGGCAACAGGAGAAAAAGGTCTCGCTTTTCCGCAATTGGATTGACTCCTGGAAAAGTTCCTCGCTCTCTTGGCAAACCGCCGCCGCAGCCTTTGTCTTGATTTCCCTCACGGCTTCCACGGCATGGTTTGTCTTGCATCGCCCTAAAGGTCCATTCGCAAGCAATCAGGCTTTGCTCAGGCACAGTGCCGTTGAGGAAGCCGATCAGGCGGAATCGGCATACGTGACGGCGATCGACAAGCTTGCCGCTGAAGCACAGCCGCAACTCGCAAATCCTGCCACGCCGCTGATGGCGGGCTACCGCGAAAAACTCCTCGTGCTGGACAGTGCCATCGCGGAGTTGCGCGCGCAGGCGGGCCAGAATCCCGCGAACGCGCATCTCCGTCGCGAATTGTTGGCGATGTATCAGGATAAACAGGACACTTTGGAACAGATTTTGGAGAGGAAACCTTAATGTTCTTGCAGACTCGATTTTGCCGATTCGAAAGTTTGAGAAATCTGCTCGGAGCCCTCGCGCTGGCTATTCTTGCCATCGCGCCCGTACCCAACGCTGCGGCGAGCGGCCCTCCACAGGATGAGATCACGCGGAACTTTGAAAAGAGCGTGACTCTCAGCGGGAATCAGGGTCTTAGCCTGGATCACCGCCTCGGCCGCGTACACATCACAGGTGTGGCGGGGCACGACGCGAAAATTTCCGCCACGATCCACGTGCAATCAAACTCGCGATCTGACTCCCAGAGTTTTGCGGACAAAATCCAGATTGATGTAACTCAATCGAGCGACGGCGTTCACATCAAGACCATCTATCCGGAAGAAACGCGGCGCTGGTTCTCCTCCGGTGGCCGGGTTTCCTTCTCCGTGGATTACGATATCTCGATGCCCGCTGACGCTCCGCTTTGGTTGCGCAATGACTTCGGCGACACGGACATTTCCGGCGTCCATGGCTGGTCGCAGGCGCAGAATGGCCACGGCGCGATGCGCGTCCAGGATGCGGGTGCTGCTAAGCTCGTCAACTCCTTTGGAAGAATTGACGTGACAACAGCCTCTGGCAACTGTGACGTCACAAACAACAACGGTGCCGTATCAGTTTCCGGCGTCAAAGGCAGTTTAACGGTCCACAACCGGTTCGGAGAGATCAAAGTCTCCCAAATCGGCGGCCCGGCCACAATTTCTGGCGGTAATGGCGCTATCGAACTGACGAACTCGTCCGGCAATGCGGAGATCAGCAATTCGTTCGGCGCTGTAACGGTCAGGAACCTGAACGGAGGGTTGACGGTCCATGACAACAATGGCCGAGTCGAAGTATCGGACGTATCCGGCAACACGGACCTGACAACGAGCTTTGGCTCCGTTGACGCTCAGCGAATCGGCGGCACTCTTTCCGTCAATGATTCCAACGGCGAAGTAAAGGTCGTCGAAGTACACGGCTTTGCGGCCGTGAAATCCTCATTCGGCACGGTGGACGCGCGAGGCCTGCATCAGGGCGCCCGTATGGAAACCGGAAACGGCAACCTCGTTGTTAATGGCGTGGACGGCGATCTGTTTGCGAAGACCAGCTTTGGCTCGATCCAGGCGCAGAATATCAAAGGCAACTTGACGGCCCAGGATTCCAATGGATCTGTAACCGCAACTTCAATCTCTGGCGACGCGAGTGTGGACACATCTTTCAGCGGCGTTACGCTTACGGATATTGGCGGAAAAATTCGCGTGGATAACCAGAATGGGGGCATCGAGGTTACCGCAGCGCAAACCGCCGGCTGCCGCGACATCAGCCTGAAAACGTCCTTCTCTCACATCCTCGTGCGTGTTCCAGCTTCTGCGGGGTTCAAAGTCACCGCGCATACTTCGTTCGGCCAGATTTCCTCCGAGCTGCCCATAACTTCCACGGGCACTTTGGGCCAGAATTCGCTGAATGGAACCATCGGCAACGGAGCCTGCACGCTGGACCTGAACAATTCCAACGGCAACATTGATATCGTCAAAGCTCCGTAGAACGCGAAGTGAAGTTACTCCCCGGTTCTCCGCGCGCGGTTCAGGGCAAAAGCTTTGCGCAAAATTCGCGTGGCGGTCTCCGTCAGCTGATATTTCTCGAGTTCGTCTTCCCCGGCAAGCACGATATCCGTGGCATCGCCTCCCGCTCGGATGTTTCCACCTATGCGCTCGCAAAGATAATCGGCAATCACAAAATGAAATTTCGGCCGGCCGTTTTTTTTCGGCTCATCCCCTGCCTCCTGGGGGCTGATGCGCTCGAAGAGCTCGATCAGCTCCAGCACCTTGACGGTCAGTCCAGTCTCCTCGAGCATTTCGCGCTCGACTCCTTCGAACAGCGTTTCTCCAACCTCCAGCGTGCCGCCGGGGATGGACCACCGTCCCCGCAGTGGCTCTCCGCCTCGGCGGATCAACAGTGTTCTTCCTTCCTCAATGATCACGCCGCCGACACCGACAATCGGACGCTCAGGATATTCGCGAGATGCAGCCATAGCTTGAATCCACGGCTCGACGCGGGTTACGCTCAGTCTGTCACCGCCGCACACTGGGGTTGACTTGAGCCGACGCGTTATATAATACGCCGGACGGTGCCGGTCGCGTTGCCTGCGACAAGCACCCCGGAATCCAATACGGAGGACAGTGCCGTGATTCGCTGCCCTGAATGCGCCGCCGAAATTGATGTGGACGAAGACGAAGTGGAAGAAGGGGAGATCCTCAGCTGTCCCGAGTGCGAGGCCGAGCTCGAGGTGACCCAAATCCATCCGGTGCACCTCATCCTGATCGCCGATGATCTTGACGAAGAGGAAGATGAGGAAGAAGACGAGGAGGGCGATTCGGACGCTTCAGATGACGGCGACCTCATCGAAGATGAGGAAGAGGATGTCGAAGAAGAGGAGGGATAGACTGCCCGCAATAAGCATCAGGCATCTTCGTTCCCTTCATCACCCATCGAACAAATGAGGAACCTCGTGGGAAACTTTCGGCGGATCGGTGTTCTTGGCGCTTTTTTGATTGCGGTTGTGCTGCTCGCCCCCCGGCGAGTTGCGCGAGCGTCAGCAGCGCCCGCGGGCAAAGACGCGCAGGCCGGAGAGAGTACCGACAACAAAAAATCGAAGCACGCAAACGATTATCTCGTCCACGGGACCGTCTTTACGCCCGGAGGTCTTTCTTTTCCCGGTGCCGAATTGCGGCTTCGGAGAACCACCGAAAAGAAATTCCGCTGGGATACCTATACGAATTCCCGCGGAGACTTCGCCGTTCGCGTCAAACAAGGAAGCCAGTACGAAATGATTGTTCGCGCAAAGGGATTCCAGGAACAATCGAGAGTGATTGACGCAACACAGGGCAACAGCAGTGACGATCTGGTTTTTCGCATGGAACCTGCGGAAGGCAAAAAATGATGAGAAAACTGGCGATCTTTTTGGGCTCGATGCTCTTGTTGATTGCGGTGGCAACAGCTGCGAAGGCCCAGGACGACAAGCACGAATCGCAGTTGCGCACCGTGCGCGGTTTCGTGGTGGACAAATCCGATTCACCAGTCTCCGGCGGTATCGTGTATCTGAAAAACCTGCGAACAAACCAGATTCGCAGCTACATTTCTGAAAGCGACGGGCGGTATCGGTTTAGCGGTCTGGATCCTAACGCGGACTATGAGGTTCACGCGGAAAAGGACGGAGCGAAATCCACCACGAAGACCGTATCGAGCTTTGACAGCCGCAAGGACATTGTCCTTACGTTGAAAATCGAGAAGCGCAAGGATTAATCAGGGCTGCTCTCGGGATCCTTTTCCGGCTCTCGGGGCCAGCACGTTCACCCCCCCGCGGAGCACCTCGATCTCCACGGGCGCCGGACCGAATATCTCCCCGTCGCCGTGAAACATGCAGGCCCGGTCCGCACTCAGCCGCACCTTCGCCGTGCGGAATCTCTTCAATCGTGAATCGGGGATCGTTCCGTTGATCATCAGCCTCGGAAGCAATCTCAAGATCTCTCCCCATCGAAGATAGTCGAGAAACACCACATCGAGCATCCCGTCATCCATGCGAGCCTCGGGCGCCAATCGGATCCCGGCGCCGAAGGTTGGTGTGTTCAGGACGCTAGCAGTGAGCAGAGCCTCGCCATCCACCGTCAGGCCAGTTTCGGGAAACTCCGCTTTCACACTGATGGGTTGAAACTGCATGTACGCATGCAGTGCGGCAGTCACGTATCGCAATCGTCCCGGCCAGCCGCCATAACGTTCATTCGCGTGGCGAGTCGTCTCTGCATCCAGGCCGACTCCTCCGCCACCGAGGAAAATGCGGCTTTTGCCATCAGCAGTGGTCGCCCGCGCAACGTCCACCGCACGGACCTCTCCGTCGAGCAGCAGATTTGCTGCGGCCGCAGGTTCTGTGGGAATTCCGAGCGCCGCGCCAAAATCGTTTCCGCCGCCGCAAGGAATCACTCCAACCGCAACCTCGTGTCCGATAGCCTCCTCAACAACCGCCTGGACTGTCCCGTCTCCTCCCATGGCGATCAGCAGTCGCGTCCCGCCGGCGATCGCGCCTCGGGCAAGCTCCTGCATCTCCTGCCGGGAAGACGTCTCGGCAAAACTTGCGGAATACTTCCGCTCGTCGAATGTTTCGCGAACGCGCAAGAGGGATTTCTTAGCCCGGCCTCGTCCCGACGCAGGATTGACGAGCACAATCGCGGGAGCGTCAGGAATGCGCACGGCTGCCCGCATCACGGCGTTGCGGAGTCTTTTGATTGTTTTGATTGAGAAGCAGCAACGCGCACCGCCCGGAACGTAACGCAATCCGATCCGGCCTTATGCGCAAGCAGAGGATTCTCACGGCCACGTAGTGTCTCACGCGAAGCCCTGGCTCGCTATTCGGCTTTAAACCCTGCCAGTTCCATTCCCTTCTGGGCTGCGGGGTCCTTCATGAAGGTGTTCCAGACAAACTGCGTTCGCGCATTCTCGGCCATCAGCAGCGTAATTCCCACGTCAATTCCGATCACATCCGTATCGGTCCAATCGTTCAGCGGATTGAATGCGTCTACGAATCCGTACCGTTTCCAGGCGCGTGCGCTGTCTTTCTCCCGAATCGTGCGCAAGACCGCAAGCGTCTCCTCCGGCAGGAAGGCCAGCGACCCCCCCGCCGCGCACGGAACAATCGATCCATCAATGTCGCCCATCTCCGGAGGTCCGCCCCAGGCTGTGTAACCGTGCGCCGAATCCGAAGCCGTGATGCCCCACAGGTTCTCGCTGTAGTCGGGGAAACGCTTCGCCAGGCTGATGCACCAGAGCTTGTGCACTTTGGTCGCAATAATGGAATTCCGGAAATAATCGCAAAATGCATCGCGCTTTCCCCGGAAATCAAACCACGCGTGCGAATACTGGTGCACGAAGAGTGGTGCGTGCGAGCCAACATAGTGCGCGCCTTGGTATTCGAAATCCGGCCGCTCCCATGCTCCCCACGTCTCCTCGGGCAAAGGATGCGTCGGCGAAGCCATGCCGAGCAGGTACATCATCATCAATTCGCTGTAGCTATCCCAGCGGGACTTGATGAAGCCATCTTCCGGAGTCCAACCCATGGCCAGGGTTTTTCCGCCGTTCAACATCCACGCCCAGTCCGTCCGCTCATAAATCTTGGTGGCCAGCGACCGGACCTCTGCGTCGTCAAAATGCGCGCGGCAGGTGATGACTCCGCACAGGAGGAGACAGGTATCAATATCGGAGACTTCGCACTTCCACGCGCGCGCGCCGGTATCCGGGTCTACGAAGTGGTAGAAAAAGCCGTGCTCATGAGGGAGTTTCTCAAAGGCGAACTGCAGGATCGTCTTCACTCGGTCGAGGATCGCGCCGTGTTTGAGCCACCCGCGACGATCCGCGATGCACATCGCTGTCAATCCGAAACCGGTCGAGGCGATGCTGGAAACTTTCTTGTGCTCGCCTCCGTCGGCAGGTCCGCGGTCGTCAATCTGCCCGCTCGCAGGGCTTGCCTGCTCCCAGAAAAAGGCAAAGCCCGCTCGTTCCACTTCCTCCAGAAACGCGTCATCTGCGCGGGTTAGACGGTACTGGGTAGGATCCGAATGGAATAGTTGAGGGGGCAATGCGGCCTTCTCCGACAATCGGGCGGGAAAGAGGGATTCCGCGAAACTTGAATTCGAGACAACGGTAGAAAGGGCAAATGGCAGACCGAGGGAAAACGTGGAGGCCCGGCGAAACCAATCGCGACGCGAAACTCGATCAGTCCCCACTCCCGCTCCTTTTCCTGGTGGAATGCCCAATTCGCGCGCTTCGCGGCACGTTCTTCGCTGGCGCGCCTCACCCATCGCGATAGTACCACGCTGGCCACACCCTGCTCTGCAAGGCTTGCAACCAACTCACGGCGCGGCCAAGCTAATCGTCGAGGCATTTCCCATCGCCATGAAGGCTATTGAAGGGCTTGCCGTTGGATTTTTGCCCCGCTTCGCCCGTCGCGCGGAGGCAAATCGGCAGCGTGGCGGTTCAAGGTTGACCCCTTCCGGGATGAATCCTGTTTTGCTCGAGCTGGCGATTGTCTGAAATTCGCATCCATGGCAACCCTCCCCAACCAACCACCTGCTTTGCCGCCGGAATCGGACTCCTCCTATCTCCGTTTGGTATGGACCCTCGCGATCCTCCTAACGCTGGGCGCCGCAATTCTTTACGCCCCCGCAGTCCGAAACGGTTTTGTGAATTATGACGACCCCGATTATGTCACCGCCAATGCGCATGTCCTGCAAGGCATCACCTGGCACAACCTCATTTGGGCTTTCGGCACAAACAATCCGGCCGCGAACTGGCATCCTCTCACCTGGATCTCTCACATGTTGGACATCCAGCTCTTTCACCTGAATCCTGCCGGACACCATTTCACCAACATCGTTTTTCAGGCGGTGGACGTCGGACTTCTCTTCCTGTTTCTCCAGTGGGTCACCGGCCGGCCGTTTCGCAGCGCGGCTGTTGCCGCATTTTTTGCTGCTCATCCTCTGAATGTCGAAGCCGTCGCGTGGATTGCCGAGCGAAAATCGGTGCTCTGCGTCTTCTTCATGCTGTTCGCGATGCTTTCTTATGTGTGGTATGCAAAAAAGCCGGGCGTCGCGCGCTACGCTTGTGTGCTCCTGCTCTTTGCTTGCGCGTTGATGTCGAAAGTCATGGTCATCACCCTGCCTTTTTGTTTGCTCCTGCTGGACTACTGGCCGCTGGAACGATTCGCCGGGGCTGAGATGTCTAGCGAGTCCTCGTTCCCCTGGAAAAGAGCGTTCGGCCTCGTTGCCGAGAAAATTCCTCTTTTCTTCCTGGCCGCTCTGGCGGGCTGGATCACTCTCCTGATTCACCACAAGGACAAAGCACTCGCGGCGGGGATGCCGCTTCCGTGGCGGCTGAAAAACGCCGTCTATTCCTATGTGGTTTATTTGGGAAAGGCGATCTGGCCCTCGAACCTCGCGGTGTTCTATCCGCACCCGGAAAATGGACTTTCCTGGGCGGCAGTGGCGATATCCGCGATCATCCTTGCGGCCATCAGCGCTGCTGTTTGGCGTTATCGCTCCAGAAAGTATTTGGTGTTTGGATGGCTCTGGTTTCTGGGAACTATGTTTCCCATGATCGGAGTCGTGCAATCGGGTCGCCAGGGAATGGCGGACCGCTATGCCTACGTTCCACTGATCGGCATTTTTATCGCCGTGATCTGGCTCCTTGGCGAAACGGCCGTCCGGATGAAACTTAAGGAGGGAATTGTCCTTGTCGCGTTTGCCGTGGTGCTTTTTTCTTACTTATGCGTCACGGAAATCCAGATCGGCTACTGGAAAAACAGTTACACGCTCTTCGCGCACGCGCTTGCAGCTACCAAAAACAATGGAATCGCGGAGAATAACTTCGGTGCGGCACTGATGGCCCGCGGAGAGCCGCAACTGGCCGAACCCCACTTTCTGGCGGCGGTGCAGCTTGTTCCAGACGAGGCCTCGGCGCACTATAACCTGGGGCTGGCGCTCCAGCTGCAATCCCGATGGAATGAGGCAGCCATCGAATACGAACAGGCGATTCCCTTGTTTTCCGATCCGTTCGAAGAGGAGCACGCGCACCACAATCTCGCGGTCATTTACGCGAATCAGAAGAAATACGGAATGGCCCTGACGCAACTCGACAAGGCCATCGCTCTGAACCCCGGCGTTCGGAATAACTACACCTTGCGCGGCAAAATCGAGCGGCAATCCTGGAACTATGACGCGGCAGCAGGGGATTTCTTGCGCGCCCTCCAAATCGCACCCAGTCCGGATGTTTATTTTGAATTAGGGCAAGCGTTTGAAGCGAAAGGCGATTCTGCCGGTGCATCCAACGCCTATTTGAGTGCTTTGCGCTTGGATCCGGGAATGAGCCAGGCACGCGCGCGCCTGGAAGCTCTGTTGAACAAGGTAGGAAAGCGATGATCGGAAACTCTCGAGCCAGGCCTGGTAACGAATGCATTTCTTTCGCCCACGCCGGCGGGGAACGGGAATGATCACTTTGGATTCCCCATCCCAGGCAGCGCAAAGCCGCGGTCTTGAAGCGCTTCAGGAAATTCGCGACGCCCGGCGCAAACAACAGGAAGATGTCGCTGATCATCGCGAAAGCTGGATCCACGCGAATCGCTACTATTACGACCGTCTCGCTCGTGTCTTGAAGTTCATCGTCGAGCCCCACAAAAAAGTGCTGGATATTCGCTGCCAGACGGGCCATCTCCTTTCTCAACTACAAGCCTCCTATGGCGTCGGTGTGGAAATCAGCGACGCCATGGTTCTCTGCGCCCAGAAGCTTCATCCCGAACTTAATTTCGTGAAGTGCGATCCCGAAGAGCTTGAACTCAACGCAACGTTTGACTACATCGTCTTCAATCACATATTCGATACGGCGGACATTCTTTCCGCTTTTGAATGCATCCGCAAGCATTGCACCCCTGAAACGCAGATCGTGGTTATCAATGCAAACCACTTTTGGGAACCGGTTCTCGAGCTGGCCTCCAAGCTCCGGCTGCGCGCCCGGTTCGTCGAGCCCAACTGGGTGAGCGAGAATGACATTCGCGGCTTCTTGAAACTGGCGGGGTTTCGCCCGGTGCGCAAACACCGTTTAATTCTTTTTCCCAAATGGATTCCTCTCCTTTCCAATTTTCTGAATGGCTTTGTGGCCAGGCTCCCCGGTTTGCGCCGCCTTTGCCTCATGCAGGTCATGGTAGCGCGTCCCATGACAGAACCCAGGCGAGAGGAAGACGTTACCGTCTCAGTCGTCGTTCCCTGTCGCAACGAAGTTGGCAATATCCAACCCGCGGTCCGCAGGATTCCCTCCATGGGCAGAGCCACGGAAATACTTTTCTGTGACGACAAATCAACGGACGGAACGCCCGACGAAGTCCTCCGCATGCAGCAGGAGTTCCCCGAAAAAAACATTCGCTTGGTGGACGGGCCAGGCATCTGCAAGGCGGAAAACGTCTGGGCGGGATTTCGCGCCGCGCGTGGCGACGTGCTGATGATTCTGGATGCGGACTTGAGCGTCATGCCGGAAGAACTTCCGGTGTTCTTGCGCGCCCTCGTCTCTTCCCGGGGCGATTTCGTCAATGGCAGCCGGCTCGTTTACCCCATGCAGGAACGCGCAATGAAGCTCGCGAACATTGCCGGAAACACATTCTTCGGGCTCGCTTTTTCGTTTCTGCTGGACCAGCGCATTAAGGACACGCTCTGCGGCACGAAGGTCCTGTGGCGGAAGGACTGGCTCCGTATGGAACCGAACTTAGGGACTTGGGGCAAACGTGATCTTTGGGGCGATTACGAGCTTCTCTTCGGCGCCAGCAAGTTGCACCTCGAGATTGTGGAAGTTCCCGTCCATTATCAGGAACGAATCCACGGCGTCACGAAAATGACAAAAGTTTTCTCCAATGGCCTGCGCATGCTGCAGATCTGCTTCCATGCCTGGTTCCGGCTCGAAGGATAGCAATTTTGTCCGCCCCTCTCCTTCGTCGTCTGCTTGCGCATCCGCTCACGGTTTCTCTGGATCTGGATTCGCCGGAAACGACGCGGCGCCGCAAACAAGTCATCTCGTCGAAACCTTTTCTCAAAGCCATTTATAACGAATGGTACGCCATGCTTGGTCGCGCCTTGCCTCCGGGTGATGGGGCGGTGCTTGAATTGGGTTCCGGCGCGGGTTACTGCGGCGATTTCATCCCCGGTCTGATCACTTCCGAGCTCTTTGTGTGTCCCGACATACGCGTCGTTGCAGATGCTGTGCGTCTGCCCTTCCCAAAAAATTCGCTGCGGGCGATCGTAATGACCGATGTGCTGCACCACATGCCCCAAGTAAGGCGCTTTTTTGCCGAGGCTTTGCGGTGCGTTCGGCCGGGGGGCAAAATCCTCATGATCGAGCCGTGGGTAACCTCCTGGTCGCGATTTGTGTACGCGCGATTCCATCATGAGCCTTTTCACCCGGACGCAACGACTTGGGAATTCAATTCAAGCGGTCCTCTTTCCGATGCGAATATCGCCCTTCCGTGGATTATCTTTGAGAGAGACCGAAACGACTTTGAAAAGGAATTTCCTGAGTTCTCGATTGAAATGAACAGGCCCTTCATGCCCTTTCGCTACATTGTTTCCGGCGGCGTGGGAATGAGAAGTCTGATGCCGGGATTTACACATTCTGCTTGGGCCGCACTCGAGCGCGCGCTTGAGTTCGAGATGAAGAGACTGGGGATGTTCGCGTTTCTGGAACTCCGCAAAATCTGACCTCTATTTCTTTTGCCCATAGGTGGCCGTTGGGCCGTGCTTGCGATAGAAGTGCTTATCTAGCAGCGGTTTGGTGATGGCCTTCGCCCGTGCATTTGCCGTGATGGTCACGAAGGCCATCGCCGCGATTTCCTCGACGATCACCGCGTTGTGAGCAGCTTCCGCGGGCGTTTTGCCCCAGCAAAAAGGCGCGTGACCGGCAACAAGCACTCCGGGAAAGTGCAGCGGATCGAGCTTCGCAAATCGGCGAATGATGGCCTTGCCGGTATTCGCTTCGTACGCAGATCGAATTTCGGACGGCCGAAGTGGCCGCGTGATGGGAATCGGCCCGTGGAAATAGTCGGCGTGCGTAGTGCCGAAACACGGAATTTCGCGCCCCGCCTGCGCCCAGGCAGTTGCGTAGCGCGCATGCGTGTGCGCGATGCCTCCGATCCCCGGAAAAGCTTTGTAGAGAAGAAGATGAGTTTCCAGATCCGAAGAAGGGCGCTTCACTCCCTCGATGGTCTTTCCATCGAGATCTACTATCACCAGATCATCGGCCTTCATGGATTCATAGGGAACCCCGCTCGGCTTGATGACTATGAGACCTTCCCCTCGTGAGATGCCGCTGGCGTTCCCAAACGTATAAAGAACCAGTCCGTGGCGCACCAATTCCAGATTGGCTTCCAGAACTTCCTTACGAAGGCCGGTAAGTTTCATGCAGTTCCTCGTGACGCAGTTGCGACGCGGCGAAGAGTGGGTAAAACTCTTCCGGCGGAGACTGCCGACGATTCGGGATTTCCAAAAGCAAAATAAAGCTCGCGATAGTGCCCGTAAAGTTCCTCATAAACGCGGGCAGATTCGGGATCGGGCTCGACGACGCGGTGCGCCGGACACAACGCCCCTTGCGCTTCCTCGATCGTTCGAAACGTACCGGCGGCGAGAGCCGCGAAAATTGCCGATCCGAGACTCGTCACGTCAGCCTGAGGGACGAGCACCGGTTTGTTCAAAACATTCGCGTAGATCCGATTGAGTACTTCATTCCTCTGCGGAATTCCGCCGCCGTTGATTACGCGGCGAATCGGCACCCCGTGTTGCTGCATTCGTTCGAGGATGATACGCGTATGAAATGCCGTGCCTTCCATCGACGCGAACAGTTCGTCCTGTGGCGCGTGCGTAAGATTCCATCCAAAAGTGATTCCGCCAAGCTCCGGATTGACGAGCACCGTCCGGTCACCATTGTCCCAAGCAAATCGCAGCAGGCCAGTCTGCCCCGCGCGATAAGATTCTAGGCCCTCGGAGAGTGCAGGGACGCTGGTTCCTGCCCGGCGTGCGATCGCTTCGAAGATATCGCCCGTGGCGGAGAGTCCCGCTTCAACGCCTGTCTTTTGCGGATGCACGGAGCCCGGAACGACGCCGCAAACTCCCGGAACAAGCTGTGTTTGATCACTCATCGCGATGATGCACGTGGAAGTGCCCACCACATTGACGATGTCGCCCGTACGCGCGCCGGCTCCGATCGCATCCCAATGCGCGTCGAAGGCGCCGACGGGGATGGGAATTCCCGGACGCAATCCGAGCTTCGCAGCCCACTCCGCGGAAAGGGCGCCTGCCAAATGATCGCTCGTCGCGAACCGGCCACGAATTTTTTCGCGCACGCCTTTAAGCAGCGGATCAACCGCCACGAAAAAATCCTCTGACGGCAGCCCGCCCCACGCGGGATTCCACATCCACTTGTGTCCCATGGCGCAGGCGGAACGCGGAGCTTGCTCGAGGTTAGTGACGCCGCAGAGAACGGCGGCGATCATATCGCAGTGTTCGAACGCCGTAGCAAACCGTCCGCGCTCTCCGGGGTTGTGGCGCAGCCAATGCAGCAGTTTCGAAAATCCCCATTCCGAAGAATACACGCCACCGCACCAGCGAATCGCCTGGAGATTCTGTTCGCGCGCGACCTTCGTGATCAGCGCCGCTTCGCGCCAGGAACGGTGGTCGCACCACATGTAATATTCCCCGAGTGGCTCCAGTTTTTCTCCGACCGGAATGACGCTCGATCCCGTTGTGTCCATCGCCAAAGCGCTGACCTGATCGCCGGAAATCTTCGCGGTGGCAAGCGCCTTGCCCGTGGCTCCGATGAGGGCGCGTAGATGGTCCTCGTGGCTCTGTGTTGCGTAGTCTGGATCTTCCTTGCGGCGATGCAGGGGATAGTCCGTAAGCCCGCAGCCAAGCCGGCCCCTCTCGGTGTCCACAACGGTCACGCGGACACTCAGTGTGCCGAAATCAACGCCAATCACAACCCCCATGAAAAAGTCTCCCGAATCCCTCTCCCTGATTTTTCTCGTCGGAGATCTGCTTAGCGCATCAGCGGGTTTCCTGATCTTGCGCCAGGCGGAATTTCCCTTGCAGCTCGATCCGCGCCGACGAAGTGCCGACGAGAATCGAAAATTCTCCGGCTTCTGCCCTCCAGTCTTCCTTCGCAACGTCGAAATAGGAAAACGCCCTGCGGTTCAATTGCACGGTCACTTGTCGGGTCTCGCCGGGGCGCAGCAGCACTTTTGCAAAACCCTTCAGTTCCTTCGTCGGACGCGGGACGTTTGCGTGTGCATCTCCGACGTAAATCTGTGCAACCTCCGCGCCTTCCCGGGAACCCGTGTTCTTGATGTCGAACGATACCGTAACAGGAGAACTTAAATCGCCCGACGCGGGCGTGACCCACAGATTGCTGTACTGAAACGTGGTGTACGACAGGCCGAAGCCAAAAGGGAAAAGCGGCTTCACGGCTGACCGGTCAAAATGCCGGTAGCCAAGAAAAATGCCTTCCTTGTATTCGATCCGTTTTGTGCCGGACGCCGGCGCGTAACTTCCGTAGGCGGCGCTATCTTGCCACTGGCGCTCGAAAGACGCGGGAAGTTTGCCGGACGGGCTATAATCTCCAAACAGGAGTTGCGCGAGCGCAGTGCCGCCTTCCTGTCCCGGGTACCACGCGTGAAGCAGCGCCGGGACTTTATCAATCCAGCGGGTCATGTCAACGTTACCGCCGGCCGTCAGTACCACAACGACGTTTTTGTTGATGGCTGCGAGTTGCTCAATGAGATCATCCTGCCCGCCGGGCAAACGAAATGTTCGGTCGCTCCCTTCGCTCTCGGTGGAAGGATCGAACCCCACGCACACGATCACGGCGTCGGCCATGCGCGCAACCTCCTTGGTTTCCGCGTCCAGGGGCTGCGATGCTGCGGCGACTCCAAAGCGCACTGTGGCCGTGCCTACATTCTCGAAATACTCAAGCCTGACTTTGTACGCTTTGCCTGCTTCCAGATGCATCGAGTAGGTATCCAGCGTTTCCCCATGACGCTGCCAATCCTCGATGACATGCTCGCCGTCAATATAAAGCCGCGCCCCGTCATCGGCGGAGACGTAGAACGTGTAGTCGTCCTCCTTCGGTGGTACAAAGTAGCCCGTCCATCGTGCGGAGAAATGGTCCACAGGACCCTTTGCGGCATAGCTTCCATCGCCCCACTCGAAATCAACGCGCTCGTCCGTGCGCGTCAGCGCAGGAGCGTCCTTGAGATCCTCGTTGTTGAAGTACTCGGCACTGAGGCCGGGCGAACCGCCAGGTGATGTGGTGAACTGTGTTGCGCTCGCGATCGCTCCCACGTCCGGCGTTTGCATTACGTTGAGCACGCGCTTCTTCAGACCCAAGTAATCACTGATTCCCTCGAGGAAGCTGACATCGTTGAACGGCTTGGTGAGCGAGCTGCCGCCGCCGCCCACCACGGCGGGATAAGCATCGGGACCAAATACCGCCACCGTATTGATTTTGTCCTTATCGAGAGGGAGAAGATGATTTTCGTTCTTGAGCAGCACCATGCCGCTCCGCGCTTCCTCTAAGGCGATCTCCCTGCCCTCTTGGCTGCAGAGCGCAATCGAGGGCTCGCCTTGAGGCCGGTCATAAAAACCGAATTGAATGGCCTTGCGCAGAATGCGGCGGACCTTGTCGTCAATCGTCGCTTCGGAAACGAGGCCTTTCTGAATTGCGGGCAGGAGCGTCGCGGCGTTCATGTAAACGCCCGACGGCATCTCCAAATCGAGCCCGCCATTGGCTGCGGCAATACCGTCGTGAGTGGCGCCCCAATCGGACATGATGATCCCGTCAAATCCCCATTCCTTCTCGGCGACGTCAATGTTCAAAGGTTTGTTTTCCGTCATGTATACGCCGTTGACCAGATTGTACCCATCCATCAAAGCGCCGACGTGAGCTTCGCGAACGGAAGCCTCGAATGCCGGAAGGTAGATTTCGCGAAGTGTGCGCTCATCCACATCCGAACTGTGGTCCCAACGGCCGCTTTCTTCGTTGTTCGCCACGAAATGTTTCGCGGTTGCGATCACTCCCTGGCTCTGAATGCCTTCAATCAATCCAACCGCCATGCGCGAAGCCAGATAGGGATCTTCGCCGAGATACTCGAAATTGCGTCCGTTCATCGGAGCGCGATAGATATTCATCCCCGGCGCCAGAATGAAATTGACGCCGCGCGCCCGAGCATCCCGGCCCATCGAGACGCCCACGCGCCGAGCCAAATCTGTGTCCCAGGAAGCGGCAAGCGCAATCGGAGCCGCATAAGCGGTTGTCGGGCCGTAATCATGCACACCCAGGGGGCCGTCGGACATGCGTAAAGCCGGCAGACCAAGTCGCGGGATCGCCTTGATATAGAAGGTCTTTGTGCCGCCGATGAGGCCGATTTTCTCTTCAAGCGTCATTTTCGCGAGCAGAGCGTCAACCCGTTTTTCCACTTCCGCGGATGCAGTCTTCTCCGTCTGCGCGGGTGAGGAGGGAACGGAAAACGTCAGAAATATGGCGAAGAACCAAAATGGAAACGCAGCGGACTTTCGTATTGAAATTCGCGAAGGCATACCTTTCTAGTTCTCCTCGACGATGGCGGCGTCCCACGGCTGCAACAGAATGGTCTGCGAGTGAGCCACCGCGCTGCCCGTGA
>Ga0335081_10001146_pt1 | contig 42316 bp, 38 predicted proteins | sample Lox_Sample_35_FD_206713 | JGI IMG/M metagenome (GOLD analysis project Ga0335081, IMG submission 206713) | Soil microbial communities from Loxahatchee National Wildlife Refuge, Florida, United States - Lox_Sample_3.5 | ecosystem: Environmental > Terrestrial > Soil > Wetlands | place: USA... | reverse complement strand
GCGCCGATTATCATGGCATCGTCCAATCAGATTAACGCCATGGTTCCTTTCGAAGTCAGCACTTGGGGCCGCGGGGCTCTTCCCGCGATTACCATCACCAACACCACGACCAGCCCGAATCCTAACCCTCCACCCGCCAACAATTCGGTAGTGTCGACCGCCACTTTTCCCAATGCGAGCTTTCCTAATCCGCTCGTCCTGGTGGATGAAGATCCCGGTATTTTCACTTTGGGAGGACTGGGTACGGGACAGGGAGCCATCTTGAATTACAACAGCACCACTGGCGCCTATTCCAACAATTCATCCAAGAATGCGGCGAAGCTCGGGTCAACGATTGTCATCTACGCGACCGGGTTGGGAAATCTGATGACGCCGCTCACCGACACGGTGAGTGCCTTTAATGCCGACAAGGTCGCAGACCCGGTCGAAGTCACCATCGGCAGCCAAACCGCCCTCGTGACTTACGCCGGGACGGCGCCCGGTTTCATTGGCGGTTTGGTCCAGATCAATGCCGTTGTGCCGCCAACGGTCATTCCGTCGAACACCGTGCCCATTACCGTGGCCGGCGGGGACGCCAATACTGCCCGCCAGAGCCAGGTCGGCGTCACAGTGGCTATCTCGAAGTAGACGCTGGGCGAATCTCCGTGCTTCGACACCCCCAAAACCATCGTTCGGCGGTGGCACGAAGCGTCCCACAAACGGACAGCGGGAACCTTGCTGTCCGTTTTATCGTCTGAAACGTCATATCGTTAGGCTCTAGCGAGGGTGGCAGGCGCCGTGCGAGTCTTGCCCCGGAAATCGATATGGATGTGCCGCGAACCGATGTCCGCAGAAAAAAGCTGATTCGTCGAATTGGGTTTGTTCTTGTGCTGGCGGTCGCCATTCCCGTGATCACCATTGCGCTGGCACGATTGAAACCCGCGGCGCCGGGGGTGGAAATGTCCACGCTCTGGCCCGATACAGTCAAGCGTGGGCCCATGACGCGGGAAGTCCATGGCCTTGGGACACTTGTTCCGGAGGAAACCATGTTGATCCCAGCCACCACTGACGCGAGGGTGGAGAGAATTCTCATCCGTCCAGGCACTCCTGTAAAAGCCAATTCCGTCATCATGACTTTAACCAGCCAGGAGCTGGAAACCGCCTTGGTCAATGCCGACTATGCGCTGAAGGCGGCCGAGGCGGACTATTCCAATTTGAAAGTCACATTGGAAAAAGCCAAGCTCGATATGCAAGCCACCGCGGCACAGGTGGGCGCCGATTACAACACCGCGAAACTGAAAGCCGACCGCGATACGGCGTTAGCGAAAGAGGGTCTGTACTCCGAAGTGGACGCTAAAATCTCGTCGGTGACTGCCGAACAGCTCGCTGGCCGGTATCAACTCGAGCAGAAACGGCTCTCAATCAATACCGAAGCCGAAGAGGCGCAACTGGCGGCGCAGAACGTCAAGGTGGAACAGCTCCGGGCGGAATACAACCTGAAGAAAAGCCAAGTCAGTCAACTGCAGGTCCGATCCGGATTTGACGGGATGCTGCAACAGCTTCCGGCGCCCGTGGAGGAGGGCCAGAAAGTCTTGGCCGGGACTCCGCTGGGAAAGGTGGCGCAGCCGTCGAAGCTGAAAGCCGAGTTGAAGATCGCAGAAACACAGGTAAAGGACATCGCCATCGGCCAGTCGGCCGTGATTGATACACGGAATGGGTTGATCGACGGGCATGTTTCGCGGATCGATCCCTCAATTCTGAACGGAACCGTTACGGTGGATGTGGCGCTGACAGGTCCTCTACCGCCGTCCGCTCGTCCCGATTTGAGCGTCGATGGCACGATTCAGCTTGAGAAACTCAACGACGTCCTGTTCGTAGGGCGGCCGGTATTCGGGCAACAGGACGCCACGGTTCAGTTGTTTAAAGTTGAGCCGGACGGAAAGTACGCCAATAAGGTCAAGGTAGCCTTCGGACGGAGTTCGGTCAACACGATTGAGGTCAAAGACGGTTTGCAAGTGGGGGACAAGGTGATTCTCTCGGACATGTCGGCCTACGACAGCTACGATCGGATTCGGTTGAACTAACGGGTGATCAAGTTCGTAAAGGCCAGGAGAGGTGTGAGATGAACAACGGCGCAGAAGGGATCATCAAGCTGGACCGGGTCAGCAAGGTGTTTGTCACGGATGAAGTGGAGACGCATGCGCTCGCAGGCATTCATTTCGAGCTCAAGAAGGGCGAGTACCTATCGATCGCGGGCCCGTCGGGCTGCGGCAAATCAACTTTGCTCGCCATTCTGGGCTTGCTGGATACGCCCAGCGACGGTGATTATTACTTGAACGGGAAACCTGTCACCGGGCTGAAGATGTCGGAACGGGCGCGTATCCGCAACCGCGAGATCGGGTTCATTTTTCAAGCCTTCAACCTGATCGGCGACCTGACCGTTTATGAGAACGTCGAACTCCCGCTCACCTATCGCGGAATGCCTTCGTCCGAGCGCAAGCGCCGCGTGCAGGAGTCGCTCGAGCGCGTCGGCATGTCGCACCGCATGAAACACTATCCGTCGCAGCTTTCCGGCGGCCAACAGCAGCGCGTGGCGGTGGCGCGGGCTTTGGGCGGCGATCCTCTGATTTTGCTGGCCGACGAGCCGACCGGGAATTTGGATTCGCAAAACGGTGAGGCCGTCATGAATCTGTTGCGGGAACTCCATCAAGCGGGGTCAACCATCTGCATGGTAACGCACGATCCGCGTTACGCCGAGTTTGCCGACCGCACCATCCGGCTATTTGACGGCCGGATTGTCGAGGAAAGCGTCGAGTCGGTTAAGAATTAAGCGGGGCACAATGCATATCATCAAACGCGCGCAAGCTGCCGTACTGTTGATCGTTGGAGTTTTCCCGGCTACGGAGGCGCTCGCCTCCACTGGCTCCCAGCGTGAGTTCTGTCGATCCTACGCGCTTCGCGCCGGCGGAAGCGTGGTCATCGACAACCCGTATGGCGATGTGCGCATCAGCGCCTGGGATCGTGATGAGGTCAGAATTCAAGCCATCAAGAGTGCTGCCGATTCGCGCCGTTTGGACGACGCGCGAATCGTGGTCGATTCCACATCTGACTCGCTCTCCATCTACACACAGTATGCCGGGATCGACGTGGAGCATCCCGCCAGCGTCGAATACCATATTACGGTTCCACGCACAGCGAATCTGGAAGCGGTGCGGTTGGTGAATGGCGGGCTTTCCGTGCGAGGCTTACAAGGGGCGGTAAAGGCCACGTCCGTCAACGGCAACATTCGCGCGGAGCTGTTGGAAGGGACCGCGGATCTCTCTACCGTGAACGGCCAGGTGCAGGCCGATTTTCACCGCATCAGTCCGGAGAATGCGATTTCCTTGCGTTCGGTGAATGGATCGATCGTTCTATCCATCCCTCCCGGGGTTGGCGCACAGCTCTTGGCGCGGAATTTGAGTGGGGGTATCCTGACCGATTTCGGGCGGCGCGAGATCGCCGAACGCGGTCACCGGTTTCAGGCTATCCTCAAGGGCGGAGGCGCGGAGATACACCTGGAAAACATCAACGGCGGCATCTCCATTCACTCCACTTGGTCGCGACGGCGGTCGCGGCTCGAACTCTAGTCCCGATTCATGATCACGCTCCGTAACCTCGAGAAATTTTACGAGGGCGGCTACGGCCGCTCGTATGTGCTGCGCCGCATCAACGTCGAGATCCGTGAGGGCGAGTTCGTCACCATCATGGGGCCTTCGGGCGCCGGGAAGTCAACACTGCTGAGTATCCTGGGAATGCTGGACGGCGCGTGGACCGGCGAATTCGAATTCTTCGACCACGCAGTGCACCGCATGAAGCCGAAGGAGCGCGTGGAGCTCAACAAGAAATACATTGGGTTCGTGTTCCAGAGCTATCATCTGATCGACAATTTGACAGTGTACGAGAACCTTGATATCCCGCTTTCGTACCGGAACGTGAAAGGTTCCGAGCGCGCCGCGATCGTCTGCGACGCGCTGGATCGCTTTCATATCGTCGGTAAGCGCGATCTGTTTCCCAACCAGCTTTCTGGGGGCCAGCAGCAATTGGTCGCGGTGGCCCGCGCCGTAATTGCCAATCCCAAGCTGATTCTGGCCGATGAGCCGACCGGCAATCTCCATTCCACCCAGGGCAAAGAGATTATGGATCTGTTCAAGAAGCTGAATGACGAGGGAACGACCATCGTGCAGGTGACTCACTCGGAAGCCAACGCGGCGTATGGCCACCGCGTGATTCAATTGGCTGACGGCTGGATCGTGAACGCCTGACGCGCCGCCGGTTTCACTGGCCCCCCTTTGAGACGGATGAAACGATGATGGAAACGCCCGACGCCGAGGTAGATCCCGCCGCGGCGCTGATTGCCACGCCGCGTTCCATCTCGCCGCCGAAATCGGTGGTCCAATACCAGCCCTGGTAACGAGAGCCGGCTTTATAGGCGCGTCCGATGCCGATTACCTTGAAATGGCGGTTCAGCATGTTCATGCGATGCGCGTAGGTGCAGCGGCCGGATTCATCCGGATCGCAAGCCGTCTCCCACTCGCGCAAGGCGTTCTGCGCGTCTGGAAAGCCGCCGGCAATATTCTCGCCCCACGTCCCGTAGGTGTAATGGAAAGCCAGCATGCGCGCGTGCGGGTCGCGCCCAAGGCTATCGGTATGGCTGGCGTAATTCTTCGTGGCCATATCGGTGCTCATCCATTTGGAAGAGCTCTGCAATGCGGGCGAGACTTCGAGAGGGCCGACTCCGTGTTCGGCCCGATATTGATTGATCAAGTTTAGAAACGCTGCTTCCTCGCTGTCCAGGATGGCGGCAGTCGTGTTGACCGCCGGCGGAGGAGCGGCCGGCAACCATGCCAGTGCCGTCAACGTCAGTACGGAATATTGGATCAAATACCTACACGCGGATTTCATGCTTCGCTGTTCACTTCGGCGGTAAGTCGACACGTGACTCTGCCATCCACATCGGCCAGTCACGCACTGTTTACCACCCTATAAGTGAATATCCTAGTACGTATAGGTACTTTGCGGGTACTGCTAACTTGGGTTAATTATTGATGGGAATCAGAGAGTTGGAGGGTGTTTCCGCGTCGAAGGGCCGAGTCCGTTATCCCTTCGAAATGGTTTCCGGAGACGGTACGCTGACTCGCGATGTCTTACGCCGCCGGCGCAGACGCGAGGTGAGTTCGCGGAACCGTTCCATGTAGATGTAAAACACCGGAGTAATGTAGAGAGTGAGGGTTTGCGAAACGGCGAGGCCTCCTACGACCGCCAGGCCGAGCGGACGGCGCGCTTCCGATCCGGCGCCTAAACCAAGCGCGATCGGCAGCGTGCCCATCAGAGCAGCCATGGTGGTCATCATGATTGGCCGGAAACGAACCAGGCAGGCTTCGTAAATGGCATCGGAAGGGAGCGTGCCGTGCGCGCGCTGCGAGGCCAGCGCAAAGTCGATCATCATGATGGCGTTCTTCTTGACGATGCCGATCAGCATGATCACACCGACGAATGAGTAGATATTCAACTCGTCGTGGAAGATCAGCAGCGTGGCGAGCGCGCCGAGTCCGGCGGACGGCAAACCGGACAGAATCGTCAGGGGATGAATGAAGCTCTCGTAGAGAATGCCGAGCACCAGGTAGATGACCAGGATCGCCATGGCCAGCAAGATGCCCATGCCCTGAAGCGACGACTGGAATGCGGCGGCAGCGCCCTGGAAAGTAGGCGTAATGGTCGCGGGCAAAGTATTGCGAGCCAGGTCTTCGATCTGGCCTACAGCGTCTCCCAAGGAAGCGCCGGGCGCGAGGTTGAAGGACAACGTAACCGAGGGCAGCTGCCCCAGGTGATTCACGGTGAGCGGCGCCACGCTGCGTTTGAGCTGGGCCACTTCACTCAAGGGCACGAGGTTTCCACTTGACGAACGGAGGTACAGCAGGCCCATCGCATCGGGATCGCGCTGAAACTGAGGTAAGAGCTCCATCATCACCCAATATTGATTACTGGGTGTGTATATGGTGGAGACCTGGCGTGAGCCGTAAGCATCGTATAACGCATTTTCCACCTGGTCCGCAGTAACTCCCAGGCTGGAAGCGCGGTCGCGATCGATATCGACTACTACGCGGGGGCTCGCGATCTGCAAGTCGGTAGTGACATCCACCAGCCCGGGGATAGTGTGCATGCGCTTTTCAAAATCGGTGGCGGCGCGGTACAGCTCGTCGAGATCGAGGCCTTGCAGTGTGTACTGGTAGGCGCTCTTGGTCAAATTCCCGCCGATCTGGATGAGCGGCGGATTTTGGGGAAAGGCGCGGATGCCGGGGACGGAATTCAGCAGCGGCCGCAGCTGGTCGATGGTCTGGTCCGCCGAGAGCGGGCGCTCGCGCCGTGGCTTCAGTGTCGCGAACAAACGGCCGCTGTTGGCAGCGCCGTTGTTAGCACCCACCATCGAATAATAGGATTCAATGTTGGGATTGTTTCCGAAAAATGCGGCTAGCTGCTTCTGTTCTCGCACCATGGCGTCGAAGGAGACGTCCTGCCCCGCTTCGGTGAAAGTGAAAACCTGGCCGGTGTCCTGGTTGGGAATGAAGCCCTTGGGTACGAAGCCGAACAGATAAACGGTGGCGGCCAGCGTGCCGGCGGCGACCAGCATGGTGAGGGCGCGGTGGCGAATCACGCCGCGCAGGGTCCATTCATACGCGTGGAGCAGGCCGTCGAAAACCTTTTCGGAAGCGTTGAAGAGGGCGTTGTGCGATTCTTCACTGTGCGCCCGCAGGAAGCGGCTGCACAACATGGGCGTGAGACTCAGGGAGACGAACCCGGAAATCAAGATCGCGACGCCGATGGTGACGGCAAACTCATGAAACAGCCTTCCCAGGATGCCGCCCATGAACAACACGGGAATGAATACAGCCGCGAGTGATATCGTCATCGAGAGGACGGTGAACGCGATTTCGCGCGAGCCCTCGAGTGCGGCTTGCAGCTTAGTCTTTCCCATTTCCATGTGGCGCACGATGTTTTCGAGCACCACGATGGCATCGTCCACTACAAACCCGACCGAAAGCGTCAGCGCCATCAGCGACAGGTTGTCCATGGAGTAGCCCAGCAGGTACATGGCAGCGAAAGTTCCGATGATCGAGAGCGGTAGGGCCAGGCTTGGAATAAGGGTGGCGGAGACGTTGCGAAGGAAAAGGAAAATGACCAACACCACCAACGCGACCGTCAACAACAAGGTGAACTTCACATCGTTGACCGATTCGCGAACCGCCAGCGAGCGGTCGTAAATGAGATCCAGGCGAACGGCGGGGGGCATCTGCTGGCGGAAGCGTGGCAGCAACACTTTGATCGCGTCGACGATCTGCACGGTATTGGTTCCTGGCTGCCGCTGCACGGCCAGGGCGATGCCGGGGGTGGTGTTAAACCAAGCCGCGGCCTTGTCATTCTGCACGCTATCGATCACCCGGCCTAATTCGCCCAGCCGGACTGGCGATCCATTGCGATATGCGACGATCACGGGCCGATAGGCTGCAGCGGACATGAGCTGCCCGGTGGCTTCGACTGTAAATGCCTGGTTGGCTCCCCAGAGAGTGCCGGTGGGCAGGTTGACGTTGTGCTGCTGCAGGGCATTCTGCACTTCGTCGATGCCGATGTGATGTGCAGCCAGAGCGTTGGGGTTGAGTTGCGCGCGCACGGCATACTTTTGCGCGCCCAACACTTGCACCTGCGCGACTCCGCTAACGGTTGACACGCGCTGGGCGACCAGTGTCTCGGCATATTCGTCTACCGTGGAGAGCGGCAGCGTGGTGGAATACATCGCCAAGTACATGATGGCCGAATCGGCCGGGTTGACCTTCTTGAAGCTCGGCGGCGTCGGCATGCCGGGAGGCATCTGCGACCCGGCCGTGGTGATAGCGGCCTGCACATCTTGTGCGGCGCCATCGAGCGAGCGGTCAAGAGCAAACTGTAGCGTGATGGAAGTTGTTCCCAAGGCGCTGGTGGAAGTCATCGAGTCAAGACCGGCGATGGTGGAGAACTGGCGCTCCAGCGGGGTGGCCACTGCGGACGCCATGGTTTCGGGATTGGCGCCCGGCAGGGCTGCGTTTACCTGCAGCGTGGGGAAGTCGACATTGGGGAGATCGCTTACGGGTAATGACCTGTATGCCGTAATACCAAACAGTACGATGCCAAGCATGATGAGTGTCGTCATCACGGGGCGGCGGATGAACAGTTCGGTGATATTCACGTTACGCGTCTCAGCTAACTAAATCAATATCTTCGCACACGGAGTTAACAAAATTGGGTGCCCTGTTTTGGGGCAAACGAAGATTCTGCGGAAGTCCAATAGCGTACCCTCGTACCAGTATCTACTATGTAAAATCAGGGGTTCGCGCGGAGAAAACTGGGGCATAATCTGTTCATTATGGCTAAAGTCATCCTGTTATCCGCGCTGATTCTGCTTCTGCCGTTGGGAAATGCCATCGCGGACGTTGTGGCTTCGCAAAGCGGCACAGACACTAATTCCTGGACGTTAAGCAGCGACCAGGTGTTGGCTGCTTCCTGGACATCCGCTACTCAAGCGTACTCGAATGTGACCGTGGACGTCACTCTATACGGAATTTCCACCGATGGAAGTACAGTGGATGCATTTCTGACCGACAACATCGGTTCCAGCGCCACATCCGCGGACGTGCTGGCAAGCAACACTTTCGCGTATTCGTCCGGCAGTCAGGATGAGACGTTTACAGTATTCTCGGGTCTGACGTTAGGTACGGGCACGTATTACCTCGTTCTCTACGACCCGGGAACGCTGGGTGGTGGCTGGTGGGGCACCAGCCCGTCACCGACTCAAGATACGGCGCCCGGAGTGACTATCGCGGCAGACGAGTTCGCCATGACCAGTGACGTGAATGCTACTAACCCGTACGCGTCAACTTTCGGTGTTCCCGACAGGCCCTTGGGATTGCACTACTCCGTTACGGGAGACCTGGCCTCCCCGGTTCCGGAGCCTTCAAGCGTGATTGTGCTGGCGAGTATGTTTGTGGGCGCCGCGGTCTTCCAGATCAGGCGGGCGCGCAAGCGGCAATAGCGACGCAGCGCAACGCGTTTGCCGGCTACGGCAAATCTAGCGCCGGATTCTTCGCGAAGAATCCCCACGGTATTAATCGAAAACCGGCCGCGTGCACGGGCATAACGGGCCAATCTTCGGGGCGCGGATTGTGCGTGATGCCCATGGTGTACCAGAGCACCAGGTCTTGATTGTCGATGGAGCGGTTGGCGGCGGTCCATTTCACCAGGCCATCGCCGCCGTGGCTCTGGTTGGGATAGTCGCCGCCTGCAAATAGTTCCTGGGGCCGATACGGCGTCACCCAGACGTGCGCATCGAGGAATCCGGCGCGCTTGCGCACCCAGGAATCGGCCGCGGCGAACGGCTCAGCATTTTCTCCGGGCAGAAGCGCGTAGGCGGTGGGATGTCCTAACGCATTCTTCGCGGAGGAACTCTCGATTATCCAGCGGCGGCTAGTGGCCAGGTTCAGATGGCGCTGGGCTTCGCGCTCGGTACGAAGCGGCGTCTCTGTCATGGTGAAAGCGCCGCCGTATGGAATTTGGGGTCCGGGCGGAACGGGAGTGCTGTTTAACTCGACCACGCGGTTGGCTGCGCCATCGACGTCCATGTCCAGGCGGAAGGTAAAGAAATGCTGATGGTGGGGAGCCGCGATATTGCGCGCGACGAGATGACTGTAAGGATCGTGTCCGGCGCCGGAGACGCCTTTCACGGCCATGATCCCGGTGAGAGACACGCGCATTTCCAGCGCGCCATCCTGGTGGAAGATCCAGTCAAAGCCGTAATCGTAGTTGCCCACTTCACTGCTATAGGCGAGCACCAGCTCGCGCGCGCGCCGCGCATCGTCACCGTGTTTCCAGGCGACGCCAGCGTCACGCTCGTAGAGTGCAACAGCGCCCGGGATCGGTCGTGGCACGCCGTTGCCATCGGTGGTGACGGCGTCGAAAACCGTGCAGTTGGTGGGACAGTCGATGCCGGGGCGTAGGGTGCTGGCGTTGACTCCCATGCCGAGTTCACCAGCATCAAAACTGTTACGGAAGAACCACGCGCCGGAGGGATCGCCGTACGGCACCACCATCTCGGAAAGCGACGCGCGGTAAAGGATGGACCGCACGCGGCCGCCATCCTCATATCCCACCAGGTACAGCACCAGCCCTTCGCGGGGATGGAGCGCGTAACGGAAGCGCCACTTCTGCCAGCGCACTTCTCCGTCTTCGATCTGGAAGCCGGGTCGCGGCTGGACGATCGTCAACGGTGCCGGAGCGGCGCGCAAAGGTTGGTTCGCAGCCGGATCGAGGTCGAAGCGTTCGCGCGATACGGGAACATGTTGATCGGTATCCAGAAAATCCAGGATTTTTCCGGACGTGATGTCGACATGTGCCATTACGCCTTCAACGGGGTGCGCGTCGAAATTGCGGTCGGCGCCGCCGTAGTAGGAAAGCGCGCGCACGATGCGGTCCCGTTCCGTTCCCGGCAAACCGAAATATCCCGCGGACCAGGCCACGATGTACACATTGTTGGTGTCGGCAAGGCCGCGTTCGCGCATGGCGCGTTGCCAGCGCGGGTCGGCGCGCACGATGCGGTCGGCAGCTTCCGAGTCTTGACCGGTGATGGCCGGTTGGGAGTTTGGGATGAGTTGAAAGGACTCCAGCCGATCGGCGGACAAGTCCGCGATGGCTTCCCAAGTGCGGTTCTGCCGCGCGTCATAAATCACGGCGAAGGCACGGCGCGGCACTGTAGCGCCACTGAGCACCTGTTCTTTAGGAGGTTCGGCTAACGAGATCAGACTGAAGCGCGCGCCGGCCGGCAGGCGGCCGGAATCCCGGAGGATCTTGACAGCGATGCGGACTTCGGCAGACGTGAGCGGCGTTAGTGGATGCGAGAGAGCGGCACGCACCGCTAACAGGACAACCAGCGCGAGCGGAAATGCGCGCCGCATGTTTTTATAAGACGTCTTCAGACCAATCTTCGAGTACCTGTTTCAGCCGCGTCATGAATTGATCGGCCAGAGCACCATCGATGAGGCGGTGATCGAACGTGCAAGAAAGGTAGCTGAGGGAGCGAATGCCGATGGCGTCGTCGATCACTACCGGAGTTTTGTCGACGGTTCCAACGCCCAGGATCGCTACCTGCGGCTGATTGATGATGGGGGTTCCCATCACGCTGCCGAAGCTGCCGAAGTTGGTAATGGAGAAGGTGCCGCCCTGAACTTCTTCGGGCTTGAGCTGGCGCGAGCGAGCGCGCGTGGAAAGGTCCACGATGGAGTGCTGCAGGCCGAGGACATTTTTCTCGTCTGCGCCGCGGATCACGGGAACAATCAGGCCGTTTTCCAGCGCCACGGCAATCCCGATATTGATTTCGTTGTGGTAGATGATGTTGTTGCCATCGAGCGACGCGTTGAGCAGCGGATACTGGCGCAAGGCCACCACAGCGGCGCGCGTGACGAAGGGCAGATAGGTGAGCGAGAAGCCATAGCGGGCCTGCACGTCGGCCTTATAGCGTTCGCGCATCTTGGCTACCTTGGTCATGTCGACGCGGTGGACGGTGGTGACGTGCGGCGAGGTGCGCACCGAGAGCACCATGTGCTCGGCGATCTTCATGCGCATCGTGCTCATCGGCTCGATGCGAGCCTTGGCCTGCACGGCAGGAGCGAGCGGCGGCAGCGGAGGCGGCGCGGGCCTGACCGCGGTGGTGGGTGGCGGGGCCTGTGTCACCGCGGCCGGCGGCGCGGCAGGCGCAGCAGCGGCTTGTGCCAGGTAGGCTTCGACATCCTGCTTGGTGATGCGCCCACCGGCGCCGGTGCCGCGGACGCGGTTGAGATCGATATTGTGTTCGCGCGCCATGCGGCGCACCAGCGGCGAAAGCGGCCCACCGGGTTCCGGAGCAGGAGCCAGTGGTACATCTGCAACGCGTGGAACCGCAGGGACCGGAGGAGCCGGCGCGGCTTCCTGGGCTGGCGGAGGGGGTGGTGGCGCGGTCCGCTGTAGAGGAGGCGCAGCTTTGGCTTGAACGCTAGCCGGTGGAGCCGCACCGTTACCGCCTTCTTCGATCCGAGCCACGATGGTGTGAATGCCCACCGTTTTCCCTTCGTCTACCAGGACCTCGGAAAGCGTGCCGGCAGCGGGCGAGGGAATCTCGGTATCAACTTTGTCGGTGGAGATTTCAAACAGCGGCTCGTCGCGCTCTACATGTTCACCGGGCTTCTTCAGCCACTTCGTCAGAGTACCTTCGACTATGCTTTCGCCCATTTGGGGCATTACGACATCGGTCATATGAGTTCTCACTTCGTTTCCGCCGCCAGAACACGGTCTCCAGCAGCCTCTGGCATCACGTAGTCGAACACACGGCCGAAATGCGCCGCCAGACTTCGCGAAACTTCCGTCAGGTCGGTTCTCAGACCAAGCTGTTCCATGGAGGTGACGGGCTTGGTCAACCCGCAAGGGACGATGTATTGAAAATAGTGTAAATCAGTGTGGACGTTCAACGCGAAACCGTGTGACGTGACCCAGCGGCTGATGTGCACGCCGATGGCGGCGATCTTGCGCTCGCCCACCCAAACGCCGGTCAGCTTCGGGATGCGTCCGGCCGCGATGCCGAAATCGGCGAGGGTATCGATGATCACCTGTTCCACGCCCCGCACATAAGCGCCCACGTCGCGCTTCCATTCGCGGAGGTCGATGATCGGATAGCCCACCAGTTGTCCGGGGCCGTGATAAGTGATGTCGCCGCCGCGATCCGTCGGGAAAAAGGAGATTCCAGCGCGGCTGAGGACTTCCTCATTGGCGAGCAGGTTTTGCATGCGGCCATTGCGGCCGAGAGTGATCACATGCGGGTGTTCGAGCAGCAGGAGCTGATCGGGAATCAGGCTGGATTTGCGTTCCGCGACAAGCCGCTGTTGCAGATCGAAAGCCGCCCCGTATTCGATGCGCCCGAGTTCCCGCAATTGGCAGCTACGCATTGATGGAAAGACCGTAAACGGCGTTGAAGGCTTCGCCCACGGCTTCGTAAAGCGTGGGGTGGGCGTGGATGGTCTGCATCATGGTTTCGACGGTTGCCTCTGCGTTCATTGCGGTGACCGCTTCCGCGATCAACTCAAATGCTTCAGGCCCGATGATATGGACGCCAAGAATCTCACCGAACTTCTCGTCGGCAACCACCTTGATGAATCCTTCGTGCTTGCCGAGGATGGTGGCGCGGCTGTTGCCCGCGAACGGAAAGCGTCCCACCTTCACCTGATAACCCTGGGCGCGGGCTTGCGCTTCCGTCATTCCCACGCTGCCAATGCCGGGCTCGGTGTAAGTGCAGCTCGGGATTCGATTCTTGTTGATGGGCACGGCCGGCTTGCCGGCCATGTGCGCCACCGCGATCATGCCTTCCATGGTTGCCACGTGCGCCAGTTGTGGCGTGCCGGCAACCACATCGCCAATGGCGTATACGCCGGGCTCGGCCGTCTGTTGATCCGGGTTTACTTTAATAAAACCGCGATCGAGTTCGATGCGGGTGTTTTCAAGACCGATGTTTTCCGTGTTGGGTTTGCGGCCCACCGCGACGAGCAGCTTTTCGGCTTCGATCTGCTCCTGCTTGCCATCTTTCGTAGTGAGCTGCAAGCGGACGCATTTGCCGATCTTTTGAATGTTTTCGGCGCGCGCGCCGGTCTCGATTCGAATCTTCTGTTTGCGGAAGGCTCGATCGAGCTCCTTGGAGATGTCTTCGTCTTCGATCGGAACCACGCGAGGCAGCATCTCGATCACCGTTACCTCAGTTCCAAAGCGGCGGAAAATGGACGCGAACTCGACGCCCACCGCGCCCGCGCCGATGATGACGAGGTTCTTCGGCACCTCCGTGAGGTTCAGAATCTCGATATTCGTGAGGATGGTTTCCGGATCGGCCTGGAGGCCGGGAAGCATGCGCGCCTCCGAACCGGTGGCGATCAGAATATTTTTCGCCTCGATAGTCTGGACGCCGAAGTCCGACTTAACCTCGACCTGCCCTTTTCCCTTAAGCGTGGCGTAACCCGCGACGCGCTCGATCTTGGCGCGCTTGAGCAGGAACCCGACACCGTTTGAGTGCTTGGTGACGATGCCGTCCTTGCGCTCTTTCACTTTCGGGAAATCGAGGCGCGGGTTGTCGCACTGGATTCCCTCCTTGTCGGCGTGGACGAAACGCTCCCAAACGTCGGCGGTCTGCAACAAGGCTTTGGTGGGGATGCATCCCACCAAGAGACAGGTGCCGCCGAGCCGGGCCTGCTTTTCGACCAGAGCGGTTTTCAGGCCGAATTGGCCCGCACGTATCGCCGCGGAGTAGCCGCCGGGGCCACTCCCAATCACAATCAAATCGTAGGGCACTTTTTCCATTCTACCTGTGTCACCAGCGCCGGGACCGGCGCGTCTACCATAAAGACATGAAGAGGCTGCTGATACTACTGATGCTGGCGCCGCTGGCGGGATTCGCGCAGGGCACGACCAAGCGGACGCCGCAGAAGAAAGCGGCGGCGCCGGCGGAGGCTCCCGACAAATGGCCGATCGTGAGCCTGGCGGTGGAGGGCAACCGGCATTATTCGAGCGATCGGATTCTGGCGGTGGCGGGGCTGAAGGTGGGACAACTGGCCGGCAAGCCGGAATTCGACGCAGCGCGCGACCGCCTGGTGGCCAGCGGGTACTTCGAGATGGTGGCCTACAAATTCGATCCGGCCCCGAACCAGCCCGGCGAAGTGGGCACGTTTCAGGTGACGGAAGTGGACGCCTCTTACCCCGCGCGCTTTGAAGAATTGGGCGCGCCGGCCGCGGAATTGGAAACGATGCTGCGCGCGAAGGACCCGCTGTTTTCGACAGACAACCTGCCGCCTACGAAACAGGTGCTCGATCGTTATGTGAACTGGCTCCAGGAATACATGGCGTCGAAAGGCTCGTCGGAGAAACTGACGGCGCGCGTGAACGCCATCGGCCCGGAGAAATACGAAATCGTATTCCGCCCGGCCCGGAATCTGCCGGCGGTGGCGCAAGTGACGTTTGAAGGGAACCAGGCGATTTCGCAGCAGGATTTGACCGAGGCGATTGCAGCGGTGGCCGTGGGCAGTGCTTACACGGAAGATCATTTTCGAGAGCTCTTGAATACGCAAATACGGCCGCGGTACGACGCCATCGGACGTGTGCGCGTGACGTTTCCCAAGGTGCGAACCGAGGCGGCCAAAGATGTCCAGGGCCTGCATGTCTTCGTCACCGTCGAGGAAGGCGAGGTGTATCAGTTGAGCAAGGTGGCGCTTGTCGGGCCTAGTCCGTTGCGGCCCGAGGAGCTTTTCAAAGCCGGCAAGATTCCCACGGGAACCGTCGCCAATTTCGACCAGGTCAATGAAGGCCTGGAGCGAATGCGCAAAGCGCTGCTGCATGCCGGCTTTCTGGAGGCGAAGGTTTCCGGGGAGAGGACGGTTGACGATGCCAAGAAGACCATCGACCTCGGCATCCATCTCGACACAGGGCCGCAATTCCTGATGGGCAAGTTGACGATCGTCGGGTTGGAGTTGAACGGCGAGTCCGAGATCAAGCGCATCTGGGCGATCAAGGAAGGCAAACCATTCAACGCGGATTATCCGCAGATTTTCCTGGATAGCGTGCGGGAGCAGGGCCTGTTCGACAATTTAGGAAAGACCAAAGCTGACACCAAGGTCAACCAGCAAGGCCACACCGTGGATGTGACGCTCAACTTCGCGGGTGAGGGGCCGAAGTCGAAGCGTGAGCGGCGTGGGCCGTTTGGGCAGCCTTAGACCGGCCGGCGCCGATGCGCCGCATCCACGCCAACTCTTCTTCGTCCATGGGACCGCGGCGGAGCGCATCGAGGGCGGCCTCCATTTGCCCGGCATTTTTCGGCCCGGAGATGCAGACGTCCACTTCGGAGCGGGTCAGCACGAAGCGATAACAATCAGAGGCGGTGGGAACACGTTCGCCTGCCGGCGCCCTTCGCGGGCTGAGCAATTGGCCCCAACTGGTGGCGGTGAAAGCAACCAGCCCTGGCCGATTCGCCGCTGGCAATTGCGGGAAGATGTCGCGCTCGGCGCCGGGATGGGCCGCGTTGTAGCGGAAGTGCAGGACGTCGTACTCGCCGCCTACGGCCAATTGCGCGACCAGCGGGCGATGATGAGACGACAGCGCCAGGTGGCGGACGAGGCCGCGCTCGCGGGCCCGGCGGGCGGCGTCCAGGACTCCCTCAGAAACCGGTTTGTTCCACAAGCCGAGGAGCAAAATATCGGCATAATCCAGGCCGAGTTTTCGCAGGGCCCGTTCCAAGCTCCAGCCGACGAGGCCGGCGATTCGCGAATAGGACTGTAACACGAGCACGAAGCGATGGCGCTGCGGCTTAAGGTTGCGGATGGCTTCGCCGAAGCTGTCGCGCCGGATGGTGCCCCAGTAGAGGTAGTTGATGCCATGGTCGAAGGCGCGCTCGACCGCGGCGGCCGGCACGCCATACCCGGCTGCGACGCCCATGCGGCCCACGGCGAGCCCGGTGCGGCCGAGGATTCCAGGTGAGAACGGCATTTGCCTGAATGTTAACAAAGGCAGTACGCGCGAGGGGCGTTGGGGCTTGACAGCCGACGGTTTCTTCTGTTATTTCTGTTTTAACAGAAATGTCTGAATCAACATTAGGTCCTGTCCAAGAACGCTTCGTTCTGCACTGGGGCGAGATGGGGGCGCGCTGGGGGATCAACCGCACGGTGGCGCAGGTGCATGCGCTGCTATACCTCTCACCGCAGCCCATGCACGCCGAGGAAATCGCCAGCACGCTTTCGGTGGCGCGCTCCAATGTGAGCAACAGCCTGCGGGAGCTGCAGGGGTGGGGGATTGTGCGTGTGGCGCATGTGCTCGGCGAACGGCGGGATCATTTCGAATCGCTCAAAGACGTGTGGCAGATGTTCGAGATCATCGTGGCCGAGCGGAAACGGCGGGAACTGGATCCCACCGTGGAAATGCTCCGCGGCTGCCTGAACGATACGAATGTCGAAACCGAGACTTATACGGCCGAGCGCATCACGGCGATGCTCGATTTCTTCGATGCCATGCTGGCGGTTTACGGGGATTTGCGAAAACTTCCGAAAGGCGCGCTGCCGAGCTTGACGCGGCTCCGGGGCAGGCTGCGGAAACTGCTGGCGAAAGGGGGGCGGGCACAATGACGGCGCGGCGAGTTGTGAGTGTGCTTGCGGTGGTAGCGGTAGCGTACAATCTCTTGCGCCTGCTGTCCCTTATCAGGCCTCCATGGGGCATCGCCAATTACTTCGCAGGGCTTGATCCAGCGATCACGACGCTGCTGTCCGTGATCCTGGCCGGGTTCCTCTGGGCGGCATGGCGCGGCTGGCGTCGACCGCAGGATGAACGCTCACTATCGCGTTGGAGCAGCGCCCTCTGGGCAAGCGTCTTTACCGTGCCGTTCGGCGTGTTCACGGTGGTATTCGCGACGCAGGTCGAGCGCACTTATGGGTGGACGCTTTTCCTCCTGGTGCCGATATTCACCGGATTCATGGCAGCAATGCTGCTAGGACGGGCACGGAAAATCAGGATGGGAGATGCCGCGCTGGTGTCCTCGCTGGCGGTTCTGCTTTTGGGCGGTGCGTTGATCGCTTTTGCGATCGAAGGCGCCATCTGCCTCCTCATGGCGCTGCCGCTCGCCCTGCCGCTGGCGCTCGTCGGAGGGCTTCTCGGCTGCTGGGTCCTGCAACTTCACGCTGCGCGCAATCCCGCCATGTTCCTCTTGATCGCCGGTCTCACCCCGTTCGGTGCCACCCTGGAACATACGTTCCTGCCGGCGGAAGACTGGTTCACCGTGACAACTGCCATCGATCTGCCAGCCTCTCCGGCCCTGGTTTGGCAAACAATTCTCCAGCCGGCTAAACTTTCGCCGCCCTCGCATCCGCTGTTCCGTGCCGGCGTGGCGTACCCGCTGGCTTCGCACATCGAAGGCTTTGGTGCCTCGGCAACCCGCTATTGCGATTTCTCCACGGGCAAGCTGGTCGAACCGGTGCTGATCTGGGACGATCCGCGACAGCTCCGGTTCAGGGTCGCATCGAATCCGCTCCCCATGCAGGAATGGACGCCTTATGCGCAAATTCATCCGCCGCATCTGGATGGCTTCCTGGTATCCCGGCAGGGCGAGTTCCGCTTGATTCCGCTGCCGAACGGAGGTACGCGCCTCGAAGCCACCACCTGGTATCAGCACCATCTCGCGCCGGCGCACTACTGGCGGTGGTGGTCGGACTATATCATCCATCGCGTGCACGAGATGGTCCTCGGAAACATCCGCGAGCGGGTGCTTCAGCGGGCCGCTGCTATTGATTATTGATAAACACGACCACGCCGTCACCGCGGAAAACGAGGTCGGCGGCAGCTTTTTTCGCCGCGGCTTCCTTGCGATTCTCCACTCGTCCGAACACTACCGCCCAGCGGTCGTAGTCGGTGCTGCCGAAGCGGAATTTTCCAAGCGAGGTGTGTTTGCGGATTTCCGCGAGTTTGCGAGTTAACGCGGGGCCATCGAGTTGGAACGTGTCGGGCGGCCGCGGGCCGTCTTTCGGGTCTTCGGCCAGAAAAAGCGCAAATGGAGCGGTGGAAGAAGCGTCGCACGTCTGTTCGCCCAGCCAGCTACCGTCTTGCCGGAAGGAATAGCGGCCGAGCACGGCCTCGGATTTGCCCTCATACGACGCCAGGTCATGAAGGATTTCACAAACCGTGAGCGGTACGACAGGCCCGTCGTCCGCCAGGGCGCATGCGCACGCGCACGCAGCCACAAGCAAATACACCGGTCTACGCGGCCCAGACATACCCGTGAGGCAGAGACTAATGGATATAGACTACCGCAAAAAATCGGGTTGCACTACGGCGCCAGGCTCTTCAGGAACTCGGCCGCTACATCGGCGACCGGCCGGTGTTTCCCGTCGACCTGATAATTGAGTTCGCGCATGCGCGTGTCCGACAAGCGCCCGGAAAGTTGTTCCAGGACTCCGCGCAGGCGGGGGTAGCGGCCGAGCGTGGCCTCGCGAACCACCACGGCACACTCGTACGGCGGAAAATAGCGGCGGTCGTCCTGGAGAACAGCGACGTCGAGAACGGAGATCAAACCGTCGGTTGAATTAGCAGCCAGCATATCGACCTTGCGGCTTTCGAGAGCGGCGTAGAGCAGCCCTAAATCCATGGTGAGCGGGTCGCCGTTGAGGCGTAGGTGATAAGTTGCCAGCAGGCCGTCCAAGCCGTCGGGACGTTGCCGGAATTCGTAACCCATCCCGAGCCGCCATGGATGGGAGCCGGCAGCCGCGGAAAGGGTCGCCAATTTCTCTTGGCGCCGCACTACCATGGCGAAGGTGTTGTTGAAGCCGAGCGGCGGCAGCCACGCCAGTTGCCATTGCCGATGGTAGGCGTCGCGCACGGCCTCAAATGCCGCGTGGGGTTCATTCACGCTCGGCCGCTTCAAGACCTCGGTCAATGCGGTGCCCGTGTATTCGGGATACAAATCGATGGAGCCGCCCTTGAGCGCCTCGTGGGCCAGCATGGTCCCTCCGAGGTCGAGCTTGCGGTCCACGCGTGTGCCTAGCTTCGCCTCGATTTGCTGCGCGAAGATCTCACCCAGGAGGACCTGCTCGGTAAAATTCTTCGAGCCCACGACGATCTTGTCGCGGCTCGAGCAGGACGCCAGCAACAGGCTCAGGCAGGCGACAAACGCTTTTCGATCCATTCCAATCCTTCGTCCGCGACCAGCGCCATGACAGCGGCGGGAACCGCGCCCGCCAGTATGGTTGTGGTATCGACGGTCGCGATGCCGCGAAAAATGAAGACTCCCAGCCCCCCGGCGCCGATCGCGGCCGCAATCGTGGCAGTACCGATGGTAGCCACGGTAGCGATCCGCAGCCCCGCGAGAATTGAGGGGACCGCCAGCGGCAGCTCCACGTTGAACAGAACCTCGTTAGGAGTCATCCCCAGGGCGACCGCCGATTCGCGCACGGCTGCATCCACTCCCAGAATCCCCAGCAGTGTATTACGCAGAATAGGCAGCAGCGCGTACAAGCACAGCGCGATGATGGCTGTGTGCTGGCCGATGCCGCCGATCAACGGCAGCGGCAGCAGAAAACCGAACAGCGCCAGGCTCGGGATGGTTTGCACCACGTTGGCGAGGCCGAGCATCCAGCGGCGCAGCACGGCCTGGCGAGTGAGCGCAATGGCCGCCGGGACGGCCACTGCTGACGCCACTCCAACCGCAATGAGAACGAGCAAGAGATGCTCTCCCGATAGGATGAGCATCTCACCGGCCAGGCGCTGACTCATTCTGCCTCCTCCAATCCTCCTCCAGCCCGGCGAGAAACGCCCGGGCTTCCTCTGTTTGTGCGGCGAGGAATTCCGCCGGCTCCGCAATCACATCGATCGCGCCTTCCTTTAAGAGGACGATGCGCGTGGCGAGCATGAGGGCCTCACGCACGTCGTGCGTAACGAAAAGAGCGGCTTTCCCAACCGCCGAGCGCAACGCCAGAAACTGCTTTTGCAACTCCAGCCGGGTAATCGGATCGAGAGCCGCAAAAGGCTCGTCGAGCAGCAGCAAAGGCGGATCCGCCGCGAGGGCGCGCGCGATGCCCACGCGCTGCTTCTGGCCGCCGGAAAGCTGCCGGGGATGGCGAGGGCCAAATTCCGCGTCGGGTAGACCGACCAGATCGAGTAACAGGCGCACGCGTTGTTCGATCGCCGATGGCTCCCAGTTCTCGATCTTCGGTACGGTGCCGACGTTTTCGCGAACCGTCCAATGCGGAAACAGACCACCCTCCTGGATGACATAGCCCATTTTGCGGCGAAGCTGAATCGGATCCCATTCGGCCGAGGTCTTTCCCTGAAACCGAATCTCGCCGCTATCGGGCTTGATCAATCCATTGACACATTTGAGCAGCGTGGTCTTCCCGCAGCCGCTGCGGCCCAAAAGGACGACGGCTTCGCTCGGCCGCACCTCGATATTGATACCGCGCAAAATCTGCCGGCCTCCGATGCGGCACGAGAGATCGCGAATATCCAAAACGGCAGATGAATCGGCGCTGGGCATTAAAGCATGTACTGGGTGTTCGATCCGTGCGAAGGATAGGCGTACAGCGGTTCTTTGATCTGCTCAGCTGTCAGCCCATGCCGGATGGCCAGCGCGAACAGATTAATGTGCTCTTCGGCGCCGGTGCCCAGGATATGCGCTCCGGCGATGCGCCCGGTCTTGCGCTCCACCAACACTTTGTAGGCGGAACATTCTTCGGCCACGCGCCGGGAGGTGTACCAGCCGGAAGTCTCAGCGTGATGAACCTCGATATCGAGCCGCTGTTTGCGGGCAGCCTCTTCAGTCAACCCGCACGAGGCCAGCGGCGGAAGCGAGAATACCGTGCTGGCGAAACCCAGGTAATCGGCTCGCTGGTGGTTGCCCTTGAGTAGGTTGGCCGCTACGGTCCGGCCTTGGTAGCCGGCAACTGGTGTGAGTGCGGCGCCACTGGCCGCGGCGTCGCCGGCTGCGTAGACGCGCGGGTTGGTGACGCTTTGCAGAAACTCGTTGACTGTGACGCCGCGCGGCGTAACCTCGACGCCGGCAACCGCCAGGTCGAGGGCTTCGATCTTAGGCGTACGGCCCGCAGCATGTACTGCGGCCGCTGCGGCGAATGTTCCATTGGCCGTGGTCACACGCACCCCTCCGGCTTCTTCGACCTTTTGGACCGCGGCGTTCAATTGAATGTCGATGCCGATTCGGCGCGAGTGTAGCACCAGCCGGCTCACCAGATCGGCATCAAACGCTTCGAGAGGCCGCTGTCCGCGATGCAGAATGGTGACGCGGGAACCCGCCCGTGCCGCTAAATGGGCGAACTCGAACGCGATGTACCCGCCCCCCACGAAGATCAGGCTCTCGGGAAGATGCGCAAAATCGAGAAACTGATCGCTGTTGATGAGGAACTCTTCGCCAGGGATACCCAAACGCGCCGGCGCGGCTCCGGCCGCAATCACAAAGTGCGATGCGGTAATCCTGGAGTTTGCGATCTCAATAGTGTCCGGCGCAACGAATCGTGCCACACCGTGGAACGCGCGGATCCCCGCCCCTTCGAAGCCTTGCTCGCGGTCACGCGGCACGGGGTCGGTGAACGTATGTTTGAAACGCATCAATTCGGGCCAGTCGATCCGCAAATCCGGGGCGTGGAGGCCGTGTGCGCTCATGCGCCGGGCCCAATCGATTACGTCTGCCGCGCCTACCAGGACTTTCTTGGGGTCGCAACCGCGATTGGCGCAGGTGCCGCCGAATGGCCGGTCATCGACCACTGCCACGCTCCACCCCGCTGCCCGGCACGGAGAGGCGACGCTTGAGGCCGCCGAACCGGTGCCCACCACGATCAGATCGAAGTGATCGGACATGTGGCTATTGTAGTGCGCGGGTGGGGCTGAATGAGCGGAGACTCTTCGGAGACTCAGGTTTTGCCGCGGGTCTGCTAGCTCACCGGATAGTAAGAGACGTTGGTCTGGAAATTAAACTTCGTGAAATTGTTAACCAGAACCGTCGAAAAATCCGTTCCGCTAGTTTCCCGGTAGAGCGCGTCGTTAGGATCGAAATACTCAAGCCCACCGGCAGTCTTGAGGTTTGCGGCTACGACATGCCGGCCCTCGGGCATGGTGACATCGATGAAAACGATTTTACCAGCGAAACTGGCGAGGAGCGCAGTGGCCACGGCAACCGCGCTCTGGGTTGCAGTGGTGGTTGACCCCGCGGTCAGTCCATGAAGTTTAAAGATGCGATCCCGCGAAGAATAGTAGTTACCGGTGTCCAAAACGAAAAGAGATTGCGCGGCGGTCCCGTTCGACTGGATCGTCGAGCCGTCCGTCTTGACGCATGCCCTATCCTTACTGATCTTGGCGAAAAAGGTGCACTGCCCAAAACAGACACCTAACGCGGCATTCTTCAGCGTCGCGATATTGTTGTCGCCATAAAAAACTACGGCCATTTTTCAAGCTCCAATAAGTCGATATGTGCGCGGCTTCTGGCCCAGTATACTACCCGAAAATGATTCGAGAACGAATGCGCGGCGAATGTTGCCAAAAGTTCACACAGACACGGTGCCGCTCTTACAGATTCGCGTTGGGGTCAAGACTCCGCCACAAATACCAGCTGGCGACCGTGCGGTAGGGGTGCCAGCGCTCCGCCAGGCTTTCAATCTCGGCGGGCTTGGGCAGGTCGTCGAGGCCGTAAGCCTTGCGGATGGCGGAGCGGATTCCCAGATCGCCGGTTGGCAGCACGTTCGGGCGGCGGAGCGCGAAGATCAAAAACATGTGCGCGGTCCACACGCCGACGCCTTTTACCTGAGTGAGCCGCTCGATCACTTCGTGGTCGGCCAGTGCGCCGAGCTCTTCGAAAATAACGCGGCCATCCCGGGTATGACGGGCCAGATCGCGGATATAGGCGGTCTTCTGGGTGGAAAGACCTTGCGCGCGCATGCGCGCCGGACGCAGCTTGAGGATGTTCTCGGGAGTAATTCGTCCACCGGCTGCCTTCGCCAGGCGGCCGAAAATGACGCTCGCGACGCGGCCGCTCAACTGCTGATACACGATGGATTTCACCAGCGTCTCGAATTCCGGGTTGCGGAATTCGATGCGATAGTCGCCCACACTATCGATAATTCCGCCGAGCACGGGGTCGCTGTGGCGTAAGTGAGTAATGGCTTCCTGCATTGGTTGAAACACGCGCGGGCCGCGATCCGTCATACTATTGTATCGGGATGAGACGGCTAGCCATATTTGCACTCGGCACGGCGCTGTTCGCTCAGCCGCCGTCGAAGAAACCTGCTGAGGAGGAGTTGCCCGCGCCGATCCAGGTGAATGTGGATGTAGTGAACATCCTCGCCGCGGTCCACGACAAGAGGGGCGCCCTGGTAGGCAATCTGAATAAGGAAGACTTCACCATCCTTGAGGATGGCCAGCCGCAAACCATCAAATACTTCACTAAGGAGACGGATCTCCCGCTCACCATGGGGCTGCTCGTCGATGTGAGCGGCAGCCAGAGGAACCTGATCGGTATCGAACGCGACGCCGCCAGCCAGTTCTTTGCCAAGGTGCTCCGCAAGAAAGACGAAGCCTTTCTGATCAGCTTTGGCGAGGAATCGGAGCTTTTGCAAGACTATACCGGCTCAGCGCGGCTGCTGCAAGAAGGATTGAACCAGCTGCGCGTCAGCTCGGGCGTTGGCGGATTCGGGCCAGGGCCGGTGCCGACAGCCGGACAGCCACGGGGCACGGTTCTATACGACGCGGTTTATCTTGCGGCTAAAGAGAAGCTCCGCGGCGAAGTGGGCCGAAAGGCCATCATCCTGATCACGGACGGCGTGGATCAGGGGAGCCGGTTAACGCGCAGCCAGGCGATCGAGGAAGCGCAGAAATCCGACGCCGTGATCTATAGCATCTACTATGTCGACCCAAGCGCCTACGGCCCATTCGGTGGTGGTGGCGGCGGTGAGGCCGAGTTGCGGCGGATGTCCGACGAGACCGGCGGCAGAGTCTTCAGGGTGGATCGCAAGCACCCGCTGGACGAGGCGTTCCAGGAGTTGCAAGAAGAGATGCGCAGCCAATACGCGATTGGCTACACACCGACCAATGAGGCGAAAGACGGCTCCTACCGGCGACTGGATGTGCGGTTGGCGAGCAAGGATTTGAAGGCCCAGGCGCGTAAAGGTTACTACGCGATCAAGCCCGGGAGCCAGTAAGCTCCGGGCGGCGGGCGGCGAAATAGCTTTCCAACGCCTCGCGCAAAGGCGGCATGGGAGCGATCCCCACTCTTTGCATCTTGGAATTGGATAGCACGGAATACTTGGGCCGGCGCGCGGCCGTGCGGTACTCCTTTTCATTGGTCGGTAGCAGCTCCGGAGTGATGCCGGCGACTTCAAATATCATGCGGGCAAACAGGAACCACGATATGGGCGTCCCTCCCCCGATGTGAAAAACTCCGGACTGGGTGCGTTCCACCAGATCAATGGTACGCGAAGCAAGCAAGGGCGCGAAGGTGGGCGAGGCGATGTGGTCCTCAACCACGCGGATGGGCCGCCCCGCTGCAGCCAGCCGCAGCATCAGCTCCACGAAGTTACCGCGCGCGGTGTGCAGGCCTCCCGGCCCGAAGACGCCGCAAGTCCGAACGATCAGGGCGCGCTCGAGATAAGCCTGCGCGTACAACTCGCCGGCGAGCTTCGAGACGGCATACGCCCCCAAGGGGCGAGTGGGGTGCTCTTCGGTGTAGGGCTGATTGGCCTGTCCATCGAATACGTAATCCGTAGAGAAGTGAACCAACCGGGCATCGTTTTGGCGGCACGCCAAAGCCAGGTTTCGCACGGCCAGGGCGTTCACCTGCACTGCCGCAAGAGGCTCTGCTTCGGCCACGTCCACCTGGTTGTAGGCGGCGGAATTCAAAACGATGTCTGGGCTGGCGGCCGCGAGGGCCGACTCCACGGCTCTTGGGTCGGTGATGTCGAGGCGCGCTCGATCCCACGTCGTGACGTCGTACCGGCGGGCTTGCAACTCGCGAACCAGCTCGACGCCAAGCTGCCCCGCAGCGCCCAAAACTACTGCTCTCTGAGTCATCGGAACCAGACAGCATATCGCAAACGGCGGGAGGATGTTCTCCTTGGTCCGTCCGAATCGGCAGACGACACATGACGATCGTCTGCCCTACCGATGGGCGAACAAAATCGCGACGAGTGCTACGGCCAAAGACAGCACAACGGTGATGATGGCCTTTTTTCGGGTGGGCGTGAGCCAGGAGGGAACGGACTGATCGCTGGCCCGGTGCGGGGCAACGCGGGAAAGTTGACGCATCGCTTGAGCGATTTCTTTGCGGCCGCGGCGATCAGCGATCAGAATCGTGCGTGAGTTCGGATTATTGGTCGATTTCAACAGCTTGGTGCGCAAGGAAGGCGGGATTTCCTCGACCGACCGGTAGACCATATCGGCGCCTTGGGACGAGATCAAAACCGTTGACGTCTGAAATACTCCGGAACTTGCTGTGGGCCGCGCCTGGCCGCAGTGAGGGCACTTAGCCGCATCGGCGTCAAACGTCTTGCGGCAACGTCTGCAAGTCATCCCACCACCACCGGCGGGGTTTTTCGCTTATCCGGCCCGGATTTGTCGGCTCCGGACTCATCCCCCACGTTTTCCTGCACCACCTGAATGAAGCCCAGAGCAGCCTTGGGCAGCGCTTTGTCTTTCCGGTAAATCAAGCCGAGGCGGCGCATCATCGGCTCGGGCCCCAGGGAGATGGCGCGCAATTTTCCGGCGGCAATCTCTTCACGGCAGTTGGAGACTGCCAGGAACGTCAGGCCCAGCCCCGCCATTACAAAACGCTTCATCATCTCCGTGGAATCGAGTTCCATGGAAACCTGAATCTGATCCTCCACTAATTCCAGCCACTCATTTAGACGTGTGCGGGTCTTGCCGTGTTTGGGCAGAAGCAGGAAATCCTCGATCAAATCGTGCGGCGAAACCATCTTATGCTCCGCCAAACGGTGGCGCGCGGGCACGATCAGCCGGATCTCGTCGGTGTGGACGCTGACTACTTGCAGCCGCTTCTCTTCCACCGGGAGCTGGGTCAGCCCGAAATCGGCTGAATTCTCCATCACCGCCTCCACCACCCGCGAACCGTAGGAACGATTTACTTCCAGCTGCACTCCCGGGAACAGTTCCCGAAACCGCGAGAAGACTTTCGGCAAAACGTAGATGCACGTTGCTTCGTTGGCGGCGATCACGATTTCGCCGCGGGGGTTCTGTTCCAGTTCGGCGATGGTGTCCTTGGCGCGGCGCATCAGATCGAGCATTTGCTCCGCGTATTCGCCGAAGATGCGGCCGGCCGTGGTCAACGAAATGCGGCTGCCAAAACGTTCGAACAGCTCGGCTCGCAGCTCCTGCTCCAACTGGCGGACCTGGGCGCTGATCGCCGGCTGCGTGCGGTAGCACGTCTGGGCGGCTTTGGAGAAGCTCTTCAGCCTGACGATTTCCAGGAAGGTGTGGAGTTGGTCAAAATCCATATTCGACCGTACCCGAACCGGGCGACCCGGGCCGGCTGTTCAGTCAAATTTCGTATCGGCTGGATCGAAATAATCAATTTCCATCGAGCCGGGCTGTTTGGTAAGTATTGTAACATTGGCTCTCTCTAGCCGCATCCCGGACCGCATTTCCGCCGGATTGTGTTAACCGTTGCGCCTTCTATCCGGCGCGCATACCATCGAGTTGAGGCCAAAACACCCCAGTGATCGCGCATCGGCGGCTGCTTCTTGGGCTGATTGTTTTTGCGGCGGCGCGCGCGCAAACCGGCGATCAGGTGCTGTTGGTGGTCAATCGCAACGCTGCGGTTTCGCGCGAGGTCGCGGAATACTACCGTCCCCGGCGGTCGGTCCCAGTCGGAAATGTGTGCTGGGTAGAATCGGTCTCCCAGGAAGAGATCTCCTGGGACGTCTTTCAGCAGCAGATTGAGAAACCCATCGCAGCGTGCCTGGAGCGCGCCGGGCTCAAGGAGAAAATCCTCTATATTGTGCTGACCATGGGCGTACCGCTCAAGGTCACAGGCGGCGGCCATGGCCTGGGCGTGGAGCACGCATCCGTCGATTCGGAACTGGCGCTGCTCTATAGCAAACTGCACGGAGCTTCGATTGGCCGCGCGGGTGTGTGGAACAATCCCTTTTTCGGCAAACGCGACGAAGCCTTTCGGCATCCGCGATTCCCTATTTACCTGGTGGCGAGACTGGCAGCTTACGACGTCGGGGAAGTGAAGGCCATGATCGATCGGTCTCTGGCAGCGCACAACCGTGGGAAATTCGTGCTCGATCTCAGCGCTTCCCGCCAGGATGAGGGCGACGGCTGGCTCCAAACCGCAGCCCTTCTGTTGCCGGCCTCGCGCGTGGTGATCGACCAGTCATCGAATGTGCTGTACGATCAGCACGACGTGATCGGCTACGCGGCCTGGGGTTCAAACGATGGGAACCGCCGCAAGCGTAGCTTAGGGTTTCAATGGCTGCCCGGCGCCGTGGCCACTGAATTCGTATCGACCAACGCGCGCACTATGCAGCGTCCGCCTGCCGATTGGAGCTTTGGCGCGTGGTTGGAAAAAAACCGCATGTTCAATGGCTCGCCGCAAAGCCTGGCCGCGGATTACATCGACCAGGGCGCCACTGCCGCCACGGGCAACACGTATGAGCCGTATCTGACGGGCTGCGCACGGCCGGACTACCTGCTGCCCGCTTACTATCAAGGCCGCAATCTTGCGGAGAGCTACTACCTGTCGATTCCTTATCTCAGCTGGCAAGGGGTGTTGCTAGGCGATCCTCTGTGCGCGTTGGGCAAGCCATAGCTGCCGGCAGCCTCAAATCGTTGCGGTAGCCGACATCGCCAGCCCGCCGGTCGAATTCCTGGTCCATAGTTGAACTGTGTGCCCATCCGCCTCCAGTTTGCCGCACACGGCAAAGGGCGCGGTATCGAACAGTGGACTCACCGCGCGGAACGCGAAGCGCTTGACGCCGGCCTCAGGCAGGCAGCGCCGCAGCAGGTCCACCAACAGCGTCGCCTGCAGCGGACCGTGCACCACCAGGCCCGGATAGCCTTCGACCTCGGTAACGTAGCGGCGGTCGTAGTGAATGCGATGGCCGTTAAAGGTCAGCGCCGAATACCGAAACAGGAGAACGTCGCCGGGCTGGATGAGTCGTTCCCACGCGTGATCTGTAGGAGCTTGCGGCGGGGGCGGGGGAGCGGGATCGCCCGGCTGAGGGCCAGGGCGGTAGACAATGTCGTGCTCGTCGACCAGCGCAACGCCCGCCGCATTGCGGATTTCGTGGCGTACCTGAACGAAGACCAGGTCGCCCGTGCGGCCCTGTTTGTGTTCCACCTTGGCGATTCGAGATTCCCGCACGATCTCCTCACCGACCCGCAGCGGATGGCGGAATCCGACTCGCGTACCGGCCCACATCCGGCGGGGCAGCGGAATCGGAGGCAGAAACCCTCCCAGCTTCGCGTGGCCATCGGCGCCGAGTTCCGATTGCCGGTGTATCGGCAGGAAGTAGAGCCAGTGCGCTAGCGGCGGCAGCGGGTCGCCGGGCTTGGGCGGCGGGTCGTCGCGATCGAGCGTGGCGGACAATGCCGCCATGGGTGCGGCCGTAACCTGGTCGGGCCGGCTTTCGGTGCGTCCGACCCATGCCTGCAACGATGCGATGTCCAAGGGCTGACTCTCAACCATGATAGACTGGCGCACGGCGAACATGACGAACTATGATCGCGGCTGGCGCATGTGGGTGGCTTCAGGAGCCATTATGCTGTGCTCCTGGCTCTCCTACGTCGATCGCCAGACCTTGGCGGTGCTCTCGCCGGTAATCCTGCAGGACACGCACCTCAGCGTGCAGGCTTATTCCTACGCCGTCTCGGCGTTCTCGTTTGCGTACATGATCGCCAACCCGGTTTGGGGCTCGATTCTCGACCGCATCGGGTTACGCATCGGAATGTTGATGGCAGTGGCCATATGGACCGTGGCCAGTGTTTCGCACGCCTGGGTAACCGGATTCCTCGGCTTCGCGCTTGCGCGCACGGTGCTGGGTATCGGCGAAGGCGCCACGTTTCCGGGAGGCCTGCGCACGGCCATGGACTCGCTGCCTCCCGACCGCCAATCCCGAGGCATGGCGCTCGCTTACAGCGGCTCGACCCTGGGCGCGATTGTCACCCCGCTGGTGGTTACGCCGATTGCCCTGACCTTCGGATGGCGCGCGGCGTTCCTGGTAACTGGCGGGTTGGGCGCGTTGTGGCTCGTTTTTTGGTGGGCCGTCGCGCGGCCGCCATGGCTGGTGCCCTCGCGCCGCACCGAGAAAGTCACCTGGCCCAGCCTGACCGAGCGCCGATTCTGGATGCTGGTAGTGGGGATGGGACTGGGTGGCGCGCCCTTGGGCGTGATCCTGACACTGAGTCCGGTGTATCTAAACCGCGTATTGGGCTTGACGCAGTTACAACTCGGGCAGATCCTCTGGATTCCTACGATGGGATGGGGAATCAGCTATTACTTTTTCGGATGGATCGGCGACCGCTACATCGGGAGCAACCCGCGACCGGTACGCGTTTACCTGATACTCGCTGCGTTGATCTTACCGCTGGCGCTGGTTACGAAAACTAACTCACTGGTCGCAGTGTTGGCGCTGTTCTTCTGGGGCCTTTTCATCGGCGTCGGCTTCATCACCATCTCGCTTCACGTAGCAGCGCGAGCCTATCCGCGCGAGCGGACTGGTATGGTGGCGGGCATTGGTTCGGGCGCTTGGGGGGCGGTGCTGGCGTTAGTGCTGCTGGTCTACGGGCCCTGGTTCGACCTGAAATGGTACGCTGCGACTTTTGTCTCGTTAACCCTGATTCCCATCCTGGGAACCGGAATTTGGCTGTGGATGACGGCGAAGGTGCCAAAGCTTGAGATGGTGGAAGTAGCCAGCAGCTAGTGGGATGTCGGTCATTTCGATAACGTTTGGGACCGCTCCCTTTGGTCGCGGCTCGGTAATGTCAGGCGGCGTCTGTACCGAGCCGCGACTAAAAGGAGCGGTCTTTTGGCCTGGGAAAGACCGGGCAGGCCGTGGGCCTGCCCCACACTCAGATTCCCATCTCTTTGAAGACTTCCTGCGCCGCGCGGAAGCTGTCCACTCCCGCGGGCACCCCGCAGTAAATCGCGACTTGCAAAAACACTTCTCGAATATCGTCCTTGGTGAGACCGTTGTTGAGTGCGCCTTTGACGTGGGCTTTGATTTCGTGCGGACGGTTGAGCGCCGAAATCATCGCCAGATTGATGATACTGCGCGTCCTGCGGTCCAAGCCGGGCCGGCCCCAGATCTCTCCCCAGCAGTACTGGGTGGTCAACTCCTGCATCGGGCGATTAAAATCATCGGCCGTCGACATGGCCTTGTCCACATAGTCAGCGCCGAGAACTGCGCGGCGAATGGCTAAGCCCTTTTCGAATGTTTCACGATCCACTAATTTCTCCTTTGCCCTAATAGTGTAAACCGCACCGCGCGCGGGTTAAGATGCGGTCATGATCAATCGCCGCAGCTTTCTGGCGGGTCTGTCCACGCCGGCTTTTCTAAACGTTCGCGGCGCCGGCGCGGCTGCCGGTCCGCGCGAACGGCGGCCGTTCAATGATGGCTGGCGGTTTTTCAAAGGCGAAGCAGAAGGTGCGCAGCAGCCGGGATTTAATGATTCTTCGTGGAGCGAAGTCCGGGTTCCGCACGACTGGGCCATCGAGGGACCTTTCGATCCGAACATCAATCCACACACCGGTGCGCTGCCCTATTTCGGCGCGGGCTGGTATCGCAAAACCTTCGCCTTGCCCGAGGGCGCGCGCGGACGCTACTTCACGATCGAATTCGATGGCGCGATGTCCAACTCACGCGTATGGTTGAACGGGCAGGAACTGGGTGGCCGTCCGTACGGTTACATCGGTTTCACGCTCGACTTGACGCCGCACCTTCAGTTTGGCAGCGGCGCCAATGTGATCGCAGTGCGCTTGACGCCGGAGGACCGCTCCTCGCGCTGGTATCCGGGCGCCGGCATCTATCGCAACGTCTGGCTGCACGCAACGGGTCCGCTGCATGTCGGGCATTGGGGCACGTACGTTACGACTCCTGAAGTAAACGCTAACCGAGCCAGAGTGGCAGTCAAGACGGATCTCCTAAATCGCTCCGGCCGCGAAGCGAGGGTCACGCTGCGGAACACGGTTCTTGACTCGGCGAACAAACCGGTCCGCCGCACGAACAGCCAAGCTACGATTCCCGAAGGCGGCTCGTTAACCGTTAGTTCCGACCTCGATATCACGAATTCTCAACGCTGGGACATCGACCGTCCGTACCTCTACACGCTCGTGAGCGAGCTGTTGGCCGGGGGCCATTTGGTTGACCGGTATCTGACGCCATTCGGCATCCGCACGATTGTATTCGACAAAGACAAGGGGTTTCTGCTGAATGAACGCCACCTGAAGTTGCACGGAGTCTGCAACCACCACGACTTGGGAGCGCTCGGCACGGCAGTCAACCGGCGCGCCATCGAGCGGCAGTTACAGATTTTGAAAGAAGCGGGAGTCAACGCGATTCGGACTAGCCACAATCCTCCTGCGCCGGAGCTGTTGGAGTACTGCGACCGAATGGGCCTGCTGGTCATGGACGAGGCGTTCGATATGTGGAGGATTCCCAAACTAGTCAACGGGTACAGCAAGTATTTTGGCGAATGGTCAGAGCGCGATGTGCGCGATATGGTGCGCCGCGATCGCAATCATCCCAGCATCATCCTGTGGAGCATCGGTAACGAGGTTCCCGAGCAGGTCCGGCCGGATGGGTGGAAGGAGGCGAAGCGGCTAGTGGAATTCTTTCACCAGGAGGATCCCACACGACCCACCACGAGCGCCTTCAATAATCCGATCGGGGCCATCGCCAACCAACTGGCCGCTCAAGTGGATGTTCCTGGCATCAACTACGCGCCGTGGTTTTATGAACAGGTTCAGAAAACCCACCCGGGTTGGGTGATCTGCGGATCGGAGACGGCATCGTGTGTCAGCTCGCGAGGCGTCTACCACCTACCCCTGGAAAAATACGAAAAGCACCCGTCACTCGAGATCACCAGTTACGACATCATCGCGCCGCGCTGGGCCTACGCACCCGATATCGAATTCGGCTATCAAGACAAACTGCCCAATGTGCTCGGTGAATTCGTCTGGACCGGATTTGATTATCTGGGCGAGCCGACTCCGTATTTTGGATATGAGCCAGGCGCCGACAACAGCCATGATTGGCCGGCGCGCAGCTCCTACTTCGGCATGGTCGATCTCTCCGGTTTTCCGAAGGATCGCTACTACCTGTATCAAAGCGTCTGGTCGATGAAGCCGATGGTCCATATTCTGCCGCATTGGAATTGGGAAGGGCGCGAAGGCCAGGCCGTCCCGGTGATGTGTTACTCCAACGGCGACGAAGTGGAACTATTACTCAATGGCCGGTCCCTCGGCCGGAAGAAACGTTTCTCGGAACCGGTGGAACTCCCGGTGGGCTCCAACGTCAGCCGCGATGGCAAATTCATGAGTAAGTACCGGCTGATGTGGCAGGCCCCTTTCCAGGCGGGGACGCTTCTTGCGATCGCCTACCGGGAAGGGAAGCCAATCGCTCGTCACGAGGTCCGGACAGCCGGCGCACCCTCTCGAGTCAAGCTGATTCCCGACCGGGACTCCATCCAAGCCGATGGCGACGACCTATCTTTCATAACTGTACGCATCGAAGACAAGAACGGAATTCTCTGTCCCGCGGCCGATCACCTGGTGCAATTCGAAGTCACCGGTGCTGGAGTCATCGCGGGAGTCGACAACGGCAATCCGGCTACGGTCGAGCCATTTCGTGGCAATTCTCGAAAGGCTTTTAACGGACTGGCGCTGTTGATTGTCCGTTCTCGCAGCGGACAAGCGGGACGGATCCGCGTGAAGGCTCGCGCGGCGGGCTTGGAGGACGGCGCAACCGAGATTAGCTCGCGTTCCTAAACGCCGGCAGCCGAAAACTCTTCCACATGACCGAGACAGCTACTAACAGCAGCACGCCGACCACGATGGAGGCCGGCGGAAGCGGGGCTTTCGGCAACAGGTACGGGACATAAGCAATCGGCGAAAGCAGGAAGATGCCGATGGGCAAGTCCAAGTCACCAGTTGGAGCGCTCACCAGGAACAATGCGGCCGGCACCAGAATAAAAAGGTCGCCGAAAAACGCATGGTAGCTGACGAGTAAGCCGGCAATCAGTGTTACCGCGAAGGCTTGGGTCATGTTCGCACGACGTATGACTAGCCACGCTGCGCCGAGCACCACAACCGCGCCGATCGCTTGCCACAACAGGCTGTTTGGCTGCGTCGCGAACAGCCCGTGCAGATTTGGCAGGCCACCGCTCTCAGGAGTCGTTGCCGGAAGCCGCAGAGTGCCGAGGTATCGCAGCGGCCAGTTCCAACCGCCGGCCACGAAGGAGGCCGCCAGAAGGACCGCGCCACCAGCCAGAAATCCCATTCCCAGCTTCCAGAGCCGTTTTCCAACGATCAGCAGTGGCAGCGGTAAAAAAAGGTTGTACTTAATGAGGCAAAGACTCAACACGCATCCAGCCGCGAGATATTGGCCTCGCCGGAATAGTGAAAGGCCGGCTGCCAGCACCACCAGAACGAGTAGAACGTCTCGCCCGACAATGAAGCAATCGAACAGCGGGACACTCCAGCAACAAGCCAGAATCGTCATCCAGCGCGGCGCCGGCCAGAACCAGATGAAACCTAGAAGGGCGAGGAAGCAGACGCTCTGCCACACCCAGTACGCGTGCTGGTAGCGCCACAGACGGAGCGGGGAGAGCAAGGTTGCGTAGAACGGCAATCTCACGTAAGGCAGAAAACGCGGAATTTCGCACAACGGCGTTTCCGTTCGGAGGACAGCGCCCGCGTCGTAGAGATCGGCCGACCCAGCCATCTCTGCAACCGCGTAAAACCCGATGAAATCATTGTCACCATGAACGATGTACCGCAGCACGGGCCACTTGAGGTACGCATTCACAGTCAGTCCCAAAAGCCCGATTACACTCACCAATAGCCATTTGCCGATTACGCGTCGCCTGCTCGCGGAGTGAGGCAAGTGGGCTGGCGGCATCGAGAGCGCTTCAATTGGATGGTTCACGCTGGTCTCTGGGGCCGCCGCACGCCAGGCCCATCGTACGTCGGAGGCCTCCCAGGTTCAAGGCGAACCATGGTTTCGAGCAGAGTCATAACTAGGGGTGGCATTACGCTGTTAACTCAAGTCAAGGAATGAAACAGTACTAAATAGGACTTTGTCCGATGGGCCGACTCCTACAAAAATAACCTTACTGCCGTTAATGCAGGCGAGTACATGAAAGTTTCTGTCATCGTGCCGGTCATTGATGAAACGGTTTCCTTGCGGAAAACGATTGAAGTTGTGCTTGCGCAAAATCGCGAACACGTCTCTGAAATCCTGATCATCGTATGCAAGAAGACCACTCCCGAAGCGCTCCGTACCTGCGACGAACTGGTCCGCGAGCATCCGGATCTCATCCAAATCCGTTATCAACAGCGGCCGTTTCTGGGCGGTGCCATGCGCGACGCCTTCGAATGGGCCAGCGGTTCGCATGTGCTGATGATGTCAAGCGATCTCGAAACTGATCCGGAGACGGCCAAAGAGCTGATCGCAGTGGCCCAAGATGGATATGACATCGTCACCGCAACCCGTTGGAAAGGGAATGGCGCGTTTCATGGCTACAATCCGGTGAAGCATGTAGCCAATCTGATCTTTCAGAAAACGGTCGGGCTGCTTTACGGCACCTCGCTTTCCGACCTCACTTTCGGCTATCGCCTTTTTAAGACGGAGTGGGTCAAAAGGATTGCTTGGGAAGAACTCCGGCACGCGTTCATGCTGGAGACCATCGTGAAACCGCTGCGGCTGGGTGCGCGCGTGACCGAGATCCCAACGGTATGGCGTGCGCGGCCGGAAGGTGTCTCGCACAATCAGTTCAGCAATCATCTCGCGTATTTTCGGATCGGGCTGCGCACACTGTTTCAAAAGCCGGAGAATCTGCTGGCCAGGACACCATCGATGCCAACCAGCCCGGTCACTACCGCTTAACTGGAAACTGCTCATGAAGACAACGATCGTTACGACTACCATCAACATTCCGGTTCTGCTTCTCAAGTATGCGGAAAATGCTCACTACTACGGCCATCATGATTTGGATTTCATCATCATCGGGGATCGCAAAACGCCCCCGCAAACTGCGGAATTCTGCAAAAACATAGAGAAATACTACCGCGCGACCTATTTCGATATCGAAGCCCAGGAGGCGTGGCTCGCCGACTTCCCAAAACTCTGGAGACACCTACGCTTTGACTCCATCCAACGGCGCAACATCGGGCTGCTTGTGGCCTGGCGAAATGGCTCCGATGTGATCATCACCATCGACGATGACAACTTTGTCACCGCGCAGGATTTTGTAGGCAAACACGGCGGCGTCGGCGCCATGGGTGAATATGAGTCGTTCGGCGCGACATCCGGCTGGTTCAATGTCTGTCAATTCCTCCAGGCCGATGACGACGTTCGTTTCTACCACCGCGGCTATCCGCAGAAGCAGCGCTGGAAGGAACACGAGCACTTCGTCACCGAGCAACGCATGGCCCGCAGGGTGGCAGTCAATGCCGGTTTTTGGCTGGATGATCCGGATATCGATGCTTTGACTCGTATGGACCGCCAACCCGTCGTTCGTGGGTTCAAGTCCGCCTGGAAGGGTAACTTCGCGCTACAGCCAGGCACATGGTCGCCATTCAATTCACAGAACACCGCTCTGATGCGGCACGTGATTCCGGCATATTTCTTGAGTCCATATATCGGCCGCTATGACGACATCTGGGCGAGTTACATTGTCAATCGCATCGCTGAGCACCTGGGAGACGTAATCACCTTCGGCGAGCCGCTGGTTCACCAACAGCGCAATTCCCATGACCTGTGGCGCGATCTCGATGCCGAACGCAACGGCATGATTCTAACGGATGACTTCTGCCACGCTCTGCGATCGATCCCGCTCACCGCTGCCACCTATCATGAATGCTTCGGGGAAATTGCCACTCATCTGCCGCTGGCCTGGCCGGACCGGGCCCAATGGACTGACTCCCAGCGCATCTGGCGACTGCAACTCATCGAAGGTTTGGACATCTGGCACGAGACGTTCGAACACCTCGCCGCGACGCCCCGAGTTCCGGAAGGCATGTCGACCGTGATCCAACCGATACCCAACCTCTACGAAGGATTCGACCGGCTAGCGAACTCCGTTTCAGGAAACGGAAGGTGAGCCCGGACGCAGTGGGGCTCGACATCCGGCGCCACACCTACAAGCCCGAAGTGATCGGATCGAGTTTAAGGGGGTTGACGTCCGGTTCGAGCAGCCAGACTTTGCGATCGCTGTAGTACTCGAGCAGTTCTCGATTCTTCGCTGTCCCCATGTCGCGCGCCCAGACGACCGGTGCGCTGTCGATATCAGCTCCGTTGTAGACCCATTCGGGACGACTCGAGGCGACGATCTTATTCACAACCGTAAAGTTGAAAAGCTTGACCGAGACAAGAGAGTAAGGCCGCGATGTGTACCGCACCAGGATCAAGTGACGCCCGCCCCCGCGCTGTAGTCGGTCAATTAATAATGGCCTGGTGGAGATCCCCTTTGGCTGCCGTGCTTCGCGGGCGGCAGCCGCAGCTTCGGAGGCACAGTTTCCGAAAGCCAAGCCGCACATGATGACGCCGATCAACGGACCGGCCCGGAAAGTCCCCAGTCGCCACTGCAAGACAGATTCGAGACCGGCAGCGCTCAGGATGAGCCAGGCGCCGCACACCGGGGCAAGATAATGGGCGAGGAATGCCTTTTCGAGCAGCACACCGCCAACGGGCACGGCAAGAAGAGCCACCGCCGGTATAACTACGCTGCGCCTGCCGGCTAGCAGGCCAATCAAAGCCAGGAATCCGAAGCAATTCAGGAAGTAGAAGGGTGCGACAAACGGTAGCGAGAATGCGATCGGCGCCAGCGGATTGGCGTGTGCTGCCAAGTAAATGCTCCTGTCCCAGTCTTGCCAAAGCTGGCGAATCGCTTCGTGCCGGTAAACGGGCGACGGTATTGGGCCACTCAGGTAAAATCGCGGGGAGGCAGCATAGCTCCGCTCGTTGAGTATGTAAGGGAGTAGTAACGCGTTTCCGGTGTTTCGGTAGTTATAGTAGCCCATTGCCGCTGCTGCCGGCAGCATTACTAGAAGGAGTGCCGTTACTACACGAGGCTGGATGAGAGTTCGCCAGCGTCGATGTTCGCGGCGCGTGAGCCACAGCAGGACGCCTGCGCAGGAAGTCACGGTTAGCAGGCCTTCGAACGGGCGGCTGTTGGCTAATATAACGATGCCGACCGCCGAGAGGATCACGTGAACGATGCGAACCTGGCGCGCTAGCCGTGGAATGCAGCCGATTACCAGTGCTCCGCCGATCGCCGCCGCGGCTCCGCCCCAATAGGAATTCATCCAATCACCGGTGATGCCCCATGTCGCGATGACCAGCAGGGTTATCAGCGCGGCGTAAACTGGTTCTATCCAGCCTTCGAGCATCCAGCAGAAGGCTGCGCACATCAATCCCACGCTCAGCACCACGCCGAACCAGGGCTTTCCGAAGAGTTTTTGCCCGAATGCTAGAAATAGTGCCTGCGCAGGTGGATACTTTGAGCCGTAGGTGGGTTGCTGGTTGACGTGAAACGTTTCAAAGTGAACCCACATGGGATGGGGCGGATTCGTCAGGCGCCCGGCAGCGAAGGTATCCGCTCCCAGCAGATAGCTGAATTCATCTTGCACCGCAGGAACAGGCGGAGGTAGAAATGGCAGCAACATCAGGCGCACCATTATGGGCAGGATGCCCGCCAGCAGACACGTCAGGCCGGTATGCCTTCTGGAAAGTTGCAGTAAGTAGTCCGCTTTTGCTGGCGGGTGGTTGCTGCTTGAGTCAACTTCTGGAACCACGTGCGATTCTCGCAGGCAGCTTAACCTACGCCGTTAACCGGCTGCAAGATTTCAAAGGTTATGGCCGGGGAGTGAACCGTCGCTAGCCTCAACCGCGCGCTTCGAGCGCCGCCTTCACCCGTTCTGGCGTGAACGGCACGCGGCGAACTCGGGCTCCGGTCGCATCAAAGATCGCATTCCCAATGGCCGCGGCCGCAAGTGTGATCGACGTTTCCCCTGCCCCGGTGGCTTCCTCATCGATGCGGTTGAGCAGCACGCCCTCGACCTTCGGGACCGCAAACCCCAAAGGAAAACTGTGATAGGTGCGCCAGTCAATCGAAGTCACCTTCTGCTCGTCCCAGGTCACCTCTTCCAGAAGCGCCCGGCTCATGCCCTGCAAGGCGCCGCCTTCGATTTGGTTCTGCAACCCGTCGGGATTGGAAATCGGTCCGACGTCATTAGCCACCACTATCCGCCTCACGGCCACCTGCCCGCTGTCCTGGTTCACTTCCACCTCGGCAACCATCGCGGTATAGCCGTTGTCTCCTTCGTACAGCACGCATGCCAGCCCGCGGCCTGCCGTTACGCCACGCGCCGCTCGCGCCGGGTTGGGAGAGGGACGCGGTTCCCACTTCGCCGACTTTGTCGCAGCCTTCACCACGTCGATCAACCGCGGGTCTTTCAAGTGGCGGAGCCGATATTCAAGCGGGTCGGCGTTCACTCGCGCCGCCAGTTCATCCATGAAACATTCATGGGCAAAAGTGTTTTGTAACCTCGCCGGAGACCGCAGGGGTCCGGTCCAGAACGGCGATTCCACGTTGTGCACGAGCACGCGCTCGCCCCGAATGATTCCGGTACCGTGGTCTTTGCCCCCCACGTTGCCTGCAAAATAGGAGGGCACCCCGTTGCTGTTGTTGTTGTACATGGTGGGCGCAGCCGCGGGCGAGCGCGGAGAGAATGGCTGCGGCTCGAAGCCTGCCAGCAGGCCGGTAATGATGTTGCCGGGTGTGCCTGTGCCGGGCCGGTTTCCGCGAGCTGGAACCCACGATTCGTGATCCCATGCCACGATGTTGCCTTGCGCATCGAGCCCGGCGCGCTCATCCATCACATAGGCGTTGCCGTAGTTTTCCCACGCCATCTCGTCCTGCCGCGTAAGCTGCACGCGCACCGGCTTTCCCACCGCCTGCGATAACAGCGCTGCATCGTACGTGACTGTGTCGGCGCCATTCAGGCCATAGCATCCCGAGCCCCGGCGAAAGATCACATGGACGTTCTCCGGCTTCAGGCCCAGCACCATCGCCGTCGTGCTCTTCTGATACCACACCGCTTGCGTCGCCGACCAAAGCGTGGCCTGATCGGCTTGCACGTCTGCCACCGCGCACGAACTGCCCATCGACCCGTGCATCTGGTACGGATGGAGGTAAGTAGCCTTCAGGAGCGTCGGTGCCCCCGCGAGCTTCTGCTCCACGTCTTTGGAATCGACCAGCACCCCATCGCGCGCAGGCTGCTTCCGCACGCGTTCGTAGAAATCTGCCTGGCTCGGCAGACCAGTGCCGGGAGTCCACATGATCTTGAGCTTGCGGGCGATCTGCAGCGCTTGCCACGGCTTTTCGGCCACCACGCCCACAAAATTCTTCTTCACTACCACCTTCACCAGCCCCGGCATTCCGACCACGGAATCTTCATCCACGCTCGCCACCGTTGCGCCCACGGCTGGCGGCCGGACCACTCTGCCGTGCAGCATTCCCGGCACGCGCACGTTGTGCACGAATTCGAATTCCGCGGTCACCAGCAGCGGGAGATCGGGCCGCGGCACCGGCTTCCCCAGCACCGTCCACTCGCTTGGGTGCTTGCGCCTGGCAGCAGGATCGAGCGGAAGGTTGAACTTCTTACCGGCTACCAATTCGCCGTACGTCACCTTCTTGGCAGGATCCTGCTTCACGCTGATCACGCCATCCGCGGCCTGCAGTTGATCGACCGGTACGCCGAGGCGATCGGCAGCCGCGCGCAACAACGCCTCGCGAGCCGTCGCGCCCGCCTGTGCCAGGTTGTTGCGATTGAAATTGGCGGGATGCGACTGGCTGCCCGCCGTGTACGCCTGATCGGGCGTGAGCGCGGTATCGCACATGATGAGCCGTACGCGGTCGAACGGCACGCTCAACTCCTCCGCGATGAGCTGAGTTTGCGCGGTCGAAATGCCCTGCCCGAGCTCTTCTTTGCCCGTATATGCCGTCACCATTCCATCGGCCGCAATCGCGATCCAGGAATCCAGCTGCCCGATCGGCGGCGAACCGGCGACTGGTCCCCCGAACTGGGCCGCGGCCTTCTCCGCGCCCACGCTGAAAGCGACGACGAGCGCGCCGGAAGTCTTCAGGAAGTCGCGCCGCGAAAATCCCGAGCGCCGGAGGGCCGCGCGCGCATCGTGAGTCAGGTTCATCGCGCCATCTCCTCGCCCGCCTGCCGGATGGCACGCAGCATACGCACGTTGGTGAAGCACCGGCACAGCACGCCCGACATGGCTTGCTGGATCTCCGGTTCGGTGGCCTTCGGATTCTTGTCGAGGAACGCTTTGGCCGTCATAATGACGCCGCTCACGCAAAAGCCGCACTGCGCGGCCTGTTCCGCGACAAACGCCTTCTGCAGCGGATGCGGTTTCTCAATCGTGCCGATGCCTTCGAGGGTGGTGATCTCCGCCCCCTCCACCGATCGCACCGGCGTGATGCACGAGCGGATCGCCTGCCCTTTGACAATCACGGTGCACGCGCCGCACTGTCCCAGCCCGCAACCGAACTTCGGCCCGCGCAAGTCCAGATCGTCGCTCAGCACGTAAAGCAGCGGCGTGGCCGGATCGACATCCACCCTGTGGATGCGCCCATTGACTTTCAAACTGATCGCACTCATACCTTCGACAAGGTTATGGCGCGCGGGGGCCGGGGGTCAAGGCGGGGGGCATTGGGCTACGCCGCCGGGCACGGCTCAAACGACGACCAGTCAATCCCGCGCTGAAATTCCTCATCTGGCGAAACGATCGTTTTGAATGTGAACGCGAACTGCGTGGGTCCGTGCGCGTCGAGGTACGCCAGGCGTTTCTTGGCCTCGTCGATCCCCGGTGTATGGCCGGCCGGGACCCACCACAATGCCACCGATGCGCTTTCGAATCTCTCGAACCAATCACGCCGCTGGCGCAGCAACTCCGCGTGGGCCGTGCGGTAGACGTACTGTTGCAGCGCTTCTACCGTCTCCCAAACCGACATGTTAAAGAGGATTCGATCGTCATCGTAGGGCCGCAGGTACGTAGCGTTTCCCGCGGTCGTCTGCAGACGCCAGACGAAACCGGAACTGCGATCGGCCAGCGCGTTGATTTCGTCCAGCCGGGCGACGAATCCCGCCATCAGATCGTCGTCCAAAGGAGCCTTCATCCGGGCGATATTCACCTGGGCAACGTGGTACCGGATCATGTCTGCTAATCATGGACGATTTCGCTGCTCGGCGCAAACTACAATAGAAGACGCCGCATGCGACGCCCTCTTTGGCATCCCGTTTTCGCGCTTGTGGCGCTCATCCTGCTCGCGGCGTTAGCGCTGGCGCAGCGCGGCCGTCTCCGCTTCGCTTCGCCCGATGAAGACCAGAGTCCCTTCCAGCCGCGCGAAGGCGAATTCCATTTCATTCGAACGGAATATACCGATCTACCGCAATACAGCCGCGGCTTCGGCTTCGTCTCCCGTAACG
>Ga0335081_10001145_pt1 | contig 42318 bp, 43 predicted proteins | sample Lox_Sample_35_FD_206713 | JGI IMG/M metagenome (GOLD analysis project Ga0335081, IMG submission 206713) | Soil microbial communities from Loxahatchee National Wildlife Refuge, Florida, United States - Lox_Sample_3.5 | ecosystem: Environmental > Terrestrial > Soil > Wetlands | place: USA... | reverse complement strand
CTTGTCCAGCACCGGGTACATCATCAGCAGCAGCCCGAGCGCAATCGGCAGGCTGGTGCCGTGGATACCGATCCGGTTCAGCGCGCTGTTCAGACACCGACCCTGTCCGTACTTGTCCGGCGGCGATGACCGAACTGGCGGTCGGCAGGATGGCGTCTCAGATGAACAGCGTTATGTCGGCCTTCGCCGCCATGTCGATGAAGCTGGCAGCGCCGAGGGTGGGTTGCAGTCCGTCGATGAAATCGCCGGCGGTCAGCCCGTACAGGTCCATGGTCATCTGGCACGGGTGCAGCCGGACCCCGACGTCTAGGGCCATCTCCAGCAGCTCGGTCGGGCTCGCGACCTTGTACTGCTTTGCCAGCATCTTGATCATCTTGGTGCCCATGCCGGCGAAGTGAATCTTGCCGAGCTTCAGGTGGTCGGTGCCGCCGCGGTCGACGAGCGACTCGCCCTTCTGCATCCAGTTCCTGCCGGTGATCCGCTTCTTGTTCTTCTGCAGCACCCGCAGGCCCCAGAACGTGAAGAACACGTCGACCTCGAGCCCGGAGGCGGCTCCGGTCGTCGCCAGGATCAAGACCGGCCACACCCGGTCCAGGTCATTGCTCCAGCAGATGATGGCCATCCGCTTGGCCTGCTCGTCCTGAGTCATGGCCTGGGCGGCGGCGGAAATGTCGGTCGTCTGCATAACTGCTCTCTCCTTCGGTGGTGGCGCGGCGGCCAGGGCCTTCCGGCGCCGCGCTGGTCGGATCGCTGGCTGACCGCCCGGGCCAGCACGTCAGTCGGAACATCGGTAGCAGCGGATTTCGCGCTCATCGATCAACACCCGGAAGGCCTCGAACGCGGTGGCGGCATCGACCAGGTGGTGCTTCTCGGCGCCAAGGTCGGCAGCCCGGAGCCTGGCCATCCAGCCCGCGCCGTACGGGTCGCGGTTGGCGACGGCGATATCGGCGGCGAAGGCCTGCTCGTTGACCTCGAGCAGTTCTCCCGTCAGCGGCGTGGGGAAAGGGCCGACCCACTTGGCGCTCTCGATCACCGCGACGGACCGGCCGCGCGGGTAGCTGCGTCCGGTCCTCTTCCAGCTGACCTGGACCATCCGCCCGCCCATGGTTTGGGCGATGTCGGTCATTCCCAGCACGGCGACGTCTTCTTCCAGGCGGACCCAGACGTTCAGCCCCACGTCATACAGCAGGTCGCCCGGTACGACGCAGCCATACCAGATGAGGTCAGCCATGCTTGCTCACCCGCCGCAGGCGATTCCTTCCGCGTCGAGGAACGCCCGGTAGGCCTCGACGCCGTCCCGGCCTGATGCCAGGTCAGCGAATTCGGCATCCCAGTCCGAGGGCCGCAGCCTGGCCACCCAGCCCTGCCCGTAGGGGTCGGAGTTGATCAGGCCCGGCGATGTCTCCAGGGCGGCATTGACCTCGGCGATCTCGCCGGTGACCGGCGCGGGGACCGGACCGACCCACTTGCCGCTCTCGACCGTGGCGATGCTCCGCCCGCGGGCGATCGTCCTTCCCGGCTTCTTCAGGGTGACCGCGATGATCGACTTCGCCAGGTTCTGCGCGACGTCGGTCATTCCGACCGTCACCAGGTCACCGTCTCGGCGGGCCCACACGTGCTTGTCGACGACGTAGTACAGGTCCTCGGGAATGTTGCAGTTGTTCACCAGGGTCACCGCGTCAGTCTCCCGTCCGCTGATGTGCAGGTAGGTCGCTCTCGGGCTGGTCGTCCTCGGGCTGCTCGTGCTCGGCCATCAGGTGGTGGACCAGCATGTCCAGGGCAACCATGCGGATCTCCCGGCCGAACCCTTCGAGGAACTCCGGATCGCGCGCGGCCTTCCTGACCAGGTGCTCGTACCTGTCCCCGCAGACCGGGCAGGTGATCCCGTAGAACACCCTGCCGTTCCGCTCACCGGTGCTGACCTCATCGCCGTGCCGCTCGCCCAGATGGGCATGCAGGGCCCGCGGCCCGGCCGCGACGTCGCACCACGGGCACTTCATGCCTTCTCCTCCTCACACCGTCTCAAGCGCCGCGGCCGGACGGCGAGCCCGGTCCACTAGCTGGACCAGGTCGATGACCGTGATGCGGTCTTCGTTTCCGGTGGTCTTGACCGCGTCGCCGTACATGACGAAGTCCTTCGGGCAGGCCACGACGAAGTGGTCGACGCCGAGCGCGACTGCCTCGCGGATCCGGTTCTCGCTGGGCCGCTCGGCCTGCTCAGGCCCGGTCATCCAGATCCGCCCGCCGCCGGCCCCGCAGCAGAACGTGTTCAGCCCGTTCCTCGGCATCTCGACAAGCTCGCAGCCGAGCGCGGCCAGGACCTGCCTGGGCGGCTCGGTCAGCCGGTTGTGCCTGGCCAGGTAGCACGGGTCGTGATAGGTGACCCGCATCCCCAGCGGCTCGACCGGGACGGATCCGTCCGCCAGCAGCCTGCCGAGCAGCTGGGAGTAGTGCAGCACCGGCTTGTCCAGCCCGAAGGCGGGATACTCGTTGCGCAGCGTGTTGAACGAGTGCGGATCCGTTGTGAAGATCTCGTCGAAGCTGGCGGCGCGGAACGATTCCATGTTCTGCTCGGCGAGCAGTTGGAACAGGCCTTCCTCGCCGATCCTGCGCACGTCGTTGCCGTCGTCGCGCTCGCCGTCGAAGAGCATGCCGAAGTCGACGCCGGCGTCGCGCAGGATGTGCGCCAGGCTGCGCGAGAGGACCTGGAGGCGCTCGTCGAACGAGGCGAAGTCGCCGACGAACCACAGGGACCGGACGGGCTCATTGCGGGCGTCCTTGACCGTGAAGCCGAGCTCACGGGTCCACCGGGCGCGCATCCGGCCCGACTTGCCGAACGAGTTGCCCTGCCCCGCGTCGTTCTGGAGTACCTGCTGGACGGCAGGCTCCATCTGGCCAGCGTCGACGAGCTGCCGCCGCAGGTGCACGATCGTGTCGACATGCTCGATGTCCACCGGGCACTGCTCGACGCAGGCGCCGCACGTCGTGCAGGACCACAGCACCTCCTTGTCGATGACCGGCTCACCGCTGCCGGCCGCCCCGGCCATCAGGCCGTCGCGCAAGCCCATGATGAGGAGCTTGGGCGAGAGCGGCTGGCCGCTGTTCCACGCCGGGCAGACGGACTGGCAACGCCCGCACTCGGTGCAGGTCAGCGTGTCCAGCCGCTGCTTCCACGTCAGCAGCTCGAGCTGCGAGGCCTGTGCCGGTGCGGCGGCCGGAAGCTCGCCGAGCGCGCCGAGCGCCCGCGGCCGCCGGGAGAACGCGACATTGAGCGGCGCCATGACGATGTGCAGGTGCTTGGAGTAGGTGACGAAGACACCGAACCCCATGATCACGGCGACGTTCGCCAGCAGCAGGACCGTCTCGATCACTGAGTTCGCACCGGTGCCGAGCGGGTGCAGCAGCGTCGCCACCGCGTGGGATGCGAAGGCGGCCCGGCCGTAGGGGAAATCACCGGTGTTGACCTGCGCCGCGCGGTAGCCGAGCAGCGTGATCATCACGAGCGCGATCATCCCGAGCGTGACCCACGCTGCCTTGGTGTGCGAACCGTAGAACCGGGACGACCGGCCCCGCCGTTGCGGTGATTCGACCAGCCTGGTCACCGTGAAGACCGCCAGCCCGGCCAGCACGATGACCGTGAACAAGTCTTCGATGAAGCCGAGGGCGGCCGCGTGCCCGATCAGCGGGATCGCGAAGTTCTTGCTGATGAACGTGTCACCCAGCGCCTCGATGATGGTGAACAACAGGATCAGGAAACCCCAGAACACCAGCGCGTGCGGCAGTCCCGACCGCCATCGCTTGAACAGCTTGCGCTGGCCGAGCACCTCGACAAGCTCGGCGCCCACCCGGGCGGGCGCGCCGGACAGACGTCCGGGCGCAGGACGGCCCGATCGGACCAGCCGCGCCAGCCAGCCGAGCCGCGTCCCGGCCAGGCCCAAGCCGACCAGGACGATGAGCCCGCCGACGATGATGCGGACGAGCATCACTGGCTCAGCTTCTCAGTGAGGGCGGGAACGAGGTCGAACAGGTCGATCGTGGTCCCGTAGTGAGCGACGTCGAAGATCGGCGCGCCCGGGTCGGTGTTGCAGGCGATGATCAGGTCGGCGTCGCGCATGCCCTCCAGGTGCTCCGGCGCGCCGGAGATGCCGAAGGCGAGGTACGCCTTGGGCTTCACCTTGAGGCCCGACTTGCCGACCTGGCGGGTCTTGGGCAGCCAGCCGGCGTCGACCACCGGGCGAGACGCCGACAACGGGAAGCCGAGCGCGTCGCCGAGCTCTTGCACCAGCTCCACGTTGTCCTGCGACTCGATCCCCCGGCCGACCGACACCAGCAGGTCGGCCGCGGTGATGTCGACGTCGCCGCCCGGCGGTTCGGTCACCTGCACCAGGCTCATCCGCAGCTGGTCAAGGCCGGCGGGCGGTGCGATCTCGACGACATCCGGGGTCCCGGTGCCGTGGCCGGCCGCTGCCGGGAAGGTGCCGCCGATGACGGCCGCGATCGCCCGCTCCCCTGCCAGCTGCAGCTCGGCGAGCACCTTCCCGCCCAGGATCTGCGCGGTAGCCACGACGACGCCGTCCGCTACCTCCAGCTTCGTGACGCAGGCGGCCAGCGGTGCCTGCCAGCGGACAGCCGCTGCCGCGCCGAGGTCCAGCCCAGGGGTAGCCGTCGACATCAGCACAAGGCGCGGCGACCGTTCCGCCAGAACGGCGAGCAGCGCCTCCTCGTAGGCCTCGGGCAGGTACTGCGCCAGAGCCGGATGATCCACGCTGACGACCACGCTGGCGCCGCCAAGCTGCCCGGCCAGGTCGCGCGGCCCGAACAGCGCCACCTCCGCCGCGCCGCCGAGCGCGGACGCGAGGCTACGGGCCGCACCCAGCAGCTCATAGGTCCCGTCGGAGATCTGCTTGCCGTCGTGCTCAGCGATCACCAGCACAGTGCCGCTCATCGCGCTCACCCCTATACCAGGCCGCGATCGCGGAGCAGGTCCGCGATCGCCGCGGCCACGTCGTCCGCGCTGCCGGTCAGCATCTGGGCGTGACTGGCCTGCTCGGGCCGGAGCATCCGGCGCACCGTGGGCGCCGGTCCCGCTGTCGCAGGCTCGACCGCCACCACTCGCAGCCCGCCAGCCTGCATGGCCTGCCTGATCCTGGTGATCGGGGCATATCGGGGCGCCTGCCGGGCGGCCTGCAGCCCGATCACGGCAGGAAGACCGACCGCAAGCTCATGCACGCGCCCGCCAGCGAACTCCTGCCGCACGGTGATCCCGCCTTCTGCCGCCTCGACTCCGACCACCACCGACACGTGCGGCTGCCCCAGATGAGCGGCGAGCATCGGCGCGAGCTGGCCGTCGAGGTCATCGGCTGCCTGAACGCCAGTGATCACCAGGTCAGCGGGCTCGGCAGCGAGGTATCCGGCCAGCAGCGCGGCGCGGCTGCCGGTCAGCGTCGAGTCGTCCGCGTCGCCGGTGACCCTGACGGCGGAGTCGGCTCCCTTGGCGATCGCGGTGTAGAGCGCCTGATCGATGTCGGGGTCGCTGGCCAGGCCGACGGCGACCACCTCGGCGCCGGAGGCATCCTTGACGAGCAGGGCCTCCTCCAGCGCCTGCGCGTCCCACTCGCTGACCACGAACTTGAGAAATTCGCGGTCAATACCGGTCTGGTCCGCAGTGAGCTCGATTTCCTCGACGAGGTCGGGAACTGCCTTGATAGGCACAACAATTCGCACGCGTATCTGCCTTATCTATCCGAGAACTTCTTCGAGCCGCAGCTGCTGGCGGATCTCGTCCAGGTCGGCCGCGGAAGGGAGGAACGGGTAGTCCCGGAACGGCTCGGCGGGACGGTAGGAACCGTACGGTCGGCTGCAGCCGGGCTCGCCCTTCTCACCCGGGCAGCCGTTGGTCATGAACGCGACGCCCTGGCTGATGACGGCGTCCACCGCTGACTTGCTGGCCCGCAGATGGACGAGGCCGCCGCCGGCGTCGAAGTCGAACTGGGCCAGCTCGTAGCCTTCGGCCTCGATCAGGTGCTTGGCGAGCTGGACGCGGCGCCAGCGCACTAGCGGGGACTTGGGATGGCCGGCCATCCGAGAGTCAGGCTCGGGGTTGAAGCAGAACAGGTAGGAGAAGATCTCCTTGTCCCGCAGCTTGGCGAACAATTCGATGAGGTCCTGGTCGGTCTCGCCGATCCCTACCAGGGTGTGCACGTTCACCTTCCACGGCCCGAAGATCTCCCGGGAGTCGGTGACGACCTCCCAGTACTTCTCCCACTTCAGGCCGCCCGCGGGCACGTTGGTGCGGATATTGCGGAACAGTTCCTCGGTGACCGCGTCCAGGCCGATCCCGATCATGTCCACGCCGAGTGACTTGAAGGCCTCCAGCCGCTCCCGGTTCAAGGTCGGCGGCGCGACCAGGATCGACAGCGGGGTGCGCACCTTCGATACGATCCGCCGGGTGATGTCGCAGGTGTCGGCGTAGGCGTGGCCGTGAGTGACCATCGAGATGCACAGCCTCGTCAGCTCGGCCTCACGCTCGGCCATCCGGTCAACTAGCTCCTCGGTGCTGACCAGCGGCCATTCCACCCTGATGAACTGATCGCCGTAGCTGACGGACCTGGTGCGGGCAAGGCCGCAGTACCCGCAGTCAGACAGGCAGCCCTCGTCGTAGTTCAGCAGCAGGTTGATGCCGCCGAACTCGAAGTCGCGGCTGAATCTGCCGGATTTCATGCGCAGGGCGATGGCGCTGGCGTAGGAGATGCGGACGTAGTCGGGGCTGATGCGGGCGGGTGTTGTCAGCACGGGGAGCGGGGGGCTCACGCCACGGTCCCCCTGCTGCCGCATCATGCCGGGTTCCTGGCGGGCTCGGGGAAATAGCACGATCCCTCCGAGCGGACGGGGGCCGCGGCGAGCCGTTCCTGGGCTTGTTGCCCGGCTTGCAGCACGGCTGAGACAAGCTGATCGGGCCAGACTCCCAGTGCTTCAGCTGCGCCTGAGCTGGTGACGGCAGCGGCGACGGACCGGTCGTCCAGGCGGTGCCAGCGCAGGGCCGACTCCATCGCAATGACGGGGGCGGGGAGGTCGTTGAAGTCGCCGACGACGATGGCATTCTTCACCAGGTCGCCGTGGGTGGTGAGGTAGATCCTTGCGAGGCCGGCCGGGGTCTTGAGCGAGGCTGAGCCGCTGCCGTCGAGCGCGGCGCTGCGGTCGGTGAGCCACGACTCGCTGGAGTACCTGTCGGCGGCGAGTGTGGCAGCCAGCGCGCGCTCCGCTTGAGTCGGCTCGCCCGGCTCAGGGTCGGTTCCGAATGCGGCGGCGAACCCGGACGCGATAGCCGGGCGCAGCGCGGGGCCGTCCCAGGGGCGGCCGGTCAGCTCGGTGATCGTGGTGACCCGTTCGGCCACCGCGGCGGCGGCCTTGTCGGCGAGCTTGGCTGCCGGGATCCGCAGGGCCTGGAGCATGAAATCGATGTCCAGGTCAGCCAGGACGCTGGCGTGGAACAGCATCGCGCCCGCCTGGTCGAGGTAGAGGCCGAGACCGGCGACCTTGCGCCCGTTCGCCTCTAGGTCGTTCTTGCCTTTGAACACGGCGGTGATCCCGAGTCGGGCAAGGCCCGTGATCAGCCCCCCGGCCAGATCGGAGATGATCTCGCGCGGGCGCCGGGCGGGAGGCGCGGCGGCGGTCAGCGCGACGCCAAGCTGGCCGGTGCCCATGATGATCGCTCCGCCGCCGGTCGGGCGCCTGCTAACCTCCGTTGCTGACGCGCGGCAGGCCGCCAGGTCGACCTCGGCTTCCAGGTTCTGGTACCGGCCGATCAGCGCGCAGTGCGTGCGGTAGGTATACAGCCGCAGCGTCGGCGGGCTCGTCGGCGCACCGCGCGCGTACCGGGCCAGGAGCGCCTCGTCGAGGGCAAGGCCGTCCGCCGCGCTCGCACCGTCGTCGGCCAGCAGCCGCCAGCTCGCGGTCACGTACTCACCTCGACCGTCGTGTAGCTCTCCTCGCTGTCGCCGGTCCACGTGAGCGAGCAGCAGTACTCGAACAGCCGAGGCGCGAGGCCGCGGGATCTGGCGTACTCGATCGCGCCGTCGGCCGGGTAGGCGATGCCGTTCAGGCCCAGGTCGATCGCGGCCTGATCGAGATCGTTCTTGGCCAGGCCGAGCGGCCGGGCGCAGCCGAGGTTGACCGGTGTTGCCGGGGCGGCCAGCCGGGCGGTCCCGAAGAACTCCGCGACCTGCTCTGTGGGCGGCGGTGGTATGTGCGCCATGGGGGTGCCGGTCAGCGGGGTGAGCACCACGAGGATGAGGGTGGAAACCGGGTAGCGGGTGAGCATGTCCAGCGCCCGGTGCTCGCCCAGGAAGGTGCCGTAGTGCAGGCCGAGCACGATGTGCGGGATGATCCGCAGGCCCTCGCCGACCAGTACCCGCAGCGAGCGCTCCATGTCGGCGACGGTCAGGTTCAGGTGGTAGACGTCGCGGATCGTCTCGTCGGCACCGATGATGTCGAGCATGACGCCATCGACACCGGCGCTGGCCAGCCCTGCGGCCAGCCGGGGGGAGACGACGCCGGAATGGACGATGACCTTCATGCCGAGCTCGGATTTGATCCGCGGGATGTGCCGCAGGTGCGGAAGCAGCGGCACCTCGCCCGTCCTGGTGGAGCCGCCGGAGACAAGCAGCCCTTCGCTGCCCTGCTCGCGCAGCCTGCGCGCCAGTGTGAACAGGTCTTCGCCGGCCCGGACCGAGATCATGCCGTCGAGCACCTTGGTCTGGCAGTGGTCGCAGGACAGCGCGCAGGCCGAGCCGGTGACCGAGATCGGCAGGAACCGGCGCGGGTTCTCCGGGATCCATTCCGGGGTCTGCCACCGCTTGAGGCCGGGCGCGTAGAAGTCCATCACGTCGGGGAAGTTCGCGCGGCGCACCGCGGCCGGCGATTGGCACTCGCCCGGCGCCCGATCCGGCAGCGCGGCCACCGCTGGCTCCGCTGTCATCGCGCGATCGCTCCGGACAGCCGGTACTCGGCGATCCTGGCGGCGTACCAGGCGGTGATCTCGTCCGGATCCGCCAGCATCGCGTCGAGCTCGGCCGGCTCGGTTAGCTCAGCCTGGATCAGCCAGCCGGCTCCGAACGGGTCGCGCTCTACTAGGCCGGGGTCGGCCACCGCGGCCTGGTTCACCGCCTGGACGGTGCCCGATACCGGGCTGGTCAGCGGGCCGACGAACTTCACTGCCTCCAGCTGGCCGCAGGGCCGGCCCGCGATAAGCTCCGCGCCGACTGCGGGCAGGGCGAGCTGCGCGAGGGTTCCGCTGGTCTCGACGCCGAGCGGGTCCATCCCGATCCTCACCAGGCCGACCCCGGCGAGCTGAACCCACATGTGCGTGCCCGGCTGATAGCTGCGGTCGAGGGCGAGCGCGAAGCCGCCCACCTCGCGCAACGCGGCGTCGGAAGGTCCCGGGCCCGAACCGGTCATGACAGTCTCCCTTCGGCGTCGGCGAGGGCCTCGGCGAGCTCGCGTCCCGGCTGGCCGAGCCCGCCGAGGACATCGGCTGCGCGGGCCAGCGGCACGCCCGCCAGGGCTCGCTCGGCTGCCTGTGCCTGGCCGTTCATCCCTGGAGCCGTCAGCACGACGCGGTCCAGCCGACCCTTGACCACGCTGGCGACCATCCGGACGTCCTCGCCCACCTGCCCTGCGTAGGTCCAGATCCCGGCGCGGACCTTGACCTGCCGCCCCTGACGGCCAGGCCCGGCCGCCCTGGCCGGTCCGGCCAGCCAGCGGGCATCGCTGAACCGCTGATCGAGGCCGGCTACGGTGTCGAGTTCGGCTGCGCTGAGCTGACCGGGCACGGCCGCCAGCCGGAACGCGCTGGCGTAGGCGGTGGTGAGCGCGGCCTGGAACGCGGCGGGATCGGTCGGCGTGGCCGTGACGTAGCGCCGCATCAGCCGCGCTGTCTCGTCACGCTGCACGGGATCGGCCAGGGCGAGCACCCGGGTGGCCTGGTCATGGTCGAATGCCTCGATCAGGTTCCCGCAGGCCACCACCGCGGCTTCGATCTGGCCGGCGCCGTGGCCGCAGATCTTGCGGTCCCCCAGGCAGATCTCGCCGTCGCCGTCCAGGCGGGCGTCGACGCCGACGGCGCGGAACGCTGTGACCGCGGGCTCGAGCAGCACTCGCATCGCGTCCCGGCGGGCCGGCGAGACGGTGCCTGCCGCGACGCAGATCTGGAAGAAGAGTTGCCGCTCGTCGAGGTAGACCGGACCCCCGCCGACCATGCGCCGGTACACCGGCAGGCTATTGGCGCGGCAGTACTCATGGTCCAGCTCGGCGGCGTCCCGCAGGTAGCCGAGGCAGACATACGGCCCGGATGGCCGGGCGAACGACAGGGTTGCGGGCTGGCCGGCGCTGACGCCGTAGGCGACCGCGTGCCAGAGGGTCTGCGAGCGCAGCGGCGGCACCCGCCCGAAGTCGATCACCCGCAGCATGTCAGCGCGGCCCCTAGGGGACGACCCCCCTGACTCCCCCGCCCTAGTCACCGGCGGCTCCGAGTCCCATCGCCTCGTCGATCAACTCGATGATGTCCTTGACCACGAGGTGGTCGTTGCCGGTCGACTTGGCGGCGTCCTCGAACCGGCTCACCTCGTACGGGCAGCAGACGACGAGCAGGTCGGCTCCAGTCTGGACTGCTTCTCGCACCCGGCGCTCGGACAGCCGCTCGGAGGCGTGATTCCTGGCGAACCCGTCCAGCCACATGCCGCCGCCTCCGCCGCCGCAGCAGTAGCCGTTCTCCCGGCACCGGCCCATCTCGACCAGCTCTATGCCCGGGATCGCGTTGATCAGGGTACGGGGGGCGTCGTACTCGCCGTTGTGCCGACCGAGGTAGCAGGGGTCGTGGAAGGTGACCCTGAGGTTCAGCTCCTTCGCCCAGCTGAGCTGGCCAGCCAGCGGCGCCAGCAGCTGCGTGTAATGCAGGACGTCGAAGGAGTGCCCGCGCTTGGGGTACTCCTTTATTAGTGCGTTGAACGCGTGCGGGTCGGGGGTCACGATCCTGGCGAACTGGTACTTGGCCAGGGTCGCGGTGACGTCCTCCACCAGGGAGTCGAACAGGCCTTGCTCGCCGGCCAGGCGCTGCGAGTCGCCGACGGTCTTCTCCTCGTGACCGAGGATGGCCCAGTCGACACCGAGCGCGGTGGCCACCCGGGCGAACGCTTGCGCGGCCTGCTGGCCGCGCGGGTGGTAGCTCCAGTAGTCCTCGACGTAGAACAGGACGTCCACCGGGGCCGGGTCGTTGGGCAGGATCCGCACCGTGACGCCGGCCCCCCTGGTCCACTGGGCGCGGCGGCGCGCGTTCTCGCCGAGGGCGTTGCCGTACCTGAAGGTCTTCTCGAAGACGTCCTGTAGCTCGGCGGGCACCGGGGCGCCGTCGGTCAGCGCGGCCTCGCGGACGGCCGGCATGATCTGCATCATGTCGACTTCCTTAGGGCAGACTCGCAGGCAGTTGCCGCAAGTGGTGCACAGCCACAGGTCGTCGTCGGTGAGCAGGTCGATGCCGGTCTGCACCTTCCGGTGCAGCTTGCGGGGGCCGTAGTCGCCCACCATGTCCACTGGACACACTGGTATGCACTTGCCGCAGCCGTAACACCATTCGAGCGACTCGCCGCCGAGCAGCGCGGAGATCTTCTCGAAGCCGTCGGGGCCGATGTCCGTCAGCACCCGCGGCTCGAACATCCGGTTCCACATCGCCGGGAGCTCGACCTCACGGCCGGAGATCGGCGAGGCGACCGTTGCCGACTCCATCTCGACGGCGCGCGGCGGGACCTTACGCCCTGAGACGGGCATCGCTGGCCTCCTGGTAGTAGATGCCGAGCAGGCGGCGGATCAGGTCAGGCAGCTTCGGCACGAGCTCGTTGAACTCCCGTGTCATCCGCATCCGCAGGACCGTGTACATGTAGACCCCGTAGACGGCGGCGAGGAACATGTCGGTGCCGAACAGTCCGGGTGCCGCGTCGGTGAACCCGGCCGCTTTCCCTGTCTCGTTGACGAAGGCCGTCGCCCGGCCGACGGTCAGGTAGACCTCGCCCCGGGTTCCGCCCTCGGTAAGGTCCACGTCGTCGGTGGTGACCAGGCCGAGCGACCCGGTTCTGGTGCGCGGGTCCCATAGCCACCTGGTCCAGAGCCAGTACTGGCCCGGGTAGGTGAAGTGGAGTATCTCGGCCGGCAAGTCAAGGACAGGAGCCGGGAGTCCGGCCAGCACCGCGTCGAACCGGTCGATCCGCCCGGCAAGATCCTGGTCATGGTCAAGCAGGTCACCGATGGCCGCGGCGAGCGGCTCGGTGCCCACGGTGTCGACAATCTGATCGGCCTTTCGCCTGGTCGCGAAGATCAGCCTGAGCACCTGCCGCAGGACCGCCCGGTCCAGCACGCTGCCCGCGAGCAGCAGATCTCGCATCGCCCGTGACTTGCGCTCCAGGCCGGCGCCGATGTCCTGGAGCTCGGGCACCGTGATCCGGTCGAGTATCTCGCGGCGGAACTCCTGAGCGCTCTGCGTGTCGACGACGGGGCCAGGCATGATGGTCGGCCCGCTCAGCGGGCTGCCGCGGCGGCGCGGGAGCGCAGGAACGCGAATGCCTTCATAGCTGCCGCGGCCCCGGAGGACACGGTGTCCTCCAGGTCCGCCGGACCCAGCGCGGCGCCGCAGGCGAAGATTCCTTCCCGGCTCGTGGTGACCGTATCCAGCGGGGCCGCGACGCCGTCGACGAAGCCGTACTTGTTCTGCCGGACGCCGAGCATCTTCGCCATCTGCCGGGTGCCTGGTGAGGCCTCCATCCCGACGGAGAGCACCACGAGGTCCATCTCCAGCTCCATCGGGCGGCCCATCGTGGTGTCCTCGCCGCGGACCAGCAGCCGGTCGCCCTTGGCCAGGACTTCGCTGATGATGCCCTTGACGTACTGGACGTGGTGCTTCTCCTGGGCTGGCCAGTAGATCTGGTTCTCCCAGTAGCCGTACATCCGCATGTCGATGTAGAAGATGTAGACCTTCGAGTCCGGCAGCAGCTGGCGGACCTCGATGGCCTCCTTGGACGCGACGCCGCAGCAGACCTTGGAGCAGTACTCGTTGCCGATATGGCGGTCCCTGCTGCCGACGCACTGGATGAAGCAGACCCGCTCCGGCACCTGGCCGTTGGACGGCCGGACGACCTGGTGATCGGAGAGCATGCCCTCGAGGTCCGACAGGGTGACCACGTCAGGGAACTCGTAGTAGCCGTACATCTGGGTCTCGCGGCCCGGGTCGAAGTGCGAGAAGCCGGTGGCGATGACGATCGCGCCGCACTCCGCCTGCCGCTCGCCGTCCGGGCCGCTCAGCGTCAGGGTGAAGGCACCAGGCTCGCCTGCGGCAGCGGTCACCACCGTGCCGGTCCGCACGTCCACGTCCGGGCACGCGGTCACCGCGTCGATCACCCGCTCGATCTGGGGCCTGGCCGGCTCGCCGTGCGGGGTCAGGCCGGCGTAGTTCTCGGCGATCGGGGCGCCGCCCAGGAAATCCCGCTGCTCTATGAGCAGAACCTTCCCGCCGATCTCCGCGAGGCCATGGGCCGCCCGCAGGCCCCCGGGCCCGCCGCCGATCACGGCCACCTTGTCGTACGACATCGTTCCCCTCACGTGCTGATCGCACGGCACCGCGGGCGCGGGCCGTGACCGCCGGTCCCGCTAGCTGTCCACGTCGTCCCAGTCCAGGTAGCGTTTCTCGCCGCTCTCCAGCCGCTTGATGTCGGCCTGGAACTCCGCCCACGCCCGCTCGTGGTCGATGCCCATCTTCTCGAGCATTGGCCGGTAGTCGGCCGAGTGCCAGTGCAGCTGGCAGACCTTGTAGGGGTGGGCCCCCATCGCCAGCGCGGCGAACTGGGCGTCGCTCAGCACCGCCACGCCGACGTTGCGCTCATGCGCCTGAGCGGCGAACTGGCTCTTGTCCAGTGTCGTCACGCATCCGGTGTCGTGAGTCAGCACCACGTCCGGGTCGGCTTCCTCCTTCATCACCTCGATCTTCCGCAGGGTGGCGAAGGAGCGGGTGAAGTCGCGCTGCACCAGGATGTGCCGGAAGCCGAACCCGCAGCAGTCGAACCAGGTCGAGTAGCTGCGCACCTCGGCGCCGAGGGCCTGGGCGAGCCCGGTCACGACGGCGGTCCGCTGCCCGCCGTAGATGTCCGGGTCGTAGATGGCGTCGCCCTCGACGAGCTTGTAGTAGTGGCAGGCCGGGTGCACGGTCACCACGATGGAAGACACGTCACGGACCTGCTGGGCGGCGATCTCGTGCCGCAGCGCGTAGAACCACTCGGAGTAGTGCAGGATCTCCTCAGGCAGTACGAGCTCCTTGCCCAGCCTGGCCATGATGCCGCGGACCTCGGCCCGCAGCTCGGGATGGCGGATCAGCTCCTCCCTGACCTCCTTGTAGTGGCCGTAGGAGGTGCCGCAGTGAATGAGCGGGAAGAAGCCGGTCTGCTTCGCGGCGGCGAAATTCCGCACCGCCACCGCCGCCTGCGCTGCCGAGTTGGAGGTCGCGCTGGCGTAGTAGTTCCACGCGGTGCACGACGTCTGGTCCTGAGGGTCGTGATAGTCGTAGCCGAGCTTGCGCATCACCCAGAAGATCGACGTCGAGTAGCCGGGGATGTGACCGCACTGCCCGCACGACTTGTGGTGCCACAGGTGCGACTTCTGGATCCGCTTCTCCCGGCCGTACTTGGTGGTGAGGCTGACCGCCTCGCGGTCCATCTTCTGCACCACGAGCTCGCCTTCGGCTTCAAGCGCCAGCAGCTCGGCACGGGGATCCTCCAGCGCGCGGCGGTCCTCGCCCCGTTCGAAATGCTCTTTCTTTCGCAGCAGCGCCTCAACCGGAATCGTGGTCACGGCTCGCTCCCTTCCGTTTCCCGATCCGCAATCAGGGCCTCAACCGGAATCGTGGTCATGGCTCGATCCCCTCTTCCTCGAGACGCTCCTCCATGACTTCCTGGAGGATGGCGTGCAAGCTCGGGTCGACGTCCTCGATCATGTCGAGGGCGCCGGTGTGCAGCCAGATGAGGTACAGCTCGACCAGCGTGGAGTCGGCGACCTTCCAGCCGGTGCTGGTGGTGTGCATGGTCTCCGGTGGCAGCGCGCGCCGCCACAGGTCGAGGTTGACCGAGACGTCAGCAGTCTCCGGTCCCCAGTCGGGAAAGGCGTCCGGCTGGAGCATGTCCGGCGACACCTGGGTGCCGGTGGACATGATCTTGTAGATGATCCGCGAGTAGCCGGCCAGCGCCTCCTTGGCCGATGCGAGGCCGTTGTTGACGGCCACTTCGCGCATGATCGTGATCAGGCCGCCCGGGTTGTTCCCGCGGGGGCACCGCACGCAGGAGAAGCACTGCGAGCACTCCCAGATGTCTTCGGTCATCTGCTGGTAGATCAGGTCGACATCTTCCCGCGCCAGCGCCTGGGCGATGCGCCGCGGGCTGAAGTCGTAGAACCTGGCCGAAGGGCAGACCGCGACGCAGATCCCGCACTCGTAGCACCCGTACAGGTAGTCGCCGAACCTGGGGTCGGCGCGAACCTCGTCGAACAGGCGCTCCTTCTCCCCCAAGGGGACGTCGGCGTACCCGGTGACGTCAAGGGCCTTGTAGGCGGGATCAGTCTGCGTCATGACGCCCCTAGAAGCTGATGACCGCGTCGGCGGAGATCGCGAGGTCGTTGAAGGCAGCGCCGCCGATCATCTGGACGCCGTCGATCAGCTGGTCGATGGTCAGGTCGTTCAGGTCCAGCGAAGGCTGGCAGACAAGCAGGCGGACGCCCAGGCCCGTGGCCTGCTCGATGAAGTAACGCAGCGGCTGGCCCTGCTCGCCCTTGGGGCCGATCTTGTCGATGACGTCCTTGCGGAGCAGCGTCGGGCCGTACATCGTGAAATAGATCATGACGTCGCACTCCATGGCTGCCGCGGAGGCGGCCAGGAAGAACGGCGTTGCCGACCGCCCCGGGTCAGTCACGCCGTGCGTCTGAACGTACAGAACCTTCGACTCAGCGTCATCCGACCACATCACGGCCGCCTACCTGCGCCGGCGGATGAGGACGTGGAAGACGTCGCCGACCTTGCTGATGCCGATGAGATCGTTGCCGGTGCGCCCGGTCCACGCCTTCATGTCCGGCTCGACGCCCGGATCGGTCGCGAGCAGCTCGAGAACCTGACCCAGCTCGATCTTCTTGATCGCCTGCGACGTCTTGACCACCGGGAGCGGGCATGCCATGCCCGAGCAGTCCAGGACCTGATCCGCACCCGGGTGGGCAGCTTCGGTCACAGCGTCCGCCTTCGGGTTGCGCCGACGTGATCCAGAACACATTCGCACTTGCACATATACTTACGTCTGATGCCACGTTTGTCCAGTGCTTCGAGCAATCGGGTAGCCGCGCCGAACTGGGTGAGGGCCATGACCATCAGCGATCTGCGCTGCGACTTCTGCGGGCGGCTCATTGCCACGCCGAGCGAAGCGGTGCGCTTCGGCTACCACCCCGGAGCGCCACAACTCGGCGACAACTCCGGGCTGGCCTGCGCGCTGTGCTGGGCAGACGCCGTCGGAGGGCTGGGCGGCCCGGCCGCGCTCAGATCGTGCGCCGTCTGCGGCGAGGCGGTAACCCGCACGAGAAGCCTGCACCTGCGCCGCCTCGACAGTCACCACACGTGGCGGCTGTGTGCCGGTCACGCGGCCCGGTTCCTCAATCTGCTCCGCACGGTGGAGCCCAAACTCGACGCCGCAACGTTTCGATTCCCCGCTGCGCCCAGCTCCGCGCCGAGGGAGTCCGGTGCGGACTGACGCGCTTGGCTGCCTACCGGGCCGGCGCCGGGGCTACCGGCTCGCCGGGAGCCTGCGCGGTCGGCGTGCGCCAGCCGAGCTCCTCCGCCATGAAGTCGCTCAGCAGGTCCACGGCCTGCACGATCTTCTGGCTCGTCAGCGCGTAGTAGATGCTGCTGCCCGCCCGCTGCGTCGTCACGATCCCGCGATCTCGCAGCAGCGCGAGGTGCCGGCTTGCGTTCGGCTGGGAGATGCCAAGCGAGTCAGCGATCTCGCCCACCGCCATCGGGCCGTCCCTCAGCTCGTTGATGATGAGCAGGCGGTTGGGATCCGCAAGGGCCTTGCAGACGCGGGCGTGCAGCTCGTTGATCTGTGCCGCGTCCAGATGCGCCACGCTCACTCCTCTCCGAGGCTGGCCCCTCGCCGGTGGGCCGCCACTCCCATTATGTCCGGAGCCGCAAGTGTCGTGCCCGTCGGCTATCGGGCCGCGGCGGCCGCTGGCCGAGCGGTGCGGCCCGGGAAGCTGACGGCGCGGCAGTCCGCGCCAGAGATCAGCAGAAGATCACGTTAGGAGCACGGAATGCAGATCATCCGCCGAGTGAGCCCTCCCGGAGGGGAAGCGGACGAGGGCGCTGAGCCGGATGCCCGTTTCACCTTCGCCAACGAGCGGACCTTCCTGGCTTGGAGCCGCACCTCGCTCGCTCTCGTCGTCGCGGGGCTGGCGATCGCCCAGCTGCTGCCGCCGTTCCCTGGCGTCCCCTGGGGCAGGCACCTGATCGGGACGCCGCTGATCCTTCTCGGCTCGGCCGTCGCTGTGATCAGCTACCTCGAGTGGGCCGCCAACCAGGGCGCGCTGCGCCGCGGTCAGCCGCTCAGACGCTCGCTGCTGCCCCGGGCGCTGGCGCTCACGATAACGGTCATCACTCTCGGTGCGACCGCCTTGACCCCGATCTCCGCGGCGAGGACGCATTGACTGGGATTGCCGACGACATCGAGGACGCCGATCCCGGGCTGGCCCAGGAGCGGACCGAGCTTGCCTGGCATCGGACGGCGATCTCCTTCGCGGCGGTCGGCGCGGCGATGCTCAAGTACCACGTGACGGCCGGGCTCCTGGTGCTGGCCGTCGGCGGCGCGGTCTGGCGGCTGAGCCGCCTGGTGCGAGATCGCGGCACGGCACGTGCCTCCGGCCGGCGGCTGGTCGTGATCACGGTCACCATCGCCGGCGTTTCGGTCACCGCGCTGGCGATCACGCTGCTCGGCCACGGGGCTGGCGGACTCAGGCCCTAACCGGCGGCCACCGCGCGCTGGCCGCGCGGGGCGGTGCCATGCCGTGCTATCCGACCGCCGGGCAGACGCTGAGGGCCGGCCTGCCCGCATGGTCCTGACCACCCAGGGTGAGCTGGTAGCCGGTGCGGGGCGAGAACTCGGCGATGAAGGAGAACCGGTCGCCCCGGATGAGGGTGTGCCGCCATTCCACGGGCCTGCCGTCGCAGTAGCCGACCCGGTCGATAGCCAGCGCGCCGGTGGTCGGCGGGATCCCCAGGAGGCGACGCTCGGCCTGAGTGGGCACGACGGCGCGGATCTGCTCGCGTCCGCCCTGCAGGCGGGTACCGGTGCGTGCGGCGAGCTCGTCGTAGAGGGCGGTGTGCGTGAAGTCGGCGTCCAGCAGTGGTGCAGCGATGTCGGCGGGCAGCCAGACCGTGTCGAGGGCGAGCGGCTCGGCTCCGGCGAGGCGCAGCCGCTCGAGGCGGAAGAGCGGGGTGGAAGCCTCCAGGCCGAGCCGGTCCGCGATGACCCCGTCAGCGCGCAGGTCCCGGGCGCGGACGATGCTGGTCTGGCGCAGGCCAGCGGCCTCCACCGAGGCGAAGAGCGAGTACATCGCGCCGAGTGGCTGGGCGATCGAGGACTGCCCGGCGAGCCGCGGGCGGCGGCCGCGTTCGGCGACCACGATGCCGTCGGCCCGGAGTTCGCGCAGGGCGGTGCGGACGGTCTGCCGGCTGACCTCATACTCCGCGACCAGGGCGAGCTCACCGGGGAACGTTTCGCCGAAGGCACCCGCCTCAAGCCGCCGGCGGAGGTCGGCTCGAAGCTGCTCCCAGAGCGGCATCGGGCTGTGGCGGTCCAGCGTCCGCGCCTTGGCCGCGCGTCGGTCGGCGCCGTGCTTAGCCATGGAAACCTCCTGCCCTGCTGGACCGGCCCGACGTCCGGACAGCACGGGAAGTATAGGCGGCTCGCGGGGAGACCTCGGCCAGGCAGACGGTGCCGGATGCCCGTCAGGTCTTGCAGATTCTGTACGAATGATCGTACATTTAGCGCACTTCATTGAGCCATAACGGCGCCCTCGTCAGGTCCGGGAAGTAGGCAACGTTGGTGGAAGTGATCTCCGTGGAGACGCCGACGCTCGGCGACCGCAGCTACCTGGCGCACGACGGGCAGGTCGCGGTCGTCGTCGACCCGCAGCGGGACATCGACCGCATCAGGACCCTGGCGGACGGGCACGGCGTGCGCATCACCCACGTCGCCGAGACGCACATCCACAACGACTACGTCACCGGCGGGCTGGCGCTCGCCCGTGCGGCAGGAGCGAGCTACCTGGTCAATGCGGCCGACCCGGTCAGCTTCGACCGCGCTCCGGTCAGCGACGGCGACATCCTGGAGATCGGCGCCGCACTGCGGCTGCGGGTGCTGGCGACGCCCGGGCACACGTTCACCCACCTGTCCTACGTGCTCGAGGCCGCCGGCGAGGTGGCCGGGGTATTCACGGGCGGGTCGCTGCTCTACGGCTCGACCGGGCGGCCGGACCTGCTGGGACCGGACAACACCGCGGCCCTGGCCCACGCTCAGTTCACCTCGGCCAGGCGCCTCGCGCGGGAACTGCCCGACGGGGCCGAGATCTTCCCGACGCACGGGTTCGGCAGCTTCTGCTCTGCCACCCAGGCGCAGGCAACGTCCTCGACGATCGGGCAGGAAAAGCAGTTCAATGCCGCGCTCACGCTTGACGAGCGGAGCTACGTCGAGGCGCTGATCGGCGGGCTGGACACCTGGCCCGCCTACTACGCGCGCATGGGGCCAGCCAACACGGCCGGGCCAGGCGTCCCCGACCTGTCACCGCCGCACCGAGCTGATGCGGCGGAGGTCCGCCGGCGCATCCATGCCGGCGAGTGGGTGGTCGACCTGCGTGACCGGGTGGCATTCGCCTCGGGATTCGTGCCCGGCTCGTTCAGCTTCCCGCTCGACGGCAGCTTCGCCACGTACCTGGGCTGGGCGATCCCGTGGGGCACGCCAGTCACGCTGCTGGGCGATACGCCGGAGCAGGTCAGCCAGGCCCAGCGAGAGCTGGTGCGGATCGGGATCGACCGGCCGGCGGCCGCCGCGACCGGAAGGCCGCAGGACTGGGCCGACGGCCAGCCGCTCGCGGCCCTGAGGCTCGCGACGTTCCGCGACCTCTCCGCCGCTCTCGCGGCCGGCAAGGACGACGGTGAGCTGGTCGTACTGGACGTCCGCCGCAGGCTGGAGTGGGAAGAGCGCCATATCGAGGGGGCCGTGCACATTCCCTTCAGCGAGCTGCCCGGCCGGATGGGCGAGGTCCCGCCCGGCGAAGTCTGGGTCCACTGCCGCACCGGCTACCGCTCCATGGTGGCCGCATCGATGCTGGCCGCGCGCGGCCGCCGGGCAGTCAGCGTCGACGACGAGTTCGACAACACCGGGGCCGCCGGGCTGACTCTGGCCTGAGCCCGCACCCCATCACCCGAAGGGAACGCCGCGATGACCGCATCCGCCCTAGCCGAACACCACAAGATCCTGATCGTGGGAGGCGGCACGGCAGGCATTACCGTTGCCGCCCGCCTGGTCCGGGCGGGCATGGAGGACATCGCCGTCGTAGAGCCGTCCGGCAGTCACTACTACCAGCCGCTGTGGACCCTCGTCGGCGGCGGCCGCGCGCCAGCGGACAAGACGGTCCGGCCGGAGGCCGACGTCATGCCGAAGGGCGTGCTGTGGGTGCGTGATGCCGCCACCGGCGTGGACCCGGACGGCCAGGCCGTGTCGACCGAGTCCGGCCGTACGCTGCACTATGACTATCTGGTCCTTGCACCGGGAATCCAGCTCGACTTCGGCAAGGTGCCCGGACTGACCGAGGCACTAGGCTACCGGGGTGTCTCCAGCAACTACCGCTTTGACCTCGCACCGCGCACCTGGGAGCTCATCCGGGACCTTCGCGGCGGCACCGCGGTGTTCACCATGCCCGCAGGGCCGATCAAGTGCGCGGGAGCCCCGCAGAAGATCGCCTACCTGGCCGCTGACTGGTGGCGATCACAGGGAGTCCTTGACCGCACCAGGGTAATCCTGGTCCTGCCCACCGCCGCTATGTTCAGCCAGCCCGACTGGGCCAAGGTACTGGAAGGCATCGCCGCTGGCTACGGCATCGAGGTCCGCAAGGAGTCCCAGCTCGTCGAGGTCGACGGGGACAGCAGCCAGGCGGTCATCTCCGACACCAAGGCCGGCACGAAAGAGACCATCGAGTACGACATCCTGCACGCCACGCCGCCGCAGAGTGCACCGGACTGGATTAAGCCCACGCCGCTGGCCGACTCGGCGAGCCCGTTCGGCTACGTCCGGGTCGGCAAGCACACCCTGCAGAGCCCGGACTGGCCCAACGTGTTCTCCCTCGGCGACGCATCGAACCTGCCGACCTCCAAGACAGGCGCCGCCATCCGCAAGCAGGCACCTATCCTGGTCTCCAACCTGCGCGCCGCCATGGCCGGCCAGGCGCTCAGCGGTCACTACGACGGCTACACCTCCTGCCCGCTCGTGACGTCGCGCAACCGGATGCTGCTGGCCGAGTTCGACTACGACCTCAAGCGCAGGCCGACCCTCCCGCTGATCAACACCCTGAAACCCCGCTACGACATGTGGCTGCTCAAGCGCTACGGCCTGCCCGCCCTGTACTGGCACCTGATGCTCCCAGGCCGCGCCTGAGCTTACCGGGATACAAGCCGTCCTTGTGACCGTTACAAGAAACGCATGGCTTCTCAAGGCCGGGATGCCGGACGTACGTTTCATGACATGGCGCCACAAGACAGTCAGCCGGTGCGCTGGCTGAAGGTGCTCGATCAGAACAAGTGCATCGGCTGCCATGCGTGCACCACGGCTTGCAAGAGTGAGAACGAGGTTCCGGTCGGGGTGACCAGGACCTACGTCAAGTCGGCGGACGTCGGCGTCTTCCCCCAGATACGGCGCGCGTTCCAAGTGACCCGCTGCAACCAGTGCACTGATGCGCCGTGCGTGGCGGCCTGCCCCACGCAGGCGATGTTCCGCCGGGACGACGGGATCGTCGACTTCGACAAGTCGGCCTGCATCGGCTGCAAGGCGTGCATGGCCGCGTGCCCGTACGACGCGATCTTCATCAACCCCGACGACCACTGCGCCGAGAAATGCAACATGTGCGCCCACCGTCTCGATGTGGGCCTGGAGCCTGCCTGCGTGACTGTCTGCCCGGTCGGGGCCATCCTGGTCGGCGACGGCAACGACCCGACCTCCGAGGTCGCCCGGATCGTGGCGCGCCAACCGGTGCAGGTGCGCCGCCCGGAAAAGGAGACCGGCCCGGCCGTGCACTACCTGGGCGCGCACCAGGCCACCTTGGACCCGCTCGCCGCCCGGCGCCCGGACGGCGGGCTCTTCGCCTGGGCCACGCAGGGGCCGCCCGGCCCGCAGCGGGTCGTCGCAGGTCATCCCGGTCGGCCTGCATCCTCTGCCGCGGCACTGCTCTCCTACGACATCCCGCACCGTGCGCCATGGGACTGGCGGGTCAGCCTCTACACCTGGACCAAGAGCATCGCCGCCGGCGCATTCCTCGTCCCCGTCCTGCTTGCCCTCATCGGCAGCGTTGCGTGGCACAGCGCCGCAGTCAGGTGGGCGGCGCCGATCCTGGCGCTGGCTTTCCTCGGCCTGACTGGCGTCATCCTGATCGCGGACCTGAAGCACCCGATGCGGTTCTACCTGATCTTCACCCGCCATCAGTGGCGCAGCTGGCTAGTTCGCGGCGCCTTCATCATCGGCGCCTACGGCGGCATCGTCGCGCTCTACCTGCTGTCCGCTCTGGCGGGCGCGGATGCCGCCGCGAAGGTACTTGCACTGGCGGGCCTGCCGCTGGCGCTGGCCACCGCGGCCTACACCGCCTACCTGTTCGCTCAGGCCAAGGCCCGTGACCTGTGGCAGAGCCCGCTGCTCGCCCCGCACCTGGCCCTTCAGGCCTTGCTCGCGGGCGCCGCAGCCATGATGCCGCTCCTGGCGTGGCTCTCCCCCGGGCGGGCGGCCACTGCCGACGAGGTGATCCTCGCCTGTGCTGCCACGGCACACATCCTGCTCGTGGCCGCGGAGATCACGCTCCCGCATGTCACCGCCCACGCGCACCTGGCCAGCCGGGAGATGACCCGCGGCCGGTTCGCGAAGTTCTTCTGGCCCGGCCTAGCCCTGGTGGCAGCTGCGATCGCGGCCCCCTGGATCGGCATCGCGGCCGTGCCGCTCGCTCTGCTTGGCCTGCTTGCTCACGAACACGGCTACATCCAGGCCGGCCAGTCCGTCCCCCTGTCCTGACACCGGCACCGAAAGAGGCAGATCCGATGACCAGCCGCCCGCAGTCCCGTCGGGGACGCGATGGCTCTGGTCAGCGGCGTTCAGCCCGCGACCAGAGTCACCGCGCCCCCGACCTGGGCGCGCTCGCAGCCCAGGTATCGGCAGCGCGCGCCGATACCGAAGCCCGCGGCGAGACGTTCTACCAGGGCCCTAGCGGCACCCACCTGGCCGCGTTCCCGCCGAGGGAGCGCTGGCACGACTGGGCCGAGCTTGACTCGAGGGCCTGGCCCGCCCGCCGGGAACACCGCTACATGCTGGTTCCCACCACGTGCTTCAACTGCGAGTCGGCCTGCGGCTTGCTCGCCTACGTGGATCGCGACAGCCTGCGGGTACGCAAATTCGAGGGCAACCCCGAGCATCCGGGCTCACGGGGCCGCAACTGCGCGAAGGGCCCGGCCACGCTCAACCAGGTGACCGACCCGGACCGCATCCTGTACCCGCTGCGCCGGACCGGTGCCCGGGGTGGCGGCGGCTGGGAGCGGATCAGCTGGGACCAGGCGCTCGACGCGCTGGCCGGCCGGATCAAGGCCGCGATCACCGAGCACCGTCAGAACGAGATCATGGTGCACATCGGCCGGCCCGGCGAGGACGGCTTCACCGAGCGGGTGCTCGCCAGTTGGGGCGTCGACGGCCACAACTCGCACACGAATGTCTGCTCGAGCGGCGGGAGGACCGGCTACCAGTTCTGGATGGGGGCCGACCGGCCGAGCCCCGACCACGCCAACGCCACGGTGATCTACCTGATCAGCGCGCACCTGGAGGCCGGCCACTATTTCAACCCGCACGCGCAGCGGATCACCGAGGCGCGGGCGAACGGCGCCAAGGTCATCGTGCTCGACACCCGGCTGTCCAACACGGCCACGCACGCCGATCACTGGCTCGCGCCGGTGCCGGGCAGCGAGGCCGCGATCAATCTCGCCGTGGCCCGCCACCTGATCGAGTCCGGCCGTTACGACCGCGAGTTCGTCCGCCGCTGGTGGAACTGGGCCGAGTACCTGCGGGCCTGCCACCCGGACCGGCCGGCCACGTTCGAGACGTTCGAGGAGATCCTGTCCGGCCTGTACCGCGAGTTCACCTTCGAGTTCGCCGCGTCCGAGTCCGGCATCGACGCGGGCGTGCTCGCCGAGGTCGCCGAGACCGTGGCCGGGGCGGGCACCCGCTTCTCGGCGCATGTCTGGCGCTCGGCCGCCGCGGGCAACCTCGGCGGCTGGCAGGTGCCGCGCACCCTGTTCCTGATCTCCGCGCTGCTGGGAGCGGTCGCCACGCCGGGCGGCGTGTTCCCCAACGGGCTGAACAAGTTCGTTCCCAGGCCGATCCACATCCCGCCGCACCCCGAGGTCTGGCAGGAGCTCACCTGGCCGCTGGAGTACCCGCTGGCGCAGAACGAGATGTCGTTCCTGCTCCCGCACTTCCTGGCCGAGGGCCGGGGCACACTGGATACCTACTTCATGCGGGTGTACAACCCGGTCTGGACCAACCCCGACGGCCTGTCGTGGATGGAAGTGCTGACCGACGAGGCGAAGGTCGGCTGCACGGTCGCGCTCACCCCCACCTGGAACGAGTCCGCGTATTTCGCCGACTACGTGCTGCCGATGGGACACTCCTCCGAACGGCACGACACGCACTCCTACGAGCAGTACGACGGGCAGTGGGTCGGGTTCCGCCAGCCGGTGTTGCGGGCCGCCCGCGAGCGACTCGGGGAGGAGATCACCGACACCCGGCAGGTGAACCCTGGCGAGGTGTGGGAGGAGAACGAGTTCTGGATCGAGCTGTCCTGGCGGATCGACCCTGACGGCGCGCTCGGCATCCGGCAGTATCACGAGTCCCGTGCCCGGCCGGGCGAGAAGCTGACCGTGGACGAGTACTACGGGTGGATGTTCGCCAACTCCGTGCCTGGCCTGCCAGAACGGGCCGCAGCCGAAGGCCTAGCCCCACTGCAGTGGATGCGCCGCTATGGCGCCTTCGAGATCACCTCGGGACAGGGTGCCGTCTACGAGCAGGTCGTCCCGGACGCCGAACTCACTGACGTCGCTATCAGCCCGACCGGACGCGTCTACACCAGCGCTCCGAGCCCGTTGAGCATGAATGTTGTCCCCACGGGCGCGCCGGACCCCGACGCCACCGGCCGCCGCGCGGTGGGGGTGGACGTGGACGGCACGGTGCGGCGCGGGTTTCCCACGCCATCGGGACGGCTGGAGTTCTACTCCTCGACGCTGGCCGCGTGGGGCTGGCCCGAGCACGCGCTGCCGGGCTACATCCGCAGCCATGTTCACCCTGCGAACCTGGCACCTGACCAGATGGTCCTGCTGTCGACGTTCCGGCTGGCCACCCAGATCCACACCCGGTCGGCCAACGCAAAGTGGCTGGACGAGCTCGCGCACACGAACCCAGTGTGGGTGCACCCGGCGGACGCGGCCCGGCTCGGCATCACGCGGACCGGCGACCTCATCCGGGTCGAGACCGACATCGGGTACTTCGTGGCCAAGGCCTGGATCACCGAAGGAATCCGCCCGGGGGTCGTCGCGTGCAGCCACCACATGGGCCGGTGGCGGCTGACCTCACAGGGTCAGGGGGTCGGCGGCATGATGGCCACGGTGGACCTGCGCCATGGCGACGACGGCTGGACGATGGAGCGCCGCGCAGCCGTTGCCCCGTACAAGTCCGCCGATCCGGACAGCCAGCGGATCTGGTGGAGTGACACGGGCGTGCACCAGAACCTCACGTTCCCCGTGCACCCCGATCCGATCTCCGGGATGCACTGCTGGCATCAGGCCGTCCGGGTCCGGCCGGCCGGTCCCGGCGACCAGCACGGAGACATTGCCGTGGACACCGCGAAGGCCCGCCGGATCTACCTGGAGTGGCTCCAGCTGACCAGGCCGGCCGGGCCGCAGTCGCCGGGCGGGATGCGGCGCCCGCACTGGCTGATGCGGCCGCTTAAGCCTGCCGCTTTTAGCTACCAGGTTCCGGAAGGGGAGCCGGCCCGGTGACGGCGGGGACGGCACTGACGACAGGGACGCTGACGGCGGCCGCTGAGCTGCTGCGCGCGCTCGGATCGGTGCCGCTGAGCCCGCCGCCGCGCTGCGAGCCCGTGCTCGCCGCTCTCGGGCTGCCCGCGCCCACCGCGGCCGAGCACACTGGCGTGTTCGTGCTCTCCGCGCCGCCGCATGCCGCGATCCACCTCGGAGGCGAGGGCAAGCTCGGCGGCGAGGGCCTGGACCGGGTGGCCGGCTTCTGGCGGGTGATCGGCCTGACCCCGCCGTCGGACGCGGATCATCTCGGCCTTCTCCTCATGCTCTACGCCGAGCTCACCGATGCCGAGGCCGTGGCACGGACCGCGGCGGCGCGGGAACGGCTCCGCCATGCCCGCATGGTTCTGCTGCGGGAGCACCTGTGGTCGTGGGCTCCGGGGTATCTCACCGCCGTCAGCCGCCTGGCTGGACCGGCGCTGACCGCCTGGGCTGAGCTGACGCTGCGCGCGCTGCACGGCGAGGCCGGCTCGGAGGTGGCATCCCGGCCGGCGCCCCTGCCCGCAGCGCTTCGGGACGCGCCCTGTCCTGTGGCTCCGGGAGACAGCAGGGAGGAACTGCTCGACTCCCTGGTGGCCCCGGTGCGGTCAGGCGTCCTGCTGACCCGCGAGGATCTCCGGGCCGGCGCGGCGTCCGCCGGGCTCGGGTTCCGGGTCGGCGAGCGCCGGTACACCCTCGCGGCGATGCTGGATCAGGATGCCGACGCCACGCTTGACTGGCTGAGCGGGCACGCGCGGATGTGGGCCCGATCGCACGCGCGTCAGCGTCCCGTCAGCGGGAATGACCCCCGGCACTGGTGGACGCGGCGAGCCGCCCAGACCGCCCACGCCCTGCGCACGCTACAAGGCCAGCTTGTTCCTCTCTAGTGTGGGTGCATGACCCTGAGTGCCCGGATACCTGATCTGGCTGCGCTTGAGGTACTGCTCGCTGTGGCACGCGCTGGCAGCTTGAACTCCGCCGCCCGCCAGGTCGGCGTCACTCAGCAGGCAGTTTCCGCGAGGATCAGGGCCGTGGAGGCCCAGGCCGGCGTGACGCTGGTCGCCCGCACGTCACGCGGATCCACGCTGACCCCCGAAGGCGTCATCGTCGCCGAATGGGCGGACCGGCTGCTCGCCGTCGCGGCCGAGCTCGACGCCGGGCTGGCGGCGCTGCGCAATGACCACCACACCCGGCTGCGGGTCTGCGCCAGCATGACCATCGCCGAGCAACTCTTGCCCGGCTGGCTTGTCGCACTCCAGGCAGCGGCCCAGCGCCGCGGCGAGCAGCCAGCGGAGATCGTGCTCACAGCCGCGAACAGCGAGACCGTCGCCCAGCAGGTCCGGCAGGGAGCCGCGGACCTGGGATTCGTAGAAGGACCTGTGGCCCCGACGGGTGTCCGGAGCAGGATCATCGGACGGGACGAACTGCTCGTGGTCGTGCGCCCCGACCATCCGTGGGCCGGACGGCTCCAGCCGCTTAGCGCAGCCGAGCTCGCAGCCACCACCCTGGTGAGCCGCGAGGAAGGGTCGGGTACCCGCGACGCGCTCGCCGCGGCACTTGCCGCCGCACTGCACCGGCTGCCCAGCGGGCCGCCGACGCCCGTGCCCCCCGTCGCGCTGGCCCTCTCTACCACCGCGGCGGTCCGGGCAGCGGTCCTGGCCGGCGCCGGGCCAGCGGTGCTGAGCGAGCTCGCCGTCTCCGAGGACCTCGCGTCGGGCCGTCTCACCTGCGTGAAAGTAGCCGACCTCGACCTGCATCGGGCACTGAGGGCGATCTGGACCGGCGGCACTGTTCCGCCCAGCGGCGCGGCCCGCGACTTGCTCGCGCACGTCAGCCGACCACGCCGTTAGCCACATCGCGATGCTGCAACGGCTGGCGATGATCAGGGTCGGCCGGCCGCAGTGAATCGGCATCCAGGAGCGCGATGCGCACGCTCTCGCCCGCGTCGATGCCTGTTCCATCAGACAGGAAGGCAAGCGCATTCGCGAGTGCCATGGAGCGGAGGTTGTAAGAACCTTGCCCTCCAGCCGCTCGTACCTGCAGGCAACCGCTGTCGTCGGCTCGGGCCACGACCCGCACTATGCGCAGCCCGCTGCCGGCTGCGGAAGGCAGCCGCTCCTCCGCCGTCGCCTCTAGCATCGCCCGATGCAGAACCTGATGACCCATCATGTAGCGGAGCGCCGGGCGCGCCACCATCTCGAAGCTGACCATCGCCGCGGCGGGGCTGCCCGGCAGGCAAAGGACGGGAGTGCGGGAGTCGGCCAGGACGGCGAATCCGAACGGCTTCCCGGGCCGCATCGCGATCTCCATCCACTGCGCGCTTGCTCCGGACAGCCGGCCGAGCACTGACTTCATGTGATCAGCAATGCCTACGCTGGCTCCGCCGGAGGTAATGACGACGTCGCACGTATGCGCCGCCCGCTCGATCGCTTCGCCGATTGCGCTCGCGTCATCCGGGACGATGCCCAGGTCGACCGGATCGCATCCGGTCTCCTGGGCCAGGGCCAGCAGCGCTGGGCGGTTCGAGTCCCGGACTTCACCGGGCCCGAGCGCGGCAGTGCCCTCGCGGAGCTCATCACCTACTGAGAGCACGCCGACACGTGCCTTCGGGTAGACAGTTATCTCGGAGTTAGCAAAGCTCGCAAGTACGCCGATGTGTGCAGGTCCGACGACTGTGGATGCCTCGAAGACCATGCTGTTCCTGGCGACTTCCTCGCCCGGCCGACGGACGTTCTCGCCTACGGCGACCGGGGCCGCCAGAACGACGTGCAAGCCATCAGCCTGGGCGGACTCGACCCTGCAGATCGAGTCAGCTCCATCCGGAACTGGCGCGCCCGTCGTGATCGCCATGGCCTGGCCAGGCCCGAGTCTGACTGTTGCCAGGCGGCCCGCTGTGATCGTGCCCGCCAGGAGGAGATGCGACGGGGCAGCCGCTGTATCTGCGGCGCGCACCGCGTAGCCGTCCATGGCAGCGGTGGCAAACGGCGGGATATCGGCGGCGGCCACGACCTCCTGCGCAAGCACGCGGCCAAGCGACTCGCGGAGGCTGACCGCCTGCGGCTCAAGCCGAAACAGCGACGAGAGCAACATGGTGCGGGCATCGTCAACCGTGACCGCCGGGCGCGGCCGACCGAATTCACCCACGAGACCTGGTCCCGTCGGTAGGGCCAAGCGTCTGCGGCCGACTCACGGCACGGGGCGGGCGGCACAAGGCCCGCGCGTCTTGCACGCCCGGTCCCGTGGAGTGGGTGGCACTCGCCGCTTGCTCATGTCCCGAGATTACCCACCGATCGCGCCAGCCGTCGCTGTGAGCCCTGCAGTGCCTGGTGTATGCCTCGAAGCGCGTTGGGCTCTTACTGTCCCGAAGTTGCGTAGTCAACCCGGTCGCCGTGCCCGGTCACGGGATGCCGTGAAGATCGAGCAGTCGCACCCGGGCCGCGGCGAGCCGGAGAGACCGCCCGCGCGTTTTACTACGCGCGGCGCACATCGAGGCTGAGAGCTGATGGGGCAGCGGGTGGCAGGAGCCAGCGCAGGTGCTCGCTGTCGCCGAGCAGCTGCAGTCGCCGCCAGAGCACAGCCGTTGGAGAGATCTGGCTGGCGTGCATGAGCGCTGCCCTGCGCTGGACGGCCCGGTTCACCCGGACGCACAGGTCAATGCGGCCGGGCTGCTGCCCGGCGAACGGCTGGCCGGTCTCCTCGCGCAGCCGGCCTGCGACGGCAGCGGGCAGCGCCCAGGCCAGGACCGGCAGTGCAGCTGTGGCCGCGGCTGCCACGGCTGCTCTGGTCGCTGCCCGGTGATCGCGATGGCCGGTGATTCCGGTGTCGTCGAAGACCAGCAGGCCGTCGGGATGGTACCGGGCGATCAGGTCGAGTACCTGCCCGGCCAGTTCGGCGGCTGGCACGGCGGCGAGCTGGCCGTCGGCGTACTCAAGCAGCTTCACGCTGGCCGCCCGGAGTTCGGCACTTGCCTGCCGCAGCTCCTCTGCGCGGGTCCGGTGCAGGTCCGCGTTGCTGTCGTTGATGGTGGAGGCCTCGCCGTGGGTGTAGCACAGGATGTGCACGGCAGTGCCTGCGCTGGTCATCAGATCGATGATGCCGCCGAGCCCGAACGTCTCGTCGTCCGGGTGAGCCACCACGACCAGAGCCGCGGACCAGGACGGCAGCAGTTCTTCGCTGCCGGCTTCTGGGTTCGCAGACGGCCGCCGGGCGGCGTCCTGCTGTGACTCGCTCATGGTCATGGCCGCGGGTCGGCGAGCGCGCAGCGGCCCGCCGGCGAGGTCATCACCCGGACGATCTTCATGACCCACCTCCACGCTCGCAGATACCCCTATGGGTATCTGTTCAGAGGTAACCGGCCAAGGCAAGCTGTCATTCCCAGCCCAGGGACGAGCCTGCCCAGCGCGGGTCTGGCTGACGGGCCTCCATTGAGCGGCCCGCCCCTTTCATTTCGGCACGGAAGCGGGCCTGACGCCTCTGGTCGCTGGGACATTGGTCCCTGGTCCGGGCCGCAGCAGCTGCGGAGACTTGAACGATGAGTACTCTGATCGGCGGTTCCGGGTGAGCCGCGTCGTGGTTCTCGGCGCGGGTATCTCGGGGCACACCGCCGCCGCGTTCGCCAGGAAGTGGCTAGGTCCAGGCGACACCGTGACGGTCGTGTCGCCCGATGAGTGCTACAACTGGATTCCGTCGAACATCTGGGTCGGCGTCGGCCTGATGCGCCCGAGCCAGGTGACGTTCCCGCTCGCCCCTGTCTACGACAGGCACGGAATCGAGTTCAAGCAGGCGTGGGCCCGCGAGATCCACCCGGACGGCGACGCCGGCAGCCAGGTCCCCTATGTCGTCGTCGAATATGCCACCGGACGTACCGAGCGGGTTCCTTACGACTTCCTGATCAACGCCACCGGGCCGAGGCTGCGCTTCGACAAGACCGAAGGGCTGGGCCCTGAGGGTCACAGCCTGTCCGTGTGCACGGTCGGGCATGCCGTCCAGACCTCCGCCTCGCTCGACGAGGCCGTCCAGCGGATGCGCCGCGGCCAGCGGCAGCGGTTCCTGGTCGGCGTCGGCCACGGAACCTGCACCTGCGAGGGCGCGGCATTCGAGTATGTCGTCAATCTCGAGTTCGAGCTGCGTGCCCGCAAGGTCCGGGACAAGGCGGACATCATCTGGATCACCAACGAGTACGAGCTCGGCGACTTCGGCATGGGAGGCATGCACCTGCGGCGCGGCGGCTACGTCGTGCCCAGCAACCTGTTCACCGAGTCGCTCTTCGCCGAACGCGGCATCGACTGGATCACCCGCGCCCACGTCAGCAAGGTAGATAAGGACCGCGTTCACTACGAGACCGTCGACGGCGCGCAGCGCGAGCAGGAGTTCGACTTCGCCATGCTGCTGCCGCCGTTCTCCGGCGTCGGCCTCCGCGCGTACGCCAGGGACGGCAAGGACATCACCGGCAGGCTCTTCCTGCCCAACGACTTCATGCGAGTGGACGCCGACTACACGGCCAAGCCATGCGAGCAATGGGCGCCAGGCGACTGGCCGCGCACCTACCAGACGCCCGACTACCCCAACATCTTCGCAGCCGGGATCGCGTTCGCACCGCCGCACGCGATCTCACTCCCGCACACCAGCCCGAACGGCACGCTGATCGCGCCAGCGCCGCCACGGACCGGGATGCCCTCAGCCGAGATCGGCAAGGCCGTCGCCCGCAGCGTCGTCGACATGATCAGAGGCGCCCAGCAGCCGACCCACCAGGCGTCCATGGCCGAGATGGGCGCAGCCTGCGTCGCCTCGGCTGGCGCGAACCCCTTCACCGGCACCGCCGCCTCGATGACCGTCTACCCGATCGTCCCCGACTTCGCCCGCTACCCGCAGTACGGGCGGGACCTGAAGCGGACTTCCGGCGAGATCGGCCTGGCCGGACACTGGATCAAGATCCTGCTGCACCACATGTTCCTCTACAAGGCCAAGCTCCACCCAGGCTGGGCAATGATCCCGGAGTAGCCATGACCGCCGTCAACGAGCCATCCGCCAGCTGCCGCAGTACCGCGGCCGCGACCCCGGGCCAAGACGCAGGCGCGGCCGGCGTCGGAGACTCCGCCAAGGTGACAGCGCAGACAGCGCCTTACGTCACCCGGCCGACCCGCTGGACGATATTCCTCCGGACCTTCGTGCCGTGGCAGCTCTGGCGCTTCGCCCGGATCAACATCAAAATGCTCGGCATCATCGTCCGATCCCGCGCCTAGCTCATGCCAAGCTGAGGATCTGGCTCAAGGACCCAGGCCCCGGGTACCCCGGCAGCTTGCGGCTCGACTCTGCGCCGTTGAGATGAACGGTTCCAGCACTCAACGACGCCCGAAAAATGACCCCCTGGCGCCAGACGATTCCGGCTGGTCGCGCTCGCAGCCGACGACTACGTCCAGCCGCCCGCGGTGCCGGCTCGGTCAGACTGTGGGTCGGCCGAGATGCTGACCTGCGTGTTGCTGATGGTCACCGCTGCCCTCAGGTGCGCCGCCCATCATCTTGAGCATTGCGATGCCGCCGGTGCGGGCGAAGCGGTAACACAATGCCGCGGCCAGCATCAGGAAGACGATGTTGAGCACGGTGGTGTAATTCCACTGAATGGAGGCCTGTATCACCTTCGCGTGGCGGTCGGCGGGGATGAGGCCGAGCCCGCCGAAGATTAGCTCGATCAGGTACCCGGCGGCAACCATGGTGGCGTAGAAGGTCGTGAGGATGAACAGCATCATCTTGGTCCCGTAGTACTTCCGATAGATCACCAGGATCGGCACAATGATCAGGTCGGCGAAGATGAACGAGATCACGCCGCCGAAGCTAATCCCGCCGTTCCACAGCACCGCGGCGAGCGGGACGTTGCCGATCGAGCAGACGAAGCTGAGCAGGCTTACGACCGGGCCGATCAGCGGGCCCCAGAGCTCCGAGGCGAGCGGACGGCCAGTGAGGAAGAGGTGCCCCCAGAAGCTGTCCGGCACCCAGGCGGCCACCGCGCCGGCGATCAGCAGGCCGACCACGATGTCGCGGATGACAGCTGCCCATTCCATCACGAAGACGTGCGACACGGAGGTGAACGCCTGCCGTGACCGGAGTCGGCGCCATAGGCTTCCCTCGCCGGGGATGGTCATGTCCATCGCGGCGTGCCCTTCCATCGAGCCGGCTAGCCCTCTGTCCGCCTGAGCCTTCGCGGCGACGAGGATGCGCTCGCGCAGGAAGAGCCGGAACAGCAGCGCCAGCAGAATGATCATAATCGGACCGCCGGCGAACTCGGCCAGGGTGAACTGCCAGCCGACGAGCAGCGCCAGGATGATGCCGAGCTCGATGACCAGGTTGGTGGACGCCACCTCGAAGGCCATCGCCGCGGTGAAGCTCGCGCCCTTCCGGAACAGCGACCTGGCCAGCGCCACGGCCGCGTAGGAGCACGAGGACGAGGCCGCACCGAACCCGGCCGCCAGCGCCAGCGTCCTCGGCCGGTCATTACCGAGTCGGCGGATGATCGTGGCGCGGCGTACCACGGCCTGCACCACGGCGGACAGCGCGAAGCCCAGGATCAGTGCCCACAAGATCTCCCAGGTCATCGACCCGCTGATCGCGAGCGCATGACCCAGGGCTTGCAGCAACCACATGGCAGCTCATCTCCTTCGGCAGTCGCTGGTGACCCCGCGGCTGGCCGCTATCGATCCAGGCGTCGCGCACCGGCCAATCTCCCGGTTCAGCGCGACCCTGAGCACCTCTGCCGCGGCTCCTGCGCCCTGGTGCAGAGGTTAGCCGGATCATGGGATGGTCATCGCCAGCACCATCAGCCCAAGATGCCCAGATGGACGGGCTTGAGCCTCCGGGACCGGAGGCCTGGCCGTCGGGGTCGCGATCTTCGTCTTCGCCGTCGGGTTCGCGACCTAGGGCGTGTAACTGACTGCAGGGGGGCGCGGTAGACCTCCCGTCGCGGCTTGCCTCGGCGCCCGGGTAACCGCCGTCGGCGCGGCGCGCTCGCCAGCCGGTGGGCTGCGGGCCCGCCCCGAAAAGGGCCTCGCCTCTGCCGGGTCGCCACCGACTATCCGCCCACCCCGAATAGGCCCGTGTACAGCCCAACGCCGACCCCGGCTCGCACGCTGACCCGCTAGCCGGGCCGTGCACGGTGCCGGTCACGAGGGACCCGGGCCTGGTGCCGGGATGGCCTAGGTCCCGCGCGGTACGCGCATCTGGTCGTCGGGGGGGCGTGACCGTGGCCGACTGGGGCCTACCACCTGCGGCCTGCGGCTCGGACTCGAGTTCCAGGGTGACGTTGACGATCCCGAACCGGTCCGCGAGCGCCGCCCGCAGCGCCGCAGCGCAGCGCTGCGCATCGGCGATCGACGGATCCCCTGCGAGCACCACATGGGCGGACAGGGCCGGGACGTCGGAGGCCAGGCTCCAGAGGTGCAGGTGATGAGCGCTGACGACATGGCGGTGCTCCAGCAGCGCCCGCTGCACCTGCTCAGGGTCCAGTCCGCGGGGTGCCCCCTCCATGAGCACGTGGGTCGTGTCGCGGATCAGGCCGTAGACGGGCCATGCGGCCAGGGCCGCGGTGACGAGCGATGCGACCGGGTCGGCTGACCGCAGTCCCCAGCCGAGGATCACCGCGGCCGCGGCGATCGCGGTCAACGAGCCTGCCGCGTCGACGGCCAGGTGGATGTACGCGCCGCGCATGTTCAGGCTCCGGCCCGCGGCCCTGGCCAGCATGACCGAGCTGGCCCCGTTCACCGCCAGCGCCACGACAGCGACAGCGAGCATCCCCCCGGCCCGGACCGGTGGCGGCGCGGCGAGGCGGCGGAGGGCGTCCTGCGCGATCCAGGCCATCACCGCGACCAGCAGCAGGGCATTGACTTGCGCGGCTAGCACCTCGGCCCGCTCGAAACCGAATGTATGCCTGGCCGTGGGGCGCCGCCGCGCCAGGCCCGACACAGCCGCGGACACCCCCAGCGCCGAGACGTCGGCGAGCAGGTGACCGGCATCAGCCAGCAGCACCAGAGACCCGAACACGAGCCCGCCAGCCGCCTCGACGACCAGCAGAGCCGCATTCGCGACCAGCGCCATGCGCAGCGCCCGCCGCTCCCGGCTGCCCCGGCCCGCCGGACGATGCTCAGGCATCCCGCTGCTGCCGCGCCAGGGAGCTGACCCTTCCGGCCGGTCCGGCATCGTCTCACCACCGGAGCCTTCAGTTCGCATCACCGCTTACCCCCGGGCGGAACCTCCGCCGCCGGGGCGCCTCCGCGGTCAGGATAGGCGGCTGCACAGGCAACGGCCAGGGCCATGCGTCCTGGCTTCACAGCCGTCGAATGGCCCTATGCGACACGGCCGCTGTCCTTGCCTGCATTGCGAACCGGCCTTCGCGGCGCCGCCATCCGAGATAGGACACTCGACGTCCCGTGCGGCGCGATCGCCGGGCGCATGACCGGCAGCATCCAGCTGGCGGCCTGTCCTGAGCCGCCCCGGCGCCGGCCATGCCGCCACGTAGGGGACCGGGCTGGTGCCAGCCCGGTGATGCCCGCGGGGGTATTTGGCTCGCCAGAGCGCCATACCGTAGAGTCGGCTATTGAAGATACCACTGGGGGTATCTGGGAGGTGCCGCCGACTGGCCAGCGCGGTGATGCGCGGTCATCACCGCGCCCTGGTCAGCGGAACGCAGCGGCTGGCCGCCGCCAGCCCCCAGGTCCGGCGGTACCTCGCACCGGGCTGGACCGCCTGCTACCCCTCTGCCAGTCAGCGCAAGCCGCCGCCCGGGAAGACGCCGGCCAGGACAGCCCGGCCCCGGAGCTTCCGCGGCCCGGCCGGGTTCCCGCCCCGCCCGCTGTTGGCGGCGACGGCCCGCCCGCGGCGGCGAACCCGGTGGTGCTGCGGCAGCTGATCGACGCACTGGCCGACAGGCTAGCGCTGGAAGACGAGGACGGCCTGATCGTGTCGGCCAGCCGACGGCTGGAAGCCATGTTCGGCTATCAGCCCGGCGAACTGGTCGGCCAGCCGGTTGAGTCCCTGGTTCCCGCCGGCCAGCGCGCGGCGCACCGCGACCTCCGGCAGGCGTACTGCCGGGATCCGGCCGACCGGCCGATGGGCGAGCGGGCCCGGCCGTCCGCCCTCATCTGCGGCCGCGGGTCACCTTGTCGTGTTGCGCTGGGTTGCTTCAAGTCTGTGCTTGAGCGCAGCCACGTTGTCGGGCGTCTCCTTACGTGCTTCGCGGATCACCAGCGGCACCAGGAGCTTGCCGATGCCGTGACCGGTGAAGTCGACGCTCGCCGGACTCAGCCGGAGCCTGAGCTCCCCAGCAGGCGCTAGCCGCACCGAACCGGACCATATGGCCAGGGAGTTCGGTGGCCCGCACCGACAGCGACCGGGTGCCGGATCCGCCCAGCCCAGTGAAGCGACGGATGCGTTGATCCTGGCTGACAGGGGACCACGCCGACCAGGTCGATCGGCTGCTTTGCCTCGCCTGGAGGGAAAAACCGCTATGCACTGGCTGGCTGGCAGATCAGCCGAACCGGGCTGGCATGGCGGATGCGGCGAACGGCCCGGCCCGCATCGCTAGAACCTGAGGTGGATCGCGCTGACCGGTCCCCCGGCCGGCCGCACCTGGAGTGACGCCCCAGCAATGGAACTGGGGCCGCGCAGGGCCGGAAGCCCGGCACCAGGTGCCGAAAGTCCCTGCCCGCGGGCTGCCAGGCGGCAGTAGTTTCAGATCCGGGCATGGCTGCGGGTACCTGGAGCGGAGCGGCTGGCATGAAGGCGCTGATCATATGCAACGACCCGCCGTACGGCACCGAGCGGTCCTGGAACGGGCTGCGCCTGGCCGGGGCTCTGGCCCGGCGGCCTGGGGTCGAGACGCGGGTCTTCTTGCTGGGGGATGCCGTTGGCTGTGCCATCGCAGGGCAGAAGGTGCCCGACGGTTACTACCACCTGGACCGGATGATCGAGTCCGCTGCGCGGCGTGGCGCGGAGGTGGGATGCTGCGGCACCTGCCTGGATGCCCGGGGCATCGCCAGTGAGGTCCTGGTCGAAGGAGCGCATCGTTCCACCCTGGAGGACCTGGCTGACTGGACGCTGTGGGCCGATCAGGTCCTGACGTTCTGAGTAGCACGGCTGCCGCCCGCGGCAGCCAGGCTCCGGATCCAGCCGTCAGCGAGGCAATGATCGGGCTGCCTGCCGCGAGCTAGCCCGCATCACCGGAGCATCTGACGCCCCGGCCCACTGGGTTCCCGGCTGGCGGCTCGACGCGGCGGCCGGCGGCCGCCGGTCAGGCAGGCTTGACCGCGTGGATGCGCTCCACTGTGCCGGCCTTCAGCCGCTCGGTTTCGGCGACCCGGAATCCCGCGTCCTGGACGAGGGGCAGCTGGCGGCGGGTGAAGTGCTCGCCGGCCGCCGGGATGGTGATTCGCTCGAGGAGCCACTGGGCGGCGTAGACCGGCGGCCAGGTGCTTCCGATGTGATCGAGCAGCAGCAGCCGCCCGCCCGGGACCAGGACGCGTTTCATCTCGCGGATCGCCGAGCGGGGGTCGGGGATCGTGCACAGCGACAGGGCGCAGACAACGGTGTCGAATGACGCGTCCCCGGCTTGCAGGTGCTCGGCGTCGCCTTCCCGCAAGTCGACGTCGCGGCCGAGGCCGGCGGCGCGCTGGCGGGCGATGCCGAGCATCGCCGGGCTCAGCTCGATGCCGGTGACGGCCGCGCCGGCCGGGTAGTAGGGCAGGCTCCGGCCGGTGCCGATGCCGACCTCCAGGATCCGCCCGCGAGCGCGCTCGCCGATCCATTCCCGGCCGCCGCCGACCCAGATCTTCTCAAAGAAGGCAATCTGCTTGTCATAGCCGGGCGCGGACTTGTCCCACACCCGCTTCTGGCGGTCGGCCGGAGTCTCGCCCGTGCGCGCCTTGGCCGTGCTGGTCATGACAGTCCTTCCGGATGTGCGGGGCTGGGGAGGGAGCAGTCAGGGTCGGAGGCAGCGGCCGCGGTGATGACGCCCATGATCACCTGCCGCACGCGCCGGGCGGCCACGGCCGGTCCGGGCTGGCCGGCGTCGAGCCAGGCGGTGATCGCCTCGATGGCCACGGCCGGGGCGAGCTGGGCCGCGCAGCGGGCGAGGGCATTGTCCGCGACCAGCGCCGAGATCTGCAGGTAGGCGGCTTCGGTGATGTCGGCGCGGAACTTCTCGATGCGCTCGGAGAACTCCGGCTCGCGCACGGCGTGGTGGAATAGCAGCCGGAACCCGCCGTCAGCCAGGCCGGGCTGGTCAACAACCTCAACGACGGCCTGGTCTGGGTCGTGCTGCCGGTCCTGCTGGTCAGCCACGCCGTGTCGGTCACCGGCGTGGGCTACGTCAAGGCCCTGTACCCGTTCATGTGGGCCGCCGGGATGATCGGCACCGGCCACCTCGCCGACCGGATCGGCCGCAAGACCCCGATCGTGTCCGGCATGCTCATCCAGGCCACCGGGCTGGCGGTCATCACCGTCGGCATCTCCCACGCACTCGCGGCCGGGCTGGCCGGCGCGTTCCTCCTCGGCGCCGGCACGTCCCTGGTCTACCCCACCTTGCTCGCCGCGATCAGCGACGCCACCCACCCTGACTGGCGGGCCGCCGCCCTCGGGGTCTACCGGTTCTGGCGCGACTCGGGCTACGCCATCGGCGCCCTCATCGGCGGCATCACCGCCGCCATCGCCAGCCTGGACGCCGCCGTCGCGGTCGCCGCCGTCCTCACCGCCGCCTCCGGAATCATCGCCTGGGCGTTCATGCGCGAGACCCATCATCCCGGGCCCGCAGGCACGGGAACTCCTGCCATGACGGCCGCGGATCAGGAAGCTCACAGACCACCCACCACGCCGCTCCCGTGAGCGCTCGCCGCGCTGCTGCCCGCCCTTGAGCGGATACAAGGCGCGGAGCACCCGGGCACCCTGACCGCCCGCGTCGGCCTCGCCGCCTGGACGAACGAAGCCGGGCGGTGAGGAACCGAACGTCGCGGCGATTAGGTCTCACCCCACGAGCGTCAGACGAGACAACAAGAAATCACTGCGGTTAGGCGGCCACGACAACAGCACGACCGCGCCGAACAACTATTCCGGAGCCGCGCCTCTAACCGAATGATCTGCCGGGCAGTCGCGCCAGAACAGAGCCCTCGTAGCGCGTGGTCGGACTGCGGCATCGGCCTGGAGGCAGGCCTGGCCCTAGGGCCGTCGCTGGCCGCCCGTGACGTCGGGTGTCGCGCGGCGATCGGATTCCCTGGAGCGGCGTGTGATCTGCGCTGTTGCATCTGGTCTGAAGGATCATTGCCGGTAGTGGTGCGGTGATCCCTGCCGTCGGTATGGGAGGCAGAAGATGGCTCAGAAGGTAACCGTGGTGCTGGAGGACGATCTGGATGGCGGCCCGGCGGATGAGACGGTGCGTTTCGGGTTCGAGGTCACCGATGACCAGAAGAGGCGGCAGCCACGGCAGGATGGGCCATCAAGGCCCTCGCCAGCCCGGCACCGGCTCCCGGCGCCGGCCACGGCCACCGCAGCGCCCGCCCGCCGCCCCGCGGACCAGCCCCCCGCACCCGACCCGCCGGCCCGCGTGCCATGAGCGCACGGGGGCCGCGCGAGCGCCGGCCGGAAAGCAAGAGCTGCCCGACAGCGGCAGCGAGTTCGTGCAGAGCGGGACGCAGGCCGCCGGCTCGGCTCCGGAACCGGCCTGCCGGTAACCGGGCACGACCGAAGGCGGCGGGATACATGAGCGTTGATGTTCAGACGGAGATCATGATGGGCGGCCCGGGAAGACGCGGAGCAGCGGGCCTGGCACCCGGCACCGCGCAGTCGAGATCCGCGAGAAGCGGAGGCGGGTCCTCTCGTCTGGCGTTGTGCCTGGCCGGATGCCGTGCAGGGCCCGTAGCCGCTGGGTTGGCCGGCGAGCCGTTCGCGCGACCGCGGGTACGGTCGATCCGCTACGGCCCGCCCCGGATGCTGCTGCCGGGCAGGACGACGGCGCATGCGCGGCAGCCTTTGTCATCCCGGCCGCCATGACCTGCCCAGCGGGTTACCTCAGTCCGGAGGCTGGCTTTCGCCGGCATCCGCATAGGGCCGAAGGTCTGTTCGCGGGCAATGCTGACGTCCTGCTCATCTGGTGGCATATGGCCCTGCGCTGGGGCCCCGGGCGGGCGGGATGCTCAGGGTAGCTAACCGAAGTCCGCTGGCCGGGTGGCCGGGGCTGTGACAATGAGGAGGGGCAAGAGATGCGCAGGAGGACTTTCGATGCGCTGGTGTCCGGGGCGGGGGTGCTCCTGGTCGCCGTGCTGCTGGTGGCCGGCGTGCTGCTGACCTGGGGTCACTCATATGCCAACAACCAGGTGGCCAGCCAGCTGTCCGCTCAGAAGATCGTGTTCCCGACGACGAGCAACCCCGAGTTCAAGATCCTGCCGACCGCCAACCGCGCGCAGATGGCCAAGTACGCCGGCCAGCTGATGACCAACGGCGCGCAGGCGGAGACCTACGCGAACTACTTCATTGGCCGCCACCTGTTCCTGATCGGCGGCGGCAAGACCTACTCCCAGCTGTCCGCCGAGGCACTGGCCAACCCGAAGAACGCCGCGCTGGCCGCCCAGGTCGAGACGGTGTTCAAGGGCACCACGCTGCGCAGCATGCTGCTGGAGGCTTACGGGTTCTGGCAGCTCGGCCAGATCGCGCTGATCGCGGCCATCGTGTCCTACATCGCGGCCGGCCTGATGCTGATCCTGTCCGTCTTCGGGTTCGTCCACCTGCGGCGCACCGCCCCTGAGGCGGAGATCCTGCCGAATGTCACCCATCCCCAGCCGAGCGCCACCTGACATCCACCAGTCCCGGCGTGTTACCCGGCGGCCCCCTCCCGCACCGCGCAAGCCGGGGCGGGAGGGGGCCGCTTGCCGCCCTTTCCCTGAGACCTGCCAGACGTAGAGCTGCGGGCGCGTGCGCCTGGGGCACGTTCCTGACCGGGGGCCCGCCTGCCGGGGTCGGTGATGGCGTCGCGGTCCGGCCGTGAGTCGGCCCGGCCGGCGCAGCGCGCCTTCCGGTGGCGCAAGTCCTGCCAGGATGAGGGCCATCGGGAAACCGGCTGGCCGCCGGGTGATCTCCTGGCTGGCAGCCGCCATTTCTCCAGATTGGTGGCCAGTCGTTCTCCCGGTGCTGCCGAGTTAGGTCAAGGGGGGTCACCCTCTTCCCTGCGAGCGTTTCGGCGAGCCGGCGCGAGACGTCGGGACCAGGTGGGCGCGGTGGAGCAGCCCGTCGCGGTGACGATGGTTTTCGGCATGATCGTGTCAGGTCCGGACGGGCGGATGTCGCTGGTCACCGTCACCGACCCGGCGTTCGCAGGCTGCGCTGGTGATTCGGCAGAACGCCTCGGCGGCGCCCCGCCCGGCGGGCAGCATCCCGGTGTCGTTGACCGCGATCAGGTCGCAGCGGCAGATCCGGATGCTGAGCCGCTGCCTCGATCGCGCTGTCACCCGGCAGCCGGTTCACACCCTGGCCTTCGGCCCCGAGAGCCGGCGCGGCCAGCTCGCCGGCACCGGCCGGGCCGGAACGAGGCACCCGGGAGCGCGGCCGGCGTGACAGGCACGCCACCGCGGCGTCGTTGCGGGGACGTGACTCGGCGGGAGCGGGTGCCCGGACCCGCTTGGCTCGGCTCAGCAGCCCGCCGGCTCCTCACTGACGGGGCGCCGGCGCCTGCGGGGGATGGCTGAGGTTGCTGCCGGTGATGACATCGGCGATCTGGGTGAGGAGCGCGCGGATGGTCGCGGCGGCGATGCGGTGCAGGAATGCCTCGCCGGGCGCGGTGCCGGGAGTCCCGGCGGGGGGCCGGTAGACGCCGTCCAGGCCGATCAGCGTGGCCTGGTCGCCGTGGGGCGCCAGGGTGA
>Ga0335081_10001144_pt1 | contig 42323 bp, 40 predicted proteins | sample Lox_Sample_35_FD_206713 | JGI IMG/M metagenome (GOLD analysis project Ga0335081, IMG submission 206713) | Soil microbial communities from Loxahatchee National Wildlife Refuge, Florida, United States - Lox_Sample_3.5 | ecosystem: Environmental > Terrestrial > Soil > Wetlands | place: USA... | reverse complement strand
GATAATGGTCCCCGTCGCGCACGAAATACCGGCGCAGGCGTTCCTCGCTGACATCGGCCTCGATGGCGACGGGAAAGCGCCCGGTCCGGGCCGTGACGAGCGCACGCGCATCGAGATCCGAGCCGAAAACCTGTATGGGCGGCCGCGGTTCGTGATAGGCCACCTCCTCCAGCATGAGGATGGAAATCGAGTAGGCCTCTTCGCCGGTGGCGCAACCCGGCACCCATATCCGAATCGGATCGTCCGGCCCCTTCGCCTTGAAGAGCTCTGGAATCACCGTGCTCTTGAGCGCATCGAACACTGCGCCGTCGCGAAAGAACGTCGTCACCGAGATGAGCAGGTCGTTCAGCAGGGCCTGCGCTTCCTCGGGATTGGCACGCAGAAAATCATAATACCGCCGCAGATCGTCAGTTCGGGTGATCTGCAGGCGCCGGACGATGCGGCGCATGACGGTCGAGCGCTTGTATTTCGAAAAATCGTGGCCGGTACGAACCGTCACGTGGGCGAGAATTCGCCCCAGTATTTGCTCATCGACCTCGCGCGGTTCCCCCTTGCTCCGCTTCTTGGCGATGAGCTCGACCAGCTGCGCGGCGAGCGCGCGCAGCGGCAGAACGAAATCGGCGACCCCGGTGGCGAGCGCGCTGCGCGGCATCGACGGATACTCGGCTTCCTCCGGATCCTGGACCAGAACGATGCCGCCGGCTTCCTTGATGGCGCGCACGCCGATGGCGCCGTCGGATCCGGCGCCGGTCAGGATGATGGCGAAACCGTCGCCGATCCGCTCTCCCAAGGAACGGAAGAACATGTCGATTGCGGTTCGCTGGCCGCGCGGCTTGTCGAACTCCGCGGCCGAGATCTCGTGGTCGATGATCTGCAGGCGGCGATCGGGAGGAATGACGTACACGTGATCCGGTTGCAGCTTCTCGCGCGTCTGAACCTGCACCACCGACATGTGCGTGCGCGCGCCGAGGATCCGCGGCAGATCGCTGCGGGACTGCGGATCGAGGTGCACGATGACGACGAAGCTTGCGCCGGTATGGTCGGGCATTGCTTCGAAAAACGTCTGCAGCGCCTGCACGCCGCCCGCGGACGCGCCGATGGCGACAATGACCGGCGTTTCCGCGACACCGCCGCTTTCCGGCGGAGGGGGAGCATTCTCGTCGTCTGCCATGGCGCACCTCTTTGGCCAAGGTTCCAGCTGCGCTCGGACGCCTGTCCGCTTATCCGCTCCTCGCGGGCGCTTTGGACGAGCGACGCTAGGTTCCGCGCACGAGCGCCTGCGGCGAACAAGGAATGCGGAGGTCCGCAACTGATCAGTGCGTCAACGTAGCTAACGCCGCATTGAGCTGAATCAAGCGGCCCGGCGCCGACGCGAGACGGCGGAATCGAGCGCCTTCCGGCCGCAAAGGGCATCTCGTGAAGCACACGGCCTCGGCGCGCAATCAGCCGCGCACCAGGCGGTGCAGCGTGATCTCCGGCCGGCAATTGATCCGCACCGCGACGATCGAGGACCCGGCGCCGACCGACGTGTAGCCGGCCATCGCGTGATAGGTCCAGGCGCCCGCGCCGAGCGCGCGCGGCAGGGCCGAATCGAGTGTGATCGGAATCGCCCCCGGGAGGCAGATCTGCCCCCCATGGGTATGGCCGCCGAGCAGCAGGCTGAACCCCGCATGGGCCGCCTGGCGATAGATCTCCGGCGTATGCGACAGCAGGATCGCGCAGGCGCCGTGCGGAATTTGCGCCGCCGCCTTCGCGATGTTGTCGACGCGGTAGAAGTGGGCATCGTCGATGCCGGCGAGGTAGAGCGAGGCGTCGCCGCGCGCGATCGCCTCCGCCTCGTTGAGCAGCATGCGGATGCCCATCGCTTCGAGCCCGGGCACCATGCGGATGGTGTCGTGGTTGCCCAGCACGCCGTAGACCGGCCCGGCAAGATGCGCGCGCACCCGCGCGACGCCGGCGAGGGATTCCTCGAAAGGTCCGAACGTCTTGCCGCGATAGTCGCCGGTGAGGACGCACAGGTCGTAGCGCAATCCGGGCAGCAGCTCGATCACGCGCCGCATCGCGGGCTCGCTCATGTCAGTGTGCATGTCGCTGATGTGGAGGATCGAATAGCCGTCGAACCGCGCCGGCAGCGTCGTCAGGCGGACCGTATTGTGGCGCACCGTCACGTCCGCCGCATTGCGCACCCCGCGCCCATACAGGCCCGCGAGCCGCAACGCGTTGCGGATGACGGCGTGGACCGAGTACCAGTTCTCGATGTGAAAGAAATTCAGGCCCTGCCCGAAACGCTGGGCCTCGTGGTCGTTCTCGATGCCGAGCCGCTGGCGCGCGTGGACGCGCCCGAGGCGCTGCTCCAGTTTCGCCAAGACGTCTTCGTCCATGGACAGATCGCTGCTGCCTGATCGGGCGATGCCCCGACCATGGAAGGTGACGGCGTTGTGCGTCAAGTCCGGCGCCCTCAGCGCTTGAGAAGCTTTCGCAATTCCGCCAACGGGCGCGTATTGATCACGTCGTCCGGCTCGAGCCAGCCGCGCCGCGCCTGGTCGACGCCGAAGCGCATGAAGCCGAGCCCCGCCGTCGAATGCGCGTCGGTCGAGATCGCGACCTTGACGCCGAGCGATTTGGCGGCCTGTGCGTGCACATCGTTGAGGTCGAGCCGGTCGGGCTCGGCATTGAGCTCGAGGTGGCAGCCGCGCTCGTGTGCGGCGGCGATGACCCGCTCCATGTCGACCGCGAAGGGTTCCCGCACGCCGATCAGCCGTCCGGTCGGATGACCGAGGATCGACACGCGCGGATTGTCCATCGCCCGGATGATGCGCTCGGTCTGGGCGACGCGCGGCAGATCGAACTTGGAATGGACCGACGCGATCACCAGGTCGAGACGCGCCAGCGACTTGTCCGGAAGGTCGAGGCTCCCGTCCGGCATAATGTCGACCTCGATGCCCTTGAGGACGACGATGCCGTCGAGCCGGTCGTTGAGCCGGTCGATCTGATCGATCTGGCGCGACAGCCGCGCGGGATCGAGCCCGTGCGCCATCGCAATCCGCCGGCTGTGATCGGTGATCGCCATGTAGGCATAGCGGCGCGCCTTGGCGGCCGCCGCCATCTCGGCGATCGAGAACGTGCCGTCGGTCCAGTCCGAGTGCACGTGCAGGTCACCACGGATGTCGCCGAGCGCAACGAGCGTGGGCAGCCATTTCTTCTTGGCGAGCGCGATCTCGCCGCGGTCCTCGCGCAGCTCGGGCGGAATGAAGGCTAGGCCGAGCTTGGCGTAGACCTCTTCCTCGGTGGCGCCCGCGATCCGCCGTTTGCCGGCGAACAGGCCGTATTCGTTCAGCTTCCAGTCGCGCGCGGCTGCGAGGCCGCGCAACGCGATATTGTGCGCCTTCGATCCGGTGAAATAGAGCAGCGCCGCGCCGTAGCTCTCCTCCGGCACCGCGCGGATGTCGACCTGCAGGCCGGAGCGCAGCCGGACCGCCGTGCGGGTCGGCCCATGGGCGAGCACCTCGGCCACATTCTCGTAGCGCACCAGCTTGTCGCCGACGGCGACGCCGTCCGCGGCGGTCACCAGCACGTCGAGATCGCCGACCGTCTCGCGGCGCCGGCGATAGCTGCCGGCGACCACGACGCGGCCGCCGTTGCGCAGGAAGGCGACCAGCGCCTCGGCTTCCTCTTCGGCGACCGAGAGCCTGAAGCGCTTTTCCACGGTGGGCTTGGCGAGCGCGGCCGCCAGCTTTTGGCCGATCCCCGGGCCGAAACCCTTGAGCGCGCCGATGCGCCCGGTCCGGATGACCCGCCGGAGGTCGTCGAGCGTCCGCACCTTGAGCTTGTCGTAGAGCAGCTTGACCCGCTTCGGCCCGAGGCCCGGCAGGGCCGCGATCTCGGCCAGATCGCCGGGGAGCTTCTTCTTGAGCGAGTCCAGCAGCGCGAAATGTCCCGACCGCGCGATCTCGCCGATCTTGCCGGCAAGGTCCTTGCCGATGCCGGGCAGCTCCGACAATTCGTGACCGGACGAGACAAAGCTTTCGACGCTTTGCGGCAGGCCCTCGATGACGCGGGCGGCGCGGCGATAGGCGCGCACGCGGAACTGGTTCTCCCCCTGGATCTCCAGCAGCTCGGCGGTCCGGTCGAACATCGCCGCGATTTCCGCATTCTGCACCGGCATCGGCAGACCCCCGATCTGGTTCACGATCGTGGCGGCGCGGACACTGATAGCCGCGATCGCGTCGAAAAGCTTTGATCCAGATCAGGAAACCGGCTGGAGGAATGCGCGCCCGTGCGGCGTTTGGCGGTGCGGCTTATTCGCCGCCGCCCGGCCACCTGTTCGAGAGCAAGCGCGCTTCGGCTTCGACGAATTTCTGGCTGTCGTCGAGAAGGTGCTTGCCGTCCTCGGCCATCAGCTCGAGGCGTCGGGTGCTCCATTCCTGGCATATCCGCATAGCATCCGGGAAGGTGCGCACCGCCGCCAGCTTCGCGGCGAAGTCCGATGCGAGATTGGCTTCGGATTTCATGCGATCGACCCAGCGCCGGTTCATACCCTCGAACATCTTGACCATCTCGGACTGCGCGGTGAGGTACTCGTTGACGCGCCTCGTGTGCAGTGTGGACAAATCCCCGAACGGTAGATTCGGCGGCGACGACCTTCCCGGCTGCCGGACACGCGATTCGATCTGGGCCATGGCATGAACTCCATCACAGATGTGGTCAGTGCCGCTTGAAATATTGCACCGCGCGTTCGTGTTTTTCCGCGGCGGCGCGTGTCTGAAACGTGCCGAGGTTGCGGCGCTTGCCGGTGCGTGGGTTTTTCTTGCGCGAGTAAAGTCGATATTTCCCGGAAGGCAGCTTGCGGATCAAGCGCGCCCCCTTTCCGGCTCGCGGCGTGCCGCCTGGGCCTTGCGAATGTTGCGCAACTGCGCCCGCCGCATCGCCGCCGTCGGCTTCTCGCTTTCCGGGATCTTGCGCCGGGGTTGGGCCTTGAAGCGGTCACCGGTCACGCGCCGTACCGGCGAACCGAGCGCGGTCAGGAGCTCGCCCACCTCCTTGGTATCCGCGACCAGCATGCCATTCTCGATATGCGCTCTTTCCTTGCTGATCAGCCATTTCTGCGTGTCCCAGGAGCCGCTCGCGCGTTGGCCGGCAACCCGCTCGATCCCGCCGGTGCCTCCCAGCGCCTGCACCCGGAACCGAATGAAATTGCGTGCCGGCCGCACCTCGACATGAAAGAACCTGCCGCCGCCGCCCGCGCCCGGCTTGGCCCGGCCTCTGTGCGTCCCTTGCTTCGCGATCGACATGGTTTCTGCTCCCTGCCGCGGCCCGCTCGGCCGCCTCGGCGGCGATCTACGCGCCCTCCTCGTCCTCCTCATCCGCCGTGAGGATTGCCACGATATCGCCGGCCGGCGACTGCAACGGATTGCCGGCGCCGAAAACATCGGCATCGCCGGAAAGAAACGTGGAGACGTCCTCCAGGTCGCGGATGGTCGGCTGCAATGCGATGATGTCGAGGACCTTGTCGGGGTCCAACGCGCCGAGAATTTGCCGAACGTCATCCGCCGAGGCCAACTCCCGTCGCGCCGCCACTGGAGCGCTCGTCATGCCGGTCCTCCTGGGTTGATCAAAACGCCTTAAGCAAGCGCGCCCCGGGCCGCCGCGCCTTGATCCTGATCAAAAAGGCGCCGGCCGGCTTCCGCCCCGCACGGCTCCATTGCGGCGCAGCCGCAGCCGGCCGTCGGGGGCGAGATCGATACGCGCGCCGAACGGCCGGCTCGCCCGATTGAGCGCGGCCGCGAGCCACTGCGCGTCGCCGCCTGACGCAGGAGTCAGCCGGAACCGCCGGATCTGCAGCGGCACCATCTCGAGGGCGACGAGTTCGCCGCTCGCCGGATCGATATCGGCGAAGTACATCAGCGGGAGGTCGTCGCGATATGCCTCGTAGCCCATGATGCCTTCGTAGTCGTTCAGGAAATCGCCGCAGCCGTAGAGGATCAGGCGGTTGCCGTGGACCTCGAGTCCCTTCGCGTGGTGCGAGGAATGGCCGTGAACGACGGAGACGGCGGCGCCGTCGATCAGCGCATGAGCGAAACCCACCTGCTCCTCGGGGACCTCATAGCCCCAGTTCGCGCCCCAGTGGATCGATGCAATGGTGATATCGCCTGGCCGGCGCGCATGCGCGATCCGGTCGAGAACGCGGGCGACCGTCGCGGCGGAGAGATCCGGCAGCAGGTTCACGCCGGGCCGGCCGGGCGCCGCGGCCCAGTGCGGCGGGACCCCGCTCGTCGTGGCCGCGAAAGCATGCACGACGACGCGTGCCGCGCCGGCTACCGCGAAGGTCGCCGGAGCGACCGCCTCGGCTTGATCGCGGCCGGCGCCCGCGTGCTTGATTCCCAATTGCTCCAGCCGCGCAAGCGTATCGAGCAGGCCGGCCGGGCCCCAATCGAGGACGTGATTGTTGGCGAGCACGCAGCAATCGAGTTCCGCCGCCGTCAGACAGCCGGCGTTTTCCGGGCTCATGCGGTAGTTGATCCCCTTGGGCTCATAGTTGTCGCTGCGCGTGATGCTGGTCTCGAGATTGACGATGCGAAGATCGGGGCGCGCCCGATCGAGCTCGCCGAGCGCCGCGCCCCAGATCGAGGAAACGCCGGCCGGCCGCGCGATCGGACCATTCACCACTTCGGCGAGCGCGACATAGTCGAGGGCGGATTTCACGTGGCTTTCGTGCAGGGCCGGGTCGCATGGGCTGGGCAGAACCTGATCGACGCCCCGCCCGGTCATCACGTCTCCGCACAGGAAAAGTCGGACCGGCCGCACGGTCTGCGGCATCGTGGATCCGTTGGGCGCGCCGATGACGTCGTCATTCGCAGCCTTCGGCACAGCGGCTCGCTTCGCCGCCGCCCCCAGCGGAACCGAGGCCAACACTCGGTAGCCGCGCTCGCCCGCGGGCGGCGATTGGAACAGCTCGACCGAAGCGACCTGTTGGCTGAGCGCGAGCGCCATATCGATGGGAAATTTCCGCGCGATCGCCGGTCCGTTGCGGCGCAGACGCGCCAATGTCACGTGCGGCCGGAACGGCCGCCGGTCTGCGCTCGGGAAGGCGCGCGCAAGAGCCATTTGCAGCCGCGAAAGCTCGGCATTCGGCGTGCATTGCACCCAGAGCAAGCGGCATCTGCGCGGTTGCGGACCGTAGCCGACGTGGTCGAACGAGAGGTGGAAGGGACCAATCTCGCCAATCGCGTCGCGCAGCCTGTCGACCGCATCCGCAATCGAGACCGCATTCCAAGGCGGCACGAGGGTGAGATGGATATCCGCGGCCGCCACCCGCCGGACATCATCATAGTCGAGGCGCCGTGCGAGCGCCGCAAGCTCGTCCGTGATCGCCGGCGCGATCGTCAACCCGAGGAAAACCCGCCTCTGCCGCGTGCCGCGCGCGTTTGCGTCGGCGGCAGGGCTCACATTGGGCTCAGGCATTGCGACAGCGTCGCCGCAGGAGGGGAGATCGACCGCATGGCTCTGCCCGCGGCCCGGCCGAGCCGCGGGACCGCGCTCACGCGGCGAGTCCGATCTCATACAAGCCCTTCGGCAAATGGTCGTGCAAATCGACGTCACGCAGCAGGGCGTCCTTGATCATCTGGGACTCCGCGGCGCTTTTCGAGGCTGGCGTTTATCCGCGCCTGGGACGTGACGATTCTTCTCGATGGTGGCGAGGAGGCGGTTCACGTGATGCCGGGCGGCTGGACCTTCGACTTCCGCGACGATATTGGCGATCCCACGCCCGGAGCGAATGTATTCGCTGTAGAAAGTGCCAAGGTCAATTGCCTGCTCTCCGTCCGCGCTTCCATCCGCCAGCTGCGGACCGAGCTCGTCTTCAACCATCACCTTCAGCAGCCATCCTTCATGCGCATAGGCCGGGGCAATCTCGAGCGTCGCGACAGTTGCGATCTCGCTCAGGTCCTCGCGCTCCTCGTCGCCGAGGTGCGCCTCGTTCCCGGCCGCAAGCGCGCGCCGTTCCTGGCTGCGGCCCGCCGTGATCCGGAAGGTCTCCGGCGCGGCTTCGTTCTCGGCCTTGAGCCAGCGAAGCAGCTGCGCCGGATCGATATCGACGGGATAGCTTTCCATCGACCGCCTCCTCAACGTGCGAGACCCGCGCTACCCAACCGTCGGACCGGAGTCGCCTCCGGGGTGCTCGGTTGGACGGCGGCGGGTCCCTCCGCCATGTTTCGCCGGCAGACTGGCTCATCGCCTGGGCCGATCCACGCCCGTAGACGGTTCACTGCCGTGCTTCGCCAGTCTTGGCGTAATTTTATTCGAGCACATAAACGGCCGCGCGCATTGATCTCGATCAAATGCCCAAGGGTCGCTACGCGATACGCCTACGGGGCAGCCACACATGATTGTGCGCGTTTGCACCCCCCGAACCAATATCGCGCAGGTGATCCCATGGCAGACAAATCGAATCCGAGCGAAGTTGCCGCCGATACCGACGAGGAACCGCTCACCATCTCTCCCGAGAAAGTATGCTTCATCATCATGAAGGCGCGGGAGTTCGATGCGAAGGACGAGGTGACCGAGCCGGATCCGGGATCGAATCCCTCCGACGACAAGGACGCGGCGGTTCTCGAAGATCACGAAGACGATCCGGTCGTCGAGGAGCTCACGTCGCTGATCGATTCGTTGTCGGAAGATGAGCAGATCGATCTTGTCGCGCTCGCCTGGCTCGGTCGCAATGACTACGAGGCGAGCGATTGGCCCTCGGTGCGCGAGGAGGCCGCGCGCGCCCACAACCGGCGCACGTCGAGCTATCTGCTCGGCATGCCGATGCTCGGCGACTTCCTCGAAGAAGGCCTCTCGATGTTGGGCTATTCCTGCGAGGAATTCGAAATCGAGCGCTTGTGACCGAGGGCGCGGCACGATGACCAATGCGGCTCAGGAAGCGTCAGCGACGCGCGGTGTGGCGCACGGCATCGAGGAACGCGAGGTTCGCATACCGCCGATGGACCTCGCCGGCGATTTGCGCATTCCGGAGGACGCCGCGGCCGTCGTCGTATTCGCGCATGGCAGCGGCTCGAGTCGGCTGAGCCCGCGCAATCGCGCGGTTGCGGAGGCTTTGAACCGCTGTGGCATTGCGACCCTCCTGTTCGACCTTCTGACGGTCGCGGAGGAATCAGATCGGGCGAACGTGTTCGACATCCCGCTGCTGGCCGAGCGTCTCGTCGCGGCGGTGCGCTGGCTCGACCGCGAGCCTGGCGTCGGCGGCCTTCCGCTCGGCCTGTTCGGCGCCAGCACGGGCGCCGCCGCCGCGCTGGTGGCGGCAGCCGAGCTCGGCGAGCGGGTCGGCGCAGTCGTCTCGCGCGGCGGCCGGCCCGATCTCGCGGGCGGCGCGCTCGACCGCATCGTCACCCCGACCCTCCTGATCGTGGGCGGCACCGACGTTCCCGTCATCGAGCTCAACCAGCAGGCCCTCGCCCATCTTCGCGGACCGAAGGCGCTCGAGATCGTTCCCGGCGCGAGCCATCTGTTTTCCGAGCGCGGCGCGCTCGAATCCGTGATCGGCCATGCGGCGGCGTGGTTGGCGCGTCATCTTGGGTCGACAACCGCGCGGCCCTCGCGGGTGACGCGCAGCAAGCAATAGGTCCGTTGTACAGCGGCCGGCCGGACGCCGGCGCAAAGCTGATGAACGAGCTCACGACCGACATTTCCCGCCACATCTGGGAAACGAAATATCGATTTGCGGATCGTGCGGGCCGCGAGAGCACGATCGCCGATACGTGGCATCGCATCGCCCGCGCGCTCGCCTCCGTCGAGGCGAGCAACGCTTCCGCCTGGGAGGAACGCTTCTTTCATCTGCTGCGGGATTTCAAGTTTCTGCCCGGCGGGCGCATTCACGCCGGCGCCGGGACGGCGCGCAACGTGACGCTGTTCAATTGCTTCGTCATGGGCGTCGTCGAAGACTCGATTCCCGGCATCTTCCGCAGCCTGCAGGACAGTGCCGTCACGATGCAGCAGGGCGGCGGCATCGGTCTCGATTTCTCGACGCTGCGGCCGCGCGGGACGCGCGCAAGAGGCGCCGCCGGCATCGCGTCAGGTCCCGTCTCCTTCATGGAGGTATGGGACGCGATGTGCGCAACCATCCTGTCGACCGGCGCCCGCCGCGGCGCCATGATGGCGACGCTGCGTTGCGATCATCCGGATATCGAGGAGTTCGTCACCGCCAAGCAGCAGGCGGGCCGCCTGCGCCGGTTCAATCTGTCCGTCCAGGTCACCGACGCGCTGATGTCGGCCGTACGCGACGATCGCGAATGGCCGCTGGTATTCCCGGCCACGGCGTTCGAAGCCGACGGCGAGACCGTAGTGCGCGACTGGACGGGATCGGAAGGTCCTCTGCCCTGTCGGATCGTGCGGCGGATCAGAGCGCGCGCGCTATGGGAGCGCATCCTCGTATGACTATGCCGAGCCCGGCGTGCTGTTCATCGATCGCATCAACCGGCACAACAATCTTTGGTATCGCGAGCGGATCAGCGCCACCAACCCCTGCGGGGAAGTCCCCTTGCCGCCCTTCGGGGCATGCGACCTCGGCTCGATCAATCTCACCCGTTTCGTGGCGGCGCCATTCACGCCGCAGGCCCGGATCGACGCCGCAGGGCTGACGGATGCGGTCACGCTCGCGGTCCGCCTGCTCGACAACGTGATCGACGCCTCGCATTTCCCCCTTCGGCAGCACGCCGACAATGCCCGCGGCTCGCGGCGCCTCGGGCTCGGCATCACGGGGCTCGCCGATACGCTCGTCATGCTCGGGCTGCGCTATGGCGAGGATCGCGCATTGGCCGCCGCGGCCGACGTGATGCGCCTCATTTGTCACGCCTCCTTTCGGACGTCGATTGCGCTCGCCGAAGAGAAGTCGCACTTCCCGTATTTCGAGCGGGAAAAATATCTGCAAGGCGCGTTCATCCGCGGCCTGCCGGACGATATCCAGGCCGGTATCGCGCGGCACGGCATGCGCAACAGCCATCTCATCGCCATCGCGCCAACCGGGACGATCAGTCTTCTGGCCGGCAACGTGTCGAGCGGACTCGAGCCGATCTTTGCGGCTCCTATGCGCGCAAGGTGTTGGTGGAGGACGGAACGTCGCGGGAGTTCATGCTGTTCGACCACGCGCTCGAGCTATGGCGCGCACAGGGCGGCTCCTCCGGCGCGCTTCCCCCCGGCTTCATCACGGCGGCGGAGCTTTCCCCGCATGCTCATCTCGCGATGCAAGCGGCCCTGCAGCCGTTCGTCGACAATTCGATTTCCAAGACCATCAACATTCCGCTGAACTGCCCCTTTGAGGCGTTCAAACAAGTCTACGATGAGGCCTATGACATGGGGCTGAAAGGGTGCACGACATTCCGTCCCAATCCGATCACGGGCGCGGTCGTGAGCGAAGGAATGGCCGGGGACGAGGCCCCGCACTGCTGCGCTCTCGAACGCGAGGCGGATTGATCCACGATCTCACGGGACGACGACGACCGGACATGGCGCGAGCGTCACCAGCTTTTGCGAGACGCTTCCAAGCAGCAGGCCGGAAAGCTGTCCCCTGCCTCGCCGTCCGACGACGATCGCATCGATCCGATGGTCGCGAGCGCAATCGATGATCGATTGGGCCGCGTCACCCCAGTGGCTGAGGGTATCGACACGCGGCGCGCCCGCATGTCGCGCACGCTCCTTCGCGTGTCGCAGGATCTGGTTTGTGATCAAATCGAGCGCCTCGCCGACGTCGCCTTCCGACCGAACCAGGTCCTCGATCGCGGCATCCGTCACGCCCTCGTTCGTCACGGTCAGGATCAACAGCGTGCCGTCGAACGTCCGCGCGAGCTGCGCCGCCATGTCGATGGCCCGATCAGATCCGGCGGATCCGTCTGTCGCGGCCAAGAAGTGTTTCATCGGTCCGATGCTCCCGTGACCGGAGGCGTACCGCCTGCGGACCTGCTCGGCTTTGATCTGGATCATTGTCCCCTTGCACGGCTGAGGGAGATTGGGACGATCGCGGCCGGGCTGAAGCCATTGCTGCGACGAATGGGAGCGGACCATGGACGACAAGGAGCTGCGGGCCAGGATCGTCAACGAGCTCGAGTTCGAGCCGAGCGTCGATGCGACCCATATCGGCGTGACGGTCGAAAAGGGCATCGTCACCCTGACCGGGCACGTATCGACCTACGCGGAGAAGCTCGCCGCGGAGGCGGCGGTCCGTCGGATCGCGGGCGTCAGGGGTCTCGCCGAGGAGATCGAGATCCGCTTTCCCGCCGACAAGAAGACGGCGGATGACGAGATCGCAAAGCGCGCCCTCGACATCATCGACTGGGACGTGACCGTTCCGGATGGAGCCGTTCAAGTGAAGGTGGAGCGCGGATGGGTCACGCTGACCGGCGCGGTCGAATGGCAATACCAGCGCAAGGCCGCCGAGGAAGACGTGCGGCGCCTGACCGGGGTGAAAGGCGTCGTGAACCAGGTCGTCCTCAAGCCGTCGGTCAGTGCTGCGGACCTGCAACACCGCATCGAGGATGCGCTCCGGCGACGCGCCGATGTCGAGGCAAAAGGCATCCGCATCAGCGTCGACGGCGGCAAGGTCGTGCTCGAGGGAAAGGTGCAGAACTTGGACGAGCGCGAAGCGGTCGAGCGCGCCGCCTGGTCGGCGCCGGGCGTGCAATCGGTCGACGACCGGCTGACGGTGTCTTGACCTGATGAGGCGATGATCGCCGACCCAGGACCGTCAAGGGGTTCCTGGAGCGCTCGGCGATTGAGCATCAGCGACGTTCATCCGGTGGCGACGGGCGGCGGCTTGGCGAGGCCGCCGAGATCCGGCTCGCCGCAATGGCGCAGGACCACGCTGCGCACGTCGTCGCGAAGCCGCAGCACCGCCGCGAAATCGGAGCCGGTTGACGGGATCGCGGCGTCGAGGTGGACGCTGATCGGGCTCCAGCGCGGGAACCATTGATCCGACCGCAGCATGGACCGCGTACCCTGGATCGCGCCCGGCACCACGGGCAGGCCCGCATCCACGGCGATCTTGAATGCGCCGAGATAGAAGTCGGTGAGCCCCGGCCGCCGGCTGAACGTCCCTTCGGGAAACACCACAATGAGGCGTCCCGCGCGGGCGACGGCAGCGGCCGCATCGGCGTCGGCGACGCTGCCCGCGACGTCGAAGCGCTCGACGAACAGCGCGCCCAGCCGGCGCAGGAAAGCGCCGGCAAAGAACTGTCGGGTGAATTCGCGTTTCGCCAAGAACGCCGGTGCGTCGGGCAGGACGGCCGCCACGGCCAAGGCGTCGGCATAGCTCGCATGATTGAACACCACGACCGCGTTGCCGGACGGCACAGCCACGCCGGTGCGCGTGAGCGGAACGCCGAGACAGGCGAGCGCGGCGCGCGAAACACCGCGCACCACCGCCCAACGCCATGCCAGGCGCGGCAAGAGCATGACGGCCGGCCACGCGATCGCCGCCGCGAGCGCGATCACGATCCACCACCAGGCGGCATAGATCAGCGCGCCGACCGTTCGCGGCAGCCGCGCCAGCCGCCCTTCGAGACTGGCAACGAACAGCCGCGCCAGCTGCCGGCGGATGGTCCGTTGGACTGCCGCGATCTCCCCGCTCGCGTACAGGTCCTGGGCGGCGCTCCGACGCACTTTCCCGCTCGCGGTCTTCGGCACCGTCTGCGGCCGCACGAGCACGACCTCGTCCGGCGGCGCACCGAGGATATCGGTCGTCACCTCGCGCACGCGATCCTGGATGGATTTGCGCAGCGTCGGATCGGCCGATGCGGTCTCGACCAGGATGACCGTGCGTTCCGTGCCGGAGGTCGCATCGACCGTCCCGAAGGCCGCGACGCCATTCTGGACGACGCCGGAAATCTCGCCCACCGCCTGCTCGATCTCCTGCGGATAGATGTGGCGGCCGGCGCGGATGATCATGTCCTTGATGCGGCCCGTCACGAAGACCTCGCCGCCCGCAAGGTAGGCCTGGTCGCCGCTGTCGCGCCATCCGTCGCGGATGAGCTCGCGCGTCTTGGCCTCGTTGCCGAAGTAGCCCGCGGTCGCCGACGGCCCGCGAAATTCCAGCCGACCTTCACGCCGGTCGCCCTGTTCCCGGCCCAGGTCGTCGACGATCCGGATCTCGTGGCCCGGCAAGGGCTGCCCGGAGGAGACGATCTCGAGGGCGGAGCGGTCGCCCACTTTCGCCGGCGCCGCCACCCCGCGTCGGGTCAAGGCCTCGCGATCGACCCGATCGATCAGCGGCGGCCGCCCCGGCGGCGGAAACGCAAGCCCGAGCGTGCTTTCCGCCAATCCATAGGCCGGGCACATGGCTTCCGGCTTGAAGCCGTAGCGCGCGAAGCGCGCCGTGAACCGCTGCAGCGTCTGCGCGCTGACCGGCTCCGCGCCGTTCGCCACCATGCGCAGTGAGCCGAGATCGAGCCCGCGGATGTTCGCATCCTCGATTTCGTTGACGCACAGCTCGAATGCGAAATTGGGCGCAGCCGACAGAGTGGCGCGAAAGCGGTGCGCGGCCCACAGCCACGTTTCCGGGCGAACCAGGAAGCTCAGCGGCGACATGACGTAAAGGGCCGCCGCAAAATACAGGCTGCCGAGCCAGGCGCCGATGAGGCCGAAATCGTGATAGAGCGGAAGCCAGCTGACGAAGATGTCGGCCGAGCTCGCCTCGATCGCGGCGCCGAGCGCGCGAATATTGGCCAGCAGGTTGGCGTGGCTCAGCACCACGCCCTTTGGATCGCCGGTGCTGCCCGACGTGTATTGGATGAATGCGGTGGCGGCGCCATCGACGGCGGGCGGCAACGCGGCGCCCTGCGGCTCCGCCGCGATGGTCGCGACGCTTTCGACCAGCCGCAGCGTCTCGACCTGCCCGCGCAGGAGCGATCCGAGGCCGAGCGCCTCCGGGACGGTGATCAGCACATTGGCGCCGGCGTTGCGCAGGATGCCGGCTTGTCGGCGCATGTGCTCTTCGAGCTGGCTCAGGCGGGCGGGCGGATAGATCGCGACCGGTATCCCGCCGGCATAGAGCACGCCGAAGAAGGCGGCAAAGAAATCGAGCGCCGTGGGAAGCATCAGCGCAACGCGATCGCCAGGCAGAACATTGCGCGCGACCAGTCCCGCCGCGACGCCGCGGGCGGCCTGCGCCAGCTGGGCGTAGGTCATGGTCCCGAGGATGGTGGATTCATCCTCGACAAGCGTCAGATGCAGCCGATCAGGATGGCGCGCGACATGCCAGTCGAGCACTTCCGTCAAGGTCGTCGCGTCGAGCGGAGCGGGCACCACGGGCAGCGGCTGCGGCGGGGCAGCGACCGTCTCCGCTCGCCGATGCGGCGCGGAGGTCTCGACCGCGGCGATCAGGTCGCCGACGGTTTCCGCCTGCGCGAGCGCGGCGGGCGGCAGCCGCACATGCAGGGCGCGCTCGATGCGCAAGATCAGTTCGGTGCGGCCGAGGCTGTCGATGCCGAGATCGCGGTCGAGCCGGCTGCGCAGCGTGACGTCGATGGCGCGCATGCGCCGGCCACGCAGCTCGCCGACGAAGTCGCGCACGATGCCGATGATGTCATGCGGCGGCGCCTGCGAGCCACCGACTTCAGCCGACATGCTGGACCCTGATCGCGACATGCGCTCGAGATACCGTTCCGACGGCGACTGCTCGTTGATTTGGGTCAATGAGCCGGTGAGATCGTCGCCGGACGATGATCGTCGGCGAATGCGCTGCTTGTTCATCCCTTGATGCAAATCAGCGGCCGCAAGCGCGCCACCCGCCGCGCGAGTCCCGCCTGCTCGGCCGCCGCAACCACGGCGCCCACGTCCTTGTAGGCGCCCGGCGCCTCCTCGGCGACGCCGCGGCTCGACGGGCTGCGGATGAGAATGCCCTCGGCCGCAAGATCGTCGACCACCTTGCGGCCGCTCCAGCGCTTGAGCGCCGCGTGGCGCGAGAGCGCCCGGCCGGCGCCGTGGCAGGCCGACGAGAAGGCCTTCCGCTCGCCGCTTGTCTCCCCGGCCAGGATGTAGGAGCCGGTGCCCATGCTGCCGCCGATGAGCACCGGCTGGCCGAACGGCCGCAGTGCCTCCGGCAGGCTCTCATGACCGGGCCCGAACGCGCGGGTCGCCCCTTTGCGGTGCACGAACAAGGAGCGCAGCTTGCCGTCGACCGCGTGCGGCTCGACCTTGCAGGTGTTGTGCGAGACGTCGAACAGAAGGCGCAAGTCGCAGCCGGAAAAATGATGCGCAAAGACCCGCCGGGCGTAATGACCGAGAATTTCCCGGTTGGCCAGCGCGCAGTTGATCGCCGCGCGCATCGCGCCGAAGTAACGCACGCCCACCTCCGAGCGGATCGGCGCGCAGGCGAGCTCGCGGTCGGGAAGCGCGATGCCCGACGCCGCTGCGGCGACCACCATCTCTTTCAGGAACTCGGTGCCGATCTGGTGGCCGAGCCCGCGCGAGCCGCAGTGGATGGTGACGACGACCTCATCGCGCGCGAGGCCGAAGGCCCGGGCCGTCGTGGTGTCGAACAGCTCGGCCACCGCCTGCACTTCGAGATAGTGGTTGCCAGACCCGAGCGTTCCCATCTCGCGGCGCTGGCGCTCCTTGGCGCGCTCGGATACGCACGCCGGTTCAGCGCCCGCCATGCAGCCACCCTCCTCGATGCGCGCGAGATCGCGCGCCTCGCCGCAGCCGCGCCCGATCGCCCAGCGGGCGCCGCCGCGCAACATCGCGTCCATCTCGGCGGCATCGAGCGTGATCGCGCCTGTGCTGCCGACGCCGGCGGGGATCTGGCGAAACAGCGACTCGGCGAGGGCATGCTGCAGCGGCAGGATGTCGGCGACCGTCAGCCCAGTCAGCATGGTGCGTACGCCGCACGAGATGTCGAATCCGACCCCGCCAGCCGACACGACGCCGCCCGCGTCCGGATCGAACGCCGCGACCCCGCCGATCGGGAAGCCGTAGCCCCAGTGGGCATCGGGCATCACGTAGGATGCCTGCACGATGCCGGGGAGCGCCGCCACATTGGTCGCCTGCTCGTAGACCTTGTCATCCATGTCGCGGATCAGGGCTTCATCAGCATAGATCACGGCCGGCACGCGCATCCCCCCGTGCGGCTCGACGCGCCAGGCGGTCGCATCGACACGGGTGAATCGGGCGGGGTCCATCGTACGCGCCTTCAGACATCGACGATGCAGGCGGCCGACCAACGGCCGTCGCGCTCCTGCGCGACCCGCAGCGCCGTGTAGGTCGCGCCCTTCGGCTCGCAGGCCGGGGCATGCCGGCCGACGTCGACCGGCTCGCCCCACGCGGTGCCGGCGAGGCGCGTGCCGGCGATCCGCACCGCGAACCGCGAGAACAACATCCGCCGCACCGCCATTTCGTAGATCAGCGCATTGAGCCACTCGACCAGCAGAAGCTCGGGATCGGGCGCCTCGCAGCGAACCTCGACCGCGGCGAGCGGCCGCACCTCCGCATGGGTGACGACGGCGGTGAGCGCCTGCGCGGCCTGCTCGAACGCCTCGGCCGCCGTCGCACCGAACCCCCGCACGCCGACGTCCGCATCATGCGGGAAGTGCTCCCAGCGGATGTCCGGCGCTGCCGATGCGGCGGATTCGCTCATGCGCGCAGCCGGTGCTTTCCAAGCAGCTTGACGGTCGAGGCCTGCGGCCCCTTCTCGCCCATTTCCTCGGCGAAGCTCACGCGCGTCCCGACGGCAAGATGCGACGGATCGCCGAGCACGCTGTGGCGATGGAAATAGATCTCGTGGCCGTCGCTCGCCTCGATGAAACCGAACGCGCCGGCCGGATCGATCCGCACCACGGTGCCGATCGACTGGTCCTCATGCTGCTTCACTTGGCCCTGCAGGCGGCGAACGTGATCCTGCAGCTTGCGGCGCGCCCGCTTGAACGCGTCGTTGATCGCGAAGTCGAGGTCGGCATGCCGCTCGTCCGCCGATGGGGTGCGTTCGACATCGACCTCGCGGCCGTCGGGCAGGGCGAGGCGGATGTTGACCTCGTACAGGCCGCTGGTCTGGTGGTGCGGTCCGGGCCCCTTGAGCACGACGCGGCACGCCGTCACGCGGCCGAAGCGTTCCTCAAGCGCGGCCACGTGCGCCTCGATGGCGGCGCGCACGCGCGGGATGGGCTCGATGCCTTGGAAGTCGAGTTCCAGCGGGGTTTGCATGGTCTTTCCTCCGACATAGGTGCGGGTTTGTCGCTATCCCGTTCGCGGACGGGGGTCATTGATGCACGTCAACCGCCACGATCGCGGCGCGCTCCCTTGATCTGGCTCAATCGGGCGGCTCGCGGCCCCGCTAGTGTCCCTCCCGTGCGGTCGCGGCCTGGCACGAGGAGAACGAACATGCGTCTCGCGGCGAGTACCTCGAATGGTTACGCGGTTCCCAAGCGTGAACGCCATCATTCCTACGATGAAAGCCTCGACGCGCCGCCGAAGCTGATCGCCGACGAAATCGCCGACGTGGAGGCGGAGGTCCCGGCCGACGAGAACGATCCGATCGAGCGCATCGAGGAGGACGATACGTCCGCTCCCTCGGCGTTCGAGGAGGAATAGTTCCGCGCAGGTGCGGCGCGCCACGCGCCGACGGTGCGATTTTACAAGCGCCATTGAGGGTTCGCGAGCGCAGTGCCGGCGCCGGCCGGCGTGGTGCGACAACCGCGCATTGGCATCGCCCCAGCCGTGATGCGGACACTTTTGATCTACCGCAACGTGAATTTCCGTCCTCTCGCTACACCTGTCCGGCTTTCCTCATCCGATAGGAGACCTGACATGGCTGATGCAACGAAGACGCCCGTGAAAGTCGAGAGCAAGGCGCCCGAGCGCGCGACCGCTTCTCAACCGTGGTGGCCGTTCGACGGTCTGCGCCGCGAAGTCGATCGGCTGTTCGAGGATTTCGACCGCGATTTCTGGCGCACTCCTTTCCGCACCTCCAGGTTCGACGTCGCTCCCTTCTGGCGGGGCGAGCCGACGCTCGCAGCGCCCGCGGTCGACATCGTCGAGAAGGACGATGCCTACGAGGTGACGGCGGAGCTGCCCGGGATGGACGAGAAGAACATCGAGGTGAAGCTCGCCAACGGTGGCCTGACGATCAAGGGCGAAAAGCAGGAGGAGAAGGAGGAGAAGAAGAAGGACTATCACTTGCAGGAGCGCCACTTCGGCTCCTTCGAGCGCTACTTCACGCTGCCCGACGGCGTCGATCCCGACAAGATCGAGGCCAGCTTCAAGAAGGGCGTGCTCACCGTGAAGCTTCCCAAGAAGCCCGAGACGATCAAGCCCGAGAAGAAGATCGCCGTGAAGGCGGCGACGTGAGGCCGCCCGCGAAGCCTGTCCGCGATGCGGCGCGATCCATCCGGGCTGCTGCAGCCCGGATGGAAAATCGAATGGCGGCGCGCGCCCGATCGGACCGAGAGGGTGGCCGCGTCCGCCGCGAGGGTGAGCCGATGCCCGAGAACGAGTTGCAGAAGCGGGCCTCGGCCTATCGCCTGGCTGAGCTCGATCCCGATTTCCTGCTGGGCGAATCGATGCGGGGAGTCCGGTTCTTTCTCGAGTTCGCCAAGGCCGAGGAGCGTTTGCGCAGCTGGGGCATCCGTTCGACCGTCGTGGTGTTCGGAAGTGCGCGCGCGCCGGCGGCCGAGCGGCACGCCGCCCCGTCGAGCGCGGCCGAAGCCGCCCAGCGCGCCCGCGTCGCGCGATGGTATGAGCAGGCGCGCGAATTCGGGCGGATCGTTTCTCAACGCGGCGGCGCGATCACGCCGATCGACGGCATGCGCGACAACGTCATCGCGACGGGCGGCGGGCCCGGGATCATGGAGGCGGCCAACCGCGGGGCGTTCGAGGTGGGAGCCCCCTCGATCGGTTTCAACATTCAGCTTCCACACGAGCAGGAGCCGAACCCGTACACCACGCCGGATCTGACCTTCCAGTTCCACTACTTCGCGATGCGCAAGATGCACCTTGCGATGCGCGCCGCGGCGCTGGTGGTGTTTCCCGGAGGGTTCGGCACGTTGGACGAGCTGTTCGAGATCCTCACCTTGGTGCAGACCGGCAAGGCACCAAAAATTCCGGTCGTCTGTTTCGACAAGGCCTATTGGATGCGTCTCGTCAATTTCGACGCGCTGCTGCAGGACGGCATGATCTCGGCCGCCGATCTCGCGCTGATCACGTTCGTCGACGACCCCGAGGCCGCGTGGACCGCGCTGGTCGCCGCCGGAATTCGCACGCCCGAGGCTGGGGCGAGCGGCGAGGCCGCGACCTGACCACCTTTCCTCGGCTCACGGCGTCGATCCACCGATCGGGCTCTCGGCCGCACGCGTCGCCAGCCCCGCCACGGCGTCGCTGAGCCGCGCGAGGAAGCGCGCCGCATCCGCCCCGGCGACTACGCGATGATCGCACACCAGCGTTACGAGCGTGTGCTCGCCATGGGCTGCGGCCACGCACAGAATCCCGGTCGCCCCGCGCGGCAGGACCGCATCGAAGCTCTGCACGACCGGGAAGGTTCCGAGGTTCGATAGATAGAACGTGGCGCCCTCATAGTCCGCCGGCACGAGACGGCGGCGCTCCACCCTGTCGCGCAAGGCGCGCCAATCCGCCGCCAGCACCTCCATCGGACGCTGCGCCACGTCGCGCAGCACGGGCGCGACAAGGCCATCCGGCGTGTCGACCGCGATCCCGATATCGACCCGCTCGCGCATGGCAAGGCCGTCCGGCGTGTACGCCGCATTGAAGAATGGCATGGTCAGCACAGTCTGCGCACAGGCCCGAGCCAACAGCAGCGTCAATGATATCTGTCGCCGATCGGCCGTCTGTTTCAGCGCCTCGAGCGCCAATTGCGCCGTCACCCGGAAGGTCGGCGTTGCGACGCTTGCGATCATGTGTCTGGCCATCGCGTCACGCAGGGACGTCGGCCGTACGATCCGATAGGGCGGACCGGCCTCGGGCCAAGACAGCGAGGACGGCGCCGATTGATGCGTGGCGGCGCGCTGCGCGGCATCGAGCACCGCGTCCGCGCGGACGGCCCCGGCGCTCGATCCGAGCTCGGCGACGTCGACCCCGAGCTCGCGCGCCATCCGGCGCGCGTAGGGCGAAGCGCGGATTCCGTCGCCGTGGGCGGCGCCGGCGCGCGTCCGCGCGGGCGCTGCGGGTTGCCCCGCGGCGACGGCCGCCGGCGCCCGCGCGCGTGCTTGCGCCGGCGCCGCAGCGGCGGGCATTGCTTGGTCGGATTCGGCGCGGCTCTCGGCAATGTAGCCGATGGGCTCGCCCACCGGCATCTCGCTTCCTTCCGCTGCGAGCGGACCGGAGAGATATCCGTCGTGGAAGGCTTCCACCTCCATGACGGCCTTGTCGGTCTCGACCTCCGCGATCGTCTCGCCCTTGCGGACCGGATCGCCGACCGCCTTGATCCATTTCACCAGGCGCCCATTGTTCATCGTGTCCGACAGGGCCGGCATGGCAATGACGTGACGCATGGCGCTAGGCCGCCTTGCTGCCGGGCTCCGGACGACACAAGGCCTGTGCGGCCGCGACGATATCGGGCACCCGCGGGATGGTCGCCGCCTCGAGCGCGCCGTTGTAGGGCGTCGGGATGTCGAGCCCGGCGAGGCGCTGCACCGGCGCGTCGAGCGAATAGAAGCAGCGCTCGGTCAGGGTGGCGGCGATCTCGGCGCCGGCGCCGGCGAACCGGCAGTCTTCCTCGACCACGAGCAGGCGGTGCGTCTTCTCGATCGAGGCGGCGCAGGTGTTCCAGTCGATCGGCCGCAGACTGCGCAGGTCGATCACCTCCGCCTCGATACCGTTCTTGGCGAGCTCGGCGGCCGCCTCCTGCGCGAGCACGGCGTGACGCGAATAGCTGATGATCGTCAGGTCCTTGCCTTCGCGGCGCACGATCGCCCGGTGCATCGGCGGCGGTTCGGCCGCGATGTCGACCGGCCCCTTGCCGAAATAGAGCAGCTCGTGCTCGAGCAGCACGATTGGCTCGTCGCTGGCGATCGCCTGGCGCAGTTGCCAGAACGCGTCCTGCGGCGTCGCCGGCACCGCAATCCGCAAGCCCGGCACGTTCATCAACGTATGCTCGAGCCGCTGCGCATGCTGCGCCGCGAGCTGCCGCGCGATCCCGCCCGGCACCCGCACCACCAGCGGCATCGGAAACTTGCCGCCGGACATGAACGGGATCTTGGCGGCGCCGTTGATGATCGAGTCGAGCGCGAGCAGCATGAAATTGATCGTCATGATCTCGACCACCGGCCGCGTGCCGACCAGCGCCGCGCCGACGCCCAATCCGGTGAAGCCGTTCTCCGAAATCGGCGTGTCGCGCACGCGCCACTCGCCGTATTTCGCATAGAGCCCCTCGGTGACCCGATAGCTGCCGCCGTAGAGGCCGACGTCCTCGCCGAGGACGAACACGGAGTCGTCGGCCGCCATCTCGAGGTCGAGCGCGCGGTTGAGCGCCTGCCAGTAGAGCATCTCGTGTGCCACGGTACCCTCCTACATCAGCACGTCATGGCGCCGGTTGCAGTCCAGGCTGCGCCAGGCGGCATCCATGGTCGGTTGCGGGCTCTGCAATGAGAACTCGACGGCATCATCGACGATCGCCTGGATCTCCTTCTTCAGTTCGTCGACTTCCGCTTCGACGACGTGCTCCTCGTCGATCATGTGCGTCACCAGCCGCCCGATGTTGTCGGGGCCGACCTCGGCGAGCTCGTCCGGCGTAGGATAGTGGAACTCGACGTCGCGGGTGGCGGCGGCGATCGGATCCCATGACAGATAGGCTTTGAGCTCGACCGCCGGACGATAGGTCCCGGGATCGGCCATCGAGTGGCCGCGGAACCGGTAGGTCTCGCACTCGATGAACTGCGGACCGCCGCCGCGGCGGATGCGGTCGAGCGCGTGGCGCGTCGCGTCGTGGACCTTGAGCACGTCCATGCCGTCGATCTTCTCGGCCGGAATGTTGTAGGCGGCGGCGCGCTTGTAGACCTCGGGCACGGCCGAATGCCGGTGGATCTCGGTGCCGATGGCGTAGTGGTTGTTCTCGCAGACGAACAGCACCGGCAGCCGCCACAGCCCCGCCATGTTGAGCGATTCATGGAAGGCGCCCTGGTTGACGGCGCCGTCGCCGAAGAAGCAGATCACCACCTCGGGCAGCCCGCGCAGCGCGATCGCATAGGCGATCCCGGCCGCGATCGGGCAGCTTTGGCCGACGATGGCATAGCCGCCCATGAAGCGCCGTTCGCGATCGAACATGTGCATGGATCCGCCCATGCCGCCGCTCATGCCGCCGGCGCGGCCGAACAGCTCCGCCATGACCTCGCGCGCCGGCGTGCCGCGCACCAGCGCATGCGCGTGTTCGCGATAGGTGCTGACGATGTAGTCCGACGGCCCGGCGGCGTTGATCACGCCGGCCGCGACCGCCTCCTCGCCCGGATAGAGGTGCAGGAAGCCGACGATGTTGCCCTTGCTGTACTCCTCCGCGGCGCGTTCCTCGAAGGCGCGCGACAGCAGCATGTCGCGCAGCAGGCGATGCAATGTTTCGCGTTCCATGACGGTCCACCCTTGTGCGCCCGCCGCGATGCGGCGGGCGTCTTGCTCGATCGACAAGACCGATGCGGCGCCTCACGGCGCCGCATCCTTCTCAGCAGCAGCCTCGGAAGCGGCCTTTGCCGACCGCGTAGCGGGCCTCCTGACGTTCGACGAAGAACTCCTCGTAGGTCATGATCGGCTTGTCCGGATGGTTGGTCCGCCGGTGCTGCACGTAGGTGTCGTAGTCCGGGACGCCCACCATCAGCCGCGCCGTGCGCACGCTCCACTCCTTGATGCCGAGCGTCGCAGGGCCGGACTCGGCCACGGCGCGCCGAACGGTGCGCACCGTCCATTGCTTGATCGCGAGCACGTCAGGCACGGGCGCCTCCCGCCGCGCCGGCGAACTCGAGCTCGACCGCGGTCGGCTTCGGGGTGCCCAGCGCCTTGATGACGCTGATCACGCCGTAGACCACCATGGAGACCACGACGGCGACGAACAGCGCCGCGAGCGTGGCATCCACGTAGTCGTTGAAGATCACGCGGCTCATCTGCTCGAGGCTCTTGGCCGGCGCCAGCACCTGGTTGGCGGCCAGCGCGTTGCCGAACCGCGTCGCATGGCTGAGGAAGCCGACCGCCGGATTGGCGCTGAACACCTTCTCCAAGCCCGCCGTGACGGTGCAGATGACGAGCCAGGTGGCCGGCACGATGGTCACCCAGGCGACCCGCTGGTGCTTCATCTTGAACAGCACCACGGTGCACAGGATGAGCGCGATCGCGGCCAGCATCTGGTTCGAGGTGCCGAACAGCGGCCACATGGTCCAGATGCCGCCGAGCGGATCGATGACGCCCTGATAGAGGAAGTATCCCCACAGCACGCAGGCGAGCGCCGAGCCGATCACGTTGTTGGCCCAGGACTTGGTCTCGCGGAACACGGGAATTGCGTTACCGATGAGGTCCTGGATCATGAAGCGGCAGACCCGGGTGCCGGCGTCGACGGTGGTGAGGATGAACAGCGCCTCGAACAGGATGGCGAAGTGGTACCAGATTCCCATCAGCGCCTGCCCGCCGAGGATCGAGGACAGGATGCTGGCCATGCCGACCGCGAGGGTCGGCGCGCCGCCGGTGCGCGACAGGATGCTCATCTCGCCCACGTCCTTGGCGACCTGGGTGAGCTGGTCGGGCGTCACCACGAAGCCCCAGCTCGACACCACCTGGGCGGCCTGCGCCGCCGTGGTGCCGATGAGCCCCGCCGAGCTGTTCATCGCGAAGTAGACGCCCGGATGAAGCACCGAGGCCGCGATCATCGCCATGATGGCGACGAACGATTCCATCAGCATGCCGCCGTAGCCGATGAAGCGGATCTGATTCTCGTTCTCGATCATCTTCGGGGTGGTTCCCGACGAGATCAGCGCGTGCCAGCCGGACACCGCGCCGCACGCGATGGTGATGAAGAGGAACGGGAAGAGGCTGCCGGCCCACACCGGGCCGCTGCCGTCGACGAACTTGGTGATCGACGGCATCTGCAGCTCGGGGCGCACGATCACGATGGCGATCGCGAGCATGGTGATGACGCCGATCTTCATGAAGGTCGACAGATAGTCGCGCGGCGCGAGCAGCAGCCAGACCGGCAGCACGGAGGCGACGAAGCCGTAGCCGATCAGGATCAGCGCCAGGTTCGGACCGCTGAGGTTGAAGTAGGCCGCGAGCCACGGCGTCTCGGAGACGGTGCGGCCGTAGATCAGCGCGAGCATGAGCAGCACGAAGCCGATGAGCGACATCTCGGCGATCTTGCCCCGCCGGATGAAGCGGCCGTAGACGCCCATGAACAGCGCGATCGGCAGCGTGCAGGCGACCGTGAAGAAGCCCCACGGGCTGCCGACCAGGGCCTGCACCACGACGAGCGCGAGCACGGCGAGCACGATGACGCAGATCATCAGGATGCCGATACCCGCGATGGTGCCGGCGACCGGTCCCATCTCGTAGCGCACCATGTCGCCGAGCGAGTGGCCGTCGCGCCGGGTCGACAGGAAGAGCACGACCATGTCCTGCACGGCGCCGGCGAAGACGACGCCGGCGAGGATCCACAGCGTGCCGGGCAGATACCCCATCTGCGCCGCCAGCACCGGGCCGACCAGGGGTCCGGCGCCAGCGATGGCCGCGAAGTGATGGCCGAACAGCACGTAGCGGTTGGTCGGCACGAAATCGAGGCCGTCATTGTGGCGGACGGCCGGGGTCGCCCGATTGGCATCGACGCCGAGCGCCGTCTTGGTGATCCACAGCGCGTAGAACCGGTAGGCGATCAAGTAGGTGCACACCGACGCGACGATCAGCCAGGCGGCGTTGACGCTCTCGCCTCGGCTCAGCGCGATGATCGCGAACGCTGCCGCTCCGAGCACAGCCACCGCTGCCCATAGCAGCTTCGACTGAAGCCCATTTCCCTTTTCGGAAAGTGATCCGACGCTCATGTTGGTTGTCTCCTGCTGCCCGCCTTGCTGCAGCGCAACGCAGCCGGGCCGATCGATTCGTAAGTCAAGATTCCGCACCTGCATGATTTGGCGCGGGTGAGTCGCCGGCATTGATCCATGTCAAAGGTTGCGGGCCGTCGTGGATTCGCGCGCGCCGGCCGCATCGATTGACTCACGTCAAGGCGCGCGTCGGCGCCGGCGCCAATTGTTAACGTCACACAAATCCCTCCCGGACAATTCGCAGCAAGGGAGTCTCCCATGAGGTGGAATAGACGCGATCTGCTCGTCACCGGCGCAGCTGTCGTGGCGACCGCCGGCGTCGCATCGCCGGCATCTTCTCAAGCACCGCGAGCTCCCGCCAAATGGGATCGCGAAACCGACGTCGTGGTGATCGGCGCGGGGGCGACCGGGCTTCCGGCCGCGATCGTCGCACGCGAGGCCGGCGCGTCGGTGATCCTGGTCGAGGCCGAGAAGGACATCGGCGGTCATGCGATCACCAGCGGCGGCAACGTCCCGCTCGGCGGCGGCACCAGCGTGCAGAAGAAATACGGCATCGACGACTCGCCCGACCTCCTGTTTCGCGACCTCACCGACTGGTCGGTGGTCGAGCCGAACGGCTTCCCCGACTATCGCTACAACGACCGCGAGATCATCCGCGCCTTCGCGGACAACAGCGCGCCCGCCTTCGAATGGCTGCTCGCCCATGGCGTGGTGTTCGTCGACCGGGCACCGGATGCTTTTGGCGGCACCTCGGTCGGAAACTCGGTGCCGCGCGAGATGCACAGCGCGGTCGGCAGCTGGCCGATGGTGCAGACCGGCAAGCCGGCCGATTCGGGCGTCCAGGCGATCCTGTCGTCCGGCAACGGCCTGATGCGTCCGCTCGAGGCCGCCGCCAAGAAGGCGGGCGTCGAGATCCTGCTCGAGCACAAGATGACGGCGATCTACCGCCAGGCGCCGAACGCAGGCCCGGTGCTCGGCGTCGCGGTCGACGCCAAGGGCACCAAGCTCGACATCCGCGCCCGCAAGGCGGTCATCATCGCGAGCGGCGGATCGACCGGCAACGTCAATTTCCGCCGCATGTTCGATCCGCGCCTGACCGAGGAGTATTGCGGTCTCTCCGGCATGCCGTGGTCCGACCAGGATGCGAGCGGCGAGCTCGCCGGCATGGCGATCTGCGCGTCGCTCTGGGGCCTCTACAACCAGACCGGCGAGTTCGGCTCGAACCTCACCAAGCCCGGCTCGATCGGAACGCAATACGGCTACAGGAATCTGCGCTGGATGCCGGGCAGCGCGGTGTTCGACCGGGCGCGCGCATCCGGGCTCCCGGTCGGCAATTGGCAGGACGTCATCCTCGTCAATATGGTGGGCAAGCGCTTCTACGACGAGACGGGCGAGCAGTTCACCGCCAACGACTACAAGTCGATCGATCCCTACGCGCAGGGCAGCTGGCTCAACGCCAAGAACGTCAAGTACAGCCCGAACAACTTCATCAATGCGGCGCTTGCCGGGATCGGCGATGCGCACAACGGCGGCGGCCCGATCTGGGCGATCTTCGACGCCGACGCGGTCGCGCGCGAGAAATGGGATCCGGCCCCGCCCAATGTCGACGCCGCCGCGGGGTTCTTCTTCAGCGCGGACACGCTCGGCGACCTCGCCAGGAAGATCGTCATGAAGCATCAACGCGTGCCGATGCCGCCGGACAATCTCGCAGCCACCGTGGCGCGCTACAATGCGTTCGTCGACTCAGGCGTCGACGCCGACTTCGGCAAGCCCAAGCCGCTGCACAAGATCGCCAAGCCGCCGTTCTACGCGGCCTGGGCAACGCCGGTCGTGCACGACACCCGCGCCGGCCTGCGCATCAACGCCCGTTGCCAGGTGATGGACATGAAGAGCGAGGTCATTCCCGGCCTCTATTGCGGCGGTGAGTCGGCTGGCGGCTTCAGCCAACACGGCCTCGCTCGCGCGGTGTGCCAGGGCTATATCGCGGGCGCCGGCGCGGCCGCCGAGCAGTCCCACGCATGACGCGTGTTGCGGCGGCGACGGACGACCGTCCGCCGTTCGCCGCTCACGGCGTGGTCATATCGAAGTTGTGGCAGGAATTGCAGAAGTTTTGCGAGGCCGAATGCACGTGGTGGCAGGTCGCGCACGGCACCGGCCCCTGGTGCGACGCGTGCGGATTGGGATCGTGCGACGCCGAAGCTTGCGCGAGCTTCTCGTAGCTTCCGCCATGACAACCGAGGCATGTCGCCATCGGCGGCGCGGTTTGCGGCGGGCTCTCCGCATGGCAAGCCGCGCAGGCGAGCTTGGCGGCGAGATGCTTGTCGATGAGATATCCATGGCCGCTGCCCGGCGCGGACGCCGATTGCGCGGTCGCGGGCGGGACAAGCGGAGCTGCGAGCGCGATGAATGCGGCGAGGACGATTGGCATTCCGCGCATGACCAACATGGCATTCACCACGGCATCGTCGACCGGCCGCATCGTAGCGCATGATCGAGGAGGTGAATCCACCGCGCGGAAACCGCCGGCGGCAGAAGCGCGCGAGCTCAGTTGACCGTCGCCGCCGCGGTGGCCGGCGCCGGCGCGCGATCGGGCCGCGTCTTGGCCTTGTCCCAGGCGATCAGCAGGCCGAGGCCGATCATCAGGCCCCCGCCCGCGAGGTTGACGGCGAGCTGGACCAGGATGGCGCCGTCATAGAGCGAGAGCACGAACTGGCCGAGGACGGCGAGCAGGATGCCGAGGCAGAAGACGTGCAGCGAGTGCTGGCCGCAGATGATGAGCCCGCGGGCCGCCCGCGTCGCCAGCAGCGCGCTGCCGGGGCGCACCAGCCGGGAGATCGCGAAGGCGAGCACCAGAAAGCTCGCGAGCCGCACCGGACCGAGATTGCCCTTGTTGGCGATGTAGGGCGCGAGCGCCTTGAACAGCGGGTCGGCGGCGTCGGTGAAATTCGACTGGATCATCCACGACAGCGCGATCGCCGCCACCGCGCCGGCGACGATGACGGCCGAGAGGGTGAGCCGGCGGCTCTTCGGCACGAGCGCGACGCCGCGCAGCTGGGCGAAGCCGAACACCGCGCCGATCACGAACAGGAACTGCCAGGCGAGCGGATTGAAGAACCAGGTATGGCCGGCCGGATAGGCGGGCACCGTCCAGCCGAGCAGATGCGTCGCGGCGTACAGCGCGCCCGACGGCACGAGCGCCAGCAGCGGGTGCCGGGCGATTGCGGCGAGCACGAGCGGAAACGCCGCCAGCAGCGCCATGTAGAGCGGCAGGATGTCGAGAAACTGCGGCTGAAACTGCAGCGTGAGCGCCTGGATGATCATCGTGCCGGGCTCGCGCAGGAATTCGTCGATGCGGAATCCTTCCGCGTAGCTCCAGCTGTGCAGCACCGGGATCGACGAGGACACCTCGGCGGCGAAGATCGCGAAGATGAAGATGTGCGCGACGTAGAGCTGCCAGATGCGATGATAGACGTGAGCGCTCGCGATGCGCCATCCGTCGCTCTGCAGCAGCCGTCCATAGGCGAGCGCCGCCGCGAAGCCGGAGATGAAGACGAACAGCTCCGCGGCGTCGCAGAACGCGAACGAGTGCACGGTCACGTTGGAGAGGAAATTGTCCGGGATGTGATCGATGAAGATCGCGAACAGTGCGATGCCGCGAAACAGGTCGAGCCGCAGGTCGCGCTCGCTGCGCGCGGAAGCATGCGATGCCGCGCGCGGAAGGCCGGCGCCGGCCGGCATCCCGACCGCACCCGGACCGCGCACCGCTGGCAAGCTCGCCGCAGTCATTTCTCGAACACGCCTCGGGGGTTAGGGGTGACTGACGCCGTTCGGGTCAGTGTGTGCAAATTCTATTCCACACCACGCTGGTTTTATGGCGCGCCTGTAACATAAATGGGGCCGCCGACGCTGTGATCGAGGTCACAGCGCGTTAAATCCGGCGCGATCCGTGTCAACGCAGTGTTAAATGCCGCCTTCATAATTGATTCGGTGGATCGGCCTGATTCGGCCGCGCCCGAGGCGATGATGACCGGCTTTCTGCGCAGACTGCTCCTGCACTACGCCATCTACCGGAGGTATCCTTTGCGGCCGTTGCCGGCGCTGGCGAATGCCTGGAAGATGGCGCGCTCTTGAGCAGCCTGCCGCCCGTCGCGCCAGCGGTCGGGCGTCGCGGGCTATTGCGCGCAAATTCGCCTGGCGTTCGTCCCCCCTGAGACGAGCCATTCATTTTGATCTCGATCAACGTGCCGATGGCAGATCGGTTGCATCAAGCTGCGTATTCGGCTGTTACTTGTCCGAGTTGCGCAGATGTCCGAGCGGAACGCCTGGCTCTCACGTTATGGCTTGGCCGTAGCATGTGTTTTGGCGCCGCTCGTTCTCAGCATGGCGAGTGATGGTATCATCGATAGGCTGATCAACCGGCCGATCAAGGGTTCGATCTTTTTGTACAAGATCGGCGGCGATCCTCCAGCTTCGCAACCATCGAAGCCGGCGCCGCCGCAAACCGCGCCGCAGTCCGCGGAATCAAAGCTCAAGGGGCCCGCCTCACGTGCCCAACTGGTTGGGCGTTACCTTGCCGGCAACCTCAACTATGCGGCCTCGACGGGCTTTCGCTACCTTGTCGCTGCTGCAGGAATCTTTGTCGGGGCAACGGTGGTGGGGCGGACCTTGGGTACGAGTTGGCTCGCGTTGTTCTTTGCAATTTCGATATCGTTCGCGAGTTGGTTCGGATGGGAGGTCTTTGAAAAAGCACGAGGCGCGCTGCTTTTGGCTGTTCCAATTCTCACTTCAGCCGACAGTACGCTCGGCAAAGATTTTCCCCGCGCGACGAGCGACACCGGAGCCTTCATCGCCGGTTTCGAAGGAATGAACTATGCCATCGGAATGCTTGGCGTCATGATGGTGTTTTTTGCCTTCGCAGCGGCCTCAATTCGCGATCCGAAGCCGACGAAGACGGACCTCGACCGCCGCCGCGTGACGATCTGGATCGCGCTGCTCCTGACGTCGGCAAGCCTCGTCGTCGCGGTCCTTGCGAGCCGAACCCTGCTCGACTGGTCGCTGTCACTTGTGGCCGACCCGGAGGCACTCAAGCCGTTTTCCGATGCGATCGTCACGCAGTGGGCCGCAATCGGCACGATCGCACTGTTCGCGGCTTTCATCCCGGCGTTCGGCGCTTGGCTATTGGACGTGGAGCGAGAACGCCAGACCGATATGATGGTCGTTTCGTCCGGTGATGTTCCCAGCGGCCGGCAGGACAGCCTGAAACTATCGTGGATGCCGATGATAGGTGGCCTTTTGGCAGGGCTTGCTCCAATCCTCACATCCCCGTTCGTCGAGGCGTTGAAATCGATCATTCAGGCCCTTAGCCGATCGTGAAGCGAAGTCGCGACGGCGCGTCTCACCGACTGGCGCGATGCGTCTGGATGCTGATGGTCGATCCGGGGGGGCGCAGTAGCACCGTCCGCCGCTCCGGCGGCCATCCTGTCAATTGACGAGCGCTTCAGAATGTCCGCAGCGCGGTGCCGCTCGGCGGGAAGCGGCACCGCGACTGCGTTCAATGGCGATCGTCGCGATCGTGGTCGTCGCGGTCGTGATCAAAGTCGAACGGCTCGGGCAGGCGCGGCGGCACATAGGTCGGCAACGTCACCCGATAGACCAGCACCAGCGTGTCGACGTTGAACCCGGACGCGTCCGCGTAGGGCTGGCCGGCCATGAAACCCTGCTGGGTGATGAAGTCGTTGTCGCTGCCGACGAGCAGGAAGTAGTCGTGCGGCGCCCGCGGATCGCCGACCGGCACCACCGCCATGCTCTCCCATTTCTCGTAAAGATCATTGGGATCGGCCGGCGCGCCGTTGTGCAGGCCGAAGCGGTTGAGCTGGCTGTTGTCGTTGATGTTGAGGAATTTCTGGTAGGCGGCCGGAATAATCGCGCTGTTGAGCACGCCGAGCGGCGCGACCGGGTTGGCAGGATTGTCGTAAGCCGTGCCGGCAATGTTCGTCGCGCCCGCAATGTCGATCAGGTCGACGCTGCGATAGACCGAGCCCGGGCTGGCGGGGTCGATCTCGCCGGCGCCGCTGTCGCGCGCCAGCACCAGGAACTGGTGATCGTTGAGCGCGAGCATCTCGCTCTGCGCCGCGATCAGCAGCTTGGTCTTGGTGGTGGTCTGGTCCTGATAGAGCGGCAGCTGCACGACGTACTCGCCAGTGAGCTTCGGCTCGCGGCCGCGCAGATCATACGCCAGGAGGCGGGTGTTGCGCCGCGTGGTCTTGATGTTGGCGGGATCGAGATCCTGGATCAGCGCGCTCTGCAGCAGGACGAACAGGGTGTTGCGGTCGGGGCTCATGGCGAGCCCTTCAAAACCCTGGTTGTTTTGCCGGCCGGAGACCGGGTTGCCGGGATCGGGGTTGTAGGTCACGCCGATCGGCGGGCTGTCGGCGGAAAAGTTCTCGACCGGCTTGTTGGTGGTGGGGTCGAGCCGCATCGGAACGAACGCGTCGGGCGGACGGATCACGTGCAGCATGCGGCCGTCGAGCGCATAGTGATAGATGTACGGGCCATATTCGTCGCTGACCCAGACGGTGCCGTCGCCGACATGCACGACGCCCTCGTCGTCGACGGGGATCTCGCCGTTGAGGGCGCGCGGAAGATCGGGAAAGAGGAAATTGCCCGGACGCACGCCCGACGGATCGAGGCCGGTGGTCAGCAAACCCCATTGATGAAACAGCGTCGAGCCCTTGTAGTCGAGCCGCAGCTGGTTCTGGCTCGTCGTGCTGCCGGTGAACAGCGGGTTGAGCGTCACGTCGAAGCGGTGCAGCCGGCCGTGATAGTCGACCGTGCCCTGGGTGTTCCAGCCGCGGTCCGGCAGCATGTAGAGCGTGCCGCCAAAACTACCGTCGCGGTTCTGGTGCCAGCTGCGCAGATCCATTGCCATCCCGGAGCCGAAGCCGCCGAGCGTGTCGCCGAACTGGTCGCGCGCGTTCGACGGCACGCGGGCGACGCCGACCAGCCCCTGGTTGACGAAGGTCCAGCCCTCGAAGACGACGGACTGGGCGCAGGCAATGCCTCCGACGGCGAAAAAGATCAGGGCCGCGCCGGCGAGACGGGCGCGCAAGACCGAGTGTGACATCGTTTCGTTCCTCCGATTGTCGCAATCCGGCAAGCCGGGATCCCGCGGACCGCGCGCCGTAACGCAATGGCGCGAACGCGCATGTCGCGCCAACGCTTCCGTTCGCGATGGCGTGCAGCCAGTCCCGGGAGGGCTTCGCAGGATTCGCGGACGCCAACCTAAGCGGAGTTATGCGACGGTAATATTACGCTCTGCCGCGGGCCGGCTCACGGCGAAGAGGCAACCATTCCCGAAACGTAAGGCGCGATCGAACCGGTGAGCTTGCCCCGTTCGATCGGAACGCAGTCCGTGGGAAAATCCTGCGCGAAGGCCGCGCCCCGATCCTTCGCTGCCGCGATGAAGCGATCGAGATCGCGCATGGCGCCGGTCGGCAGGTCGTGCAGCACGAGGAGCGCGTGCGCCCGCACGAAGCACAGCGCGAGGGCGCGTTCGGGCCACCCGTCCGGCTGCGACCAGTCGTGGACAATGACGTTCCACAGCACGCAGGTGTACGCATTGTCCTGCAGATACTTCAGCGCTTCGCCGTTGAGCAGGCGCTGGTCGATCACCCCGCCGCCGCCGAACGGGCGGAAAAAGCGCCGCGGGTGGGCGAGGTCGCCGATCAATGTTTCAGTCCGCGCGATCTCCGCGGCCGCGTCACCCGGCGCCGCGCTCAGGCCGAGCGGCACGCGATGGCTAAAAGTGTGATTGCCGATCCAGTGCCCCTCGGCATGCGCGCGCCGGGCGAGGTCTTGCCGCTCGCGCAGCTTCTCGCCCACCACGAAGAACGTCGCGCGGACGTCATGGCGCTGCAGCGTCGCGAGCACCTGCGGCGTCACCTCGGGCTCGGGGCCGTTGTCGAAGGTCAGCGTGATGATGGTCATGCGCCGTTATGGCGGCTCCGCCGCACGCAAACAACCTGGCATCCGGCGAAACGAAAGCGCGTCCCGCTCGGCCGAGCGGGACGCGCTTTGCAAAATCAGGCGGCGCTTATCAGTACAGCCGGCCGAACAGGTTCGGGAAGACCGCGGCGGGCGGCGTGGCGAAGCCGCGCGGCTCGTCGAACGCGAGGGTCTGGCTGCCGGCGTCGGCCGCGGCAGGCGGATCGATCGGCGCCGCGACGGGAGTCGGGGCGGCGAGGCTGCGGGATGCCGGCGCCGTGGCGGTGCGGACCGGAGCCGCGGTGTTGCGGGCGACGACGGCCGGATGGGCGACGCCGGCCTTGCCTTCGGCCGCGGGCGCCAGCTCTGCGACCTGCTCGACCTGCCCCGCCGCCTGGCGGGCGGCGAGCCGCAGCGCATAGCCCTTGGTGAAGGTGAGCTCGCTCTCGGGGACATCCGCGTGCGCGGGCGTGGCTGCGGCAGCGGCCGGGATCGTAGCCTGGGTCGCGGCCGGAGCCGGCTGCGCGACGTGCGTCTCGCCGCCCCACCAGCGCGCCTCGAGGTCCCAGGTCTTTGCGCTCTGGACGGTCTGCGTGATCGGGGCGAGCGGCGCGGCCGCGACGGTGGTCGCACCGGCCGACGGCGGCACGGACAGCTGGAGCGTCACCAGCGTGCCGCTGATGATGCCGACAGCGGCGACCGCGGCGTAGATCGCGGACGACGAGCGCGGGGTCGAGGCGGCGGGTGCGAGTGCAAAGGAATGATTGGTCATGGCCGTGTCCGGATTTGAAATACGCCGGGGCCAATCGCCCCCCATCCTGAGCATTGGTCGTTCCAGGCCGGCAGGAGGTTCAATGATATGTCGGGGTCTGCGGGAATTTTTCCGCCGATCCGGGCGCCGGTCGCTATCCTATTGAGCCATCGCTGTTTTCATCCGGCGCCCGCACGGCCTGTCCGCCACGGCGGCCGCGTCAGTGATGCCACGCCGCCGCGATCGCGCCCTGCACGCCCGAGTCGGTCGGCATCTGCGTCGCAGTCGCCGGATTGAAGCCCGGGTTGGCGGCCGAGTAGGTCGCCATGGCGGCGACCAGCTGGGCGACGCCGCTGTCGAGCTTCAGGCCGTCGGCGGTCTGAAAGCTCTGAACCTGCGCGTTCGCGTTGTTGTACCAGCCGGCGACGATCCGTTGCTCGTTGGTGCCGAGCACGTCGACGTCGAGATCGTTGCCGTTGCGCGCGAACCACAGCTGGTTGTCGCTGACGCTCGGGTCGAAATCGACCTGGCTGGTCGCCGACCCGTTGTTGTTGATCCTGACCTGGCCGAAATTGGCGCCGAGCTGGTATGTGCTGCCGAGGCCCGCGACGCCGTTCGCCGTGCCGCCTGCTCCGATCTCGAACAGGGTGTTGCCCCACGGGCTGCCGTTGAGGGTGGCGCCGGCGGTGCCCGGCCACGTGAAGGTGAGGTTCTGGCCCCAGTTGCGGTTGAGCGCGATGCTGGTGCCGTCCGCGAAGTTGATCTGGCCGAGCAGGCTCGCGACCCCCCAGTTGTGGAACGAGAGGTCGTTGAGCGCCGTGACGGTGTCGCCGGTCGAGAGCAGCTTGATGAGCAGGTCGCCGGCGGCGTCGCTCTGGAAGATCACGTCGCTCGCCGTGATGCCCGCCGCCATCTGCAACGTGTTGACCGTGTAGAGGCCGCCGGGCGCATAGATGGTGACCGGCCCGTCGCCCTTCGCGAACGAATAAGTATTGCTGACGTTGACGGCGCCGGTCGCCACGTCGTTCGGACCGAGCTCGAACAGGTTGTTGCCCAGGCCGTTGCCGGTCATCGTCGTGTTCCCGGCAGCGCCCGTCCACGTGAAGGTGAGGAGCTGGTTGGAGTTGCGGTTGAGGTTGATGGTCGTGCCGTCCGCGAACGCGACTTGGCCCATCAGGCTGGCGGTGCCCCACCATTGGCTCGACAGATCATTGGGCGCCGTGATCGTCTCGCCGGTCGAGCGCAGCTTGATGAGCAGGTCGCCCGCCGCGTCGGTCTGGAAGATCACGTCGCTCGCTGCGATGCCCGCCGCCATCTGCAGGTTGTTGAAGGAGCCGTTGCCGGTGCCGCCATAGATGGTCACCGGACCGTCGCCCTTGGCGAACTCGTAGGTGTTGCCCCAGCCGAAAGCGCCGTACACACGTCGTTCGGGCCGAGCCAATACAGATTGTTCGCGAGGCTGGCGCCGGTAAGCGTCGTGTTGCCGGCGGTACCGAGCCACGTGAAGGTGAACGGGTGGTTCCAGTCGCGATTGAGCGCAACACTCGTCCCGTCCGCGAAGGTGATCTGCCCGACATTGCTGGAGATGCCCCACCACTGGCCGGCCTGATCGTTGGTGACCGTAATGACGTCGCTGGTGCCGATCACGCGGATGATCAGATCGCCGGCGGCGTCGGATTGGTAGATCAGGTCGCTCGCCGCGATGCCCGCCGCCATCTGGATCGTGTCGGCGGTGCCCGGGTGGATCGTGACGGCCCCGTCGCCGCGCGCGAATACGTAGGTGTTGCCCCAGCCGCCGGGGGCACCGTTCGCCACGTCATTGGGGCCGAGGATGAACAGGTTGTTGCCGAACGGCCCGCCGCCGGTCAGCGTCGTGTTGCCGGCGGCGCCGAGCCACGTGAAGGTGTACGGGTGGTTCCAGTCGCGATTGAGCGCGACGCTCGTGCCGTCGGCGAAGGTGATCTGGCCGACCTTGCTGGAGATGCCCCACCATTGGCCGGCCTGGTCGTTGGTGGCGGTGATGACGTCGTTGGTGCCGTTGATGCGGATGATCAGGTCGCCCGCCGCATCGCCCGGCGCCGCGTCGAAGATCGCCGCGTACATCGGCGCGAGCTGCGCCTCGGTGGTCGGCTTGAACAGGTTGGTGCCGACGTCGTAGGTGAGCCCCGGGAAGAACGCGGCCAGCGGCCCCTGCATGGCGAGCCGCACCGCCGCGGCGCTGATCACGTTCCACGACGCGGTGATGAACGGCGTCATGGCGGCGAGCAGCCCGTGCGGATCGACCGGCGGCGCATCGATCGGGAACGGCTGGCCCATGTGGCGCGCGATGAAGCCGATCTCGTCGGCCGTAAAGACCTGCCAGCTGCCGCTCGCCGGCTGCAGCCCCATGATGTCGGCAAACGTCGGCGCGTCGATGACGTTGCCGTCCTTGATCACGAATAGCGACCGAACCGATCAAAGAGCCTTTTGATCGAATCCTCTATTGCCCGCCATTTTGGCAGTTGTGTTTTTCCATAACCAAGCGTGAAAAACAGATTCAGGTAGACGAATTCATGCTCACAGCCAGGAAAGGGAACGCTGCCGTCGACATTGCAACGAATGTATCGCACAAGCTGACCGTTCTCGACGCCGAGCAATAATTCCTGGCGAAGCTGCGCGTCATTGATCCCGCGGAAATCTTTCGGCACGTAGTCCGTAAGGCCAAATTTATCTCCTTTCTGATCGTAGGGCTGACCCAGGTTTTTCCCAACGGCCGTCCGGGACTCGAGCGTCGTAGTAACACCTGCATCACGTGCCAAGATGGTGATGATTCGACCAAAGCCGCGTGTCGCGAGAAACTCGCTCATGTTGTCTTCCCGCATCGAAACGAGTGTCGGAAGCAGCGCCGTAAGGAGGAAATCCATCTGATGCCCGCCCTTGGGACCTCCCGGAAGGAAATAGTTTCTCGGTATGCGTAGCTCGTTGCCGCCGATGATGGTCGCAATCGTCGGCCCTTCGCGCAGGTCCTGGGCGATCGCGCGAAACGGCGCCAAGGCCATAAGAAAAAGCGCGACAAATCCAACGATGAGCGCAAGGCGCCGTACGGCCGAATGCAACTCTTTGCTCAAGCGAGACGCGACCAGAAGGTTGGCCGGCCACCACCAGCTATCCACCCCAGTTGGTCGCCTAACAGCCGCCATGTGCCCCGCCCGATCCTGACTGCGCCCATGGTAGTTCGCGTTGTGGTCGTGGTGCAAAGTTCGATTCCAAGACGGTGAATGCGCCCTTTGCAGCATCCATTGACTTGACCGAGGCTGGAACCGCGCGCTTCCCGCCAGCCCGCGCGGAGGACAGGCGCGCCCCCTGAAATCCCTCGCCTTTTCGCCCCCGCGCTGCCCCTGCGGCAATGTCCGCCGCCTGCCCGCCGCCATGATTCAGCCAAGCCCCGACAATAGTGTATTCTCCAAATCGGGGTTCCGGAGGGGCTCGATGATTCCCGCACGCAAATTTCCTGCCGCCGCGACCGTCGCGCTCGCCGCCGCCGCATGCGCCGCCGTCCTGCTCGCGGCCGCGCCCGCCCGCGCGCAAGGCGCGCCGTCCGGCTGCGCCGATGCGGCCGAGATCGCGGTGCTGCCCTCGCCGCTCGCGCCGTGGAAGGGCGCGCCGCTGCGCGTCATCGTCGCCGCCGACAAGCCGACCGACGGCACGCTCACCCTGATCGCGCCGAACGGCAGCGTCGCCGTCAAGGCGAGCCGGCAATACGACGGGCCGCCCTCGGTGTGGATCGCCGAGGTGGCGGCGCCCGCCGCCGGCACCTGGGGGCTGATGCTCGCGCGCGCCGGCGCGACCGGCGCCTGCAGCACGATCACCCGCCAGATCACGGTCGCCGACAAGAAGCCGGCGCCGCCGCAATCGACCGGCGGCAGCCTGTGGCCGATCCGCGCCGCCTGGAACCGGGCGAACGAGAACCTCTATGCGGCCTGGATCGAGAAGCTGTTCGATGCGCCGCTCGATCAGGAGCCGTCGTGGAAGGCGCTGCACGAGGTGCTGCGCGACAAGTCGCGCAACATGCTGTTCGACCACCTCGGCCTGCGCGAGGACGAGATCGGCCTCGTCTATCGCCCCGACTGCGCCGACCTGCCGTATTTCCTGCGCGCCTATTTCTCCTTCAAGATGGGCCTGCCGTTCGGCTACGCGAAGTGCACGCGCGGCGACGCCGGCAGCCCGCCGCGCTGCTTTGCCTGGTGGAACATCATCAACCGCGAGCCGCCGCATCCCGCCAATGCGCCGGACGAGGGCGATGTCGCGGCCGCGGCCCCGCCGCCGCGCGTCGCCTCGAGCGGCGGACCGTTGGGCTTCTTCCGCCGGGCGGACGCCGCTCCGGCGAGCGTGCCAGCGCCGCCGCCTCCCGCGCCGCCGCAAAAGCAGCTCGGCCTGGTGCCGGGCTTCGCCCAGTACGTCACCCGCGCGGTCGCCGACGGCGTCCATTCCGGCACCGACCGCACGCCGCTCGCCGACGAGAACACCGACGTCTATCCGGTCGCGCTCAACCAAGACACGCTGCGTCCCGGCACGCTCTATGCCGACCCCTACGGGCACGTGCTGGTGCTGGTGCGGCGCGTGCCGCAGACCGCCGAGGCGGCCGGCGTCTTCCTCGCGGTCGATGCCCAGCCCGACGCCACCGTCGCACGCAAGCGTTTCTGGCGCGGCAATTTCCTGTTCGCCCAGGATCCGCGGCTCGGCGGCCCCGGCTTCAAGCGCTTCCGCCCGATCGAGCGCAGCCGCGACGGCGGCCTGCGGCGGCTCACCAACGAGGAGATCGCCAAGAACGGCGACTACGGCGATTTCTCGCTCGAGCAGGCCAAATTCTCGATCGACGATTTCTACGACCGCATGGACGACGTGATGTCGCCCGAGCCGATGGATCCGGTGGTCGCCCTGAAGGATGCGATCACCTCGCTCGAGGAGCAGGTGAAGACGCGGGTGATCTCGGTCGAGAACGGCCGCAAGTATCTCAGCAGCGGCAAGGGCGACGCGTCCATGCCGGACGGCGCCGCGATCTTCGAGACTTCGGGCGCCTGGGAGGATTTTGCGACCCCGGCGCGCGACCTGCGCCTGCTGATCGCGATCGACGTGGTGCGCACCTATCCGGACCGCGTCGCGCGGCGGCCCAACCGCTATGCCATGCCGCCCGGCAAGAGCGTCGACGACGTCAAGGCCGAGCTGCAGGGCGTGCTCGCGGGCGAGCTCGCGGCGCGCAAGTTCTCCTATACGCGCACCGACGGCTCGCAGTGGACGCTCACCCTCAAGGACGTGATGGACCGCATGAGCGACCTCGAGATGGCGTACAATCTCAACGACTGCGTCGAGCTGCGCTGGGGCGCACCGGAAGGCAGCGCCGAGGCGTCGACCTGCAAGCGCCACGCGCCGCAGGCCCAGCGCAGCAAGATGAGCGACTACCGTGGCTGGTTCCACGACCGCCGCCGCCCACCGCGGGCGTGAGATTTGCCGCTGCACCACCCACTCACCGGCGTCATCGCTCGCGAAAGCGGGCGATCCAGTAACTACAGTCGTGTGTGACGAGGCGCAACGTCGCCACGGCGACGTCACGGAGCACTGGATCGTCCGCTTGCGCGGACGATGACGGCGGAATTCGTGGAAAGGTCTCGCGTAACCGCGTAGGAAAATGCCGGCAATGTTCCTCCCGATCAAACGCCGCGACGTCGTCGCGCTCCTCGCCGGCGCCGCCGCTTGGCCGCTTGCCGCGCGCGCCCAGCAGCCGGCTCCCACGCCCGGCGCACGCGATCCGCGCCTCACGCCGGCGCGGCCCGATCTCGCCGCAAAGGAGCTCGCCGGCACCGTCGACGCGCCGCGCTTCGTCGCGGGAAAGGCCTACGAAGTTACGGCCGCGCAGGCGCCGGTGCGCGCCGCGCCCACGCCCGCCGCCGGCCTCCTCACCGAGGCGCTCAAGGGCGAGCGCGTGACGATCTACGACGTGAGCCCGGACGGCTGGGCTTGGGGCCAGCTCGCCGCCGACGGCTATGTGGGCTACATGCCCGCATCCGCGCTCAGCGGCCCCGGCCCGGCTGCGACCCACAAGGTGTCGGCGCTGCGCACTTTTGTGTTTCCCGGCCCCTCGATCAAACTGCCGCCGACCGACACGCTGTCGTTCGGCGCGCGCCTCGTCGTGACCCGCACCGAGGATGCGTTCGCGGTCACGGCGGCGGGCGGATTCGTGCCGAGCGTCAACCTCGCACCGGCCGCGACCAACGAGGCTGACTTCGTCGCGGTGGCCGAGCGCTTCCTCGGCACGCCCTATCTCTGGGGCGGCAAGACCAGCCTCGGCATCGACTGCTCGGGCCTGGTGCAGATCGCGCTCAATGCCTGCGGCGTCAAGTGTCCGCGCGACAGCGACATGCAGGAGCAGGCGCTCGGCAGCGCGCTCGGCGGGCCGACGCGCGCGCTCGCCCAGCTGCGCCGCGGCGATCTCATCTTCTGGAAGGGCCACGTCGCGATCGTGCGCGACGACGCGACGCTGGTGCATGCCAGCGCGCAACGCATGGCGGTCGTCTATGAGCCGACCGCCGCCGCGATCGCCCGCATCCGCCCCGACGCCGGCGAGGTCACCAGCGTGCGGCGGCTGCCTGCGCCGGCATGACGCTCTGCTGCGTTCTTGCCCCAACCACCGCCGTCATCGCCCGCGGGCAATGACGGAGCAAAATTGCATGGGGAGCGGATCACTCCGGAGACCGGAGCTCCAGCACCTCCTTGTGGCCAAAGCCGCGGCTGTTGTCGATCAGCACGCAGCGCACGATATCGAGCCGGAAGATCGCGGCGCGCTCATAGTTCTCGCGCAACGCGCCGTCCCTCGGCGCCTTGAGAAACGGGTAGCGCGCCTCGAGCATCTGCTGCGCCCGCGCGCGCTCGGCCGCGTCCATCACGCGGCGCGCGCGGCCGGCGAGCTGCAGCCCGCGGATCGCGGGAAAGTCCGCGAAGTCGCGCGCGATCGTCGCCGCAACCCGGCCGTCCGCCAGGAGCTCGGCCGAGTGCCGGCTCGCCGGATCCGACACCCAGAACAGCGCGAAGCCGTCGCGCGCGTAGAACAGATTGGCGGCATGCGGCCCCTGCGCGCCGAGCGTCGCGAGCGACATCACGTGATGCTCGTCGAGAAACGCCGCGACTCTTTGCGCCACATCGTCAGCCATGGGCCGGTCCCCGCTCACCCGGTCGGCTCAATTGATCCCGATCAGCGGCCAGTAGAACGGCACCAGCAGGAGGAGGATGAAGAACTCCACCACCGTGAGCCAGGCGCCGATGCGCACGAGGTCGCGCCCCTCGAAGTAGCCGTACGAATAGCCGAGCACCAGCACGCCCGACTGATAGGCAAACAGCTTGCCGCCGGCCGAGAAGGTCCACAACAGGCCGAGCATGAGCGGGTTCATGCCGTGCGATTTGGCGAACTCCATCACCAGCGGAATCGAGGTGCCGAGCATCGAGATCTCGCTCGCCAGGAAGAAGTGGTAGATGAACCCGGCCCAGTACATGATCACGGTGGTGGAGAAGATGTTGCCGAGGAACGGCTCGATGTGGGTGAACACCGCCGAGGTGAGCACCTC